>Ga0307984_1000735_pt1 | contig 14058 bp, 10 predicted proteins | sample EllFjometageno78_FD_203169 | JGI IMG/M metagenome (GOLD analysis project Ga0307984, IMG submission 203169) | Marine microbial communities from Ellis Fjord, Antarctic Ocean - #78 | ecosystem: Environmental > Aquatic > Marine > Unclassified | place: Southern Ocean | collected 2014-10-09
TATCGGCAATAGTGCTGTAGCTTCAGGTGCAAATTCATTTGCTGCGGGAACTAACGAGTTTAATGGCGGCTCAATAGCTAGTGGATCAGGCTCAGTATCCCTTAACGGCTCTAGGTCTTCTGGACCTGGCTCTTTCGCAGCATCTGTAGGCAACAACATCTCATCCTACGGGTCTTCTTGGTATAACTGCGTTGCTCTTGGTAGCCAAGCAAGGGCCACGAATCAGCATTCAGTTGCAATCGGTAAAGCGGCCAGTTCAACTGGTACCCAATCAGTAGCTCTAGGTTTTTTAGCCACGGCTCAACACGCAGCTTCTGTGTCTATAGGTAAATCTGTGTCTTCAACAGCCAATAATCAAATATCCCTTGGCGGTACGGCAGACACAGTACGTATATCTTCCACCTACACCCTACCAACCGCAGATGGCACAGCTAACCAAGTACTTACAACTGACGGTTCTGGCGCTGTTACTTTTGCTGACGCTGGCGGTGGTGGTGCTGATCTTTATGCTGCTAATGAAAGTTCACCTGCCGCCCAACCTTCAGCTACTGGAACTAATGCAATCGCTATTGGGGACTCTGCTGTTTCTAGTGGTACTCAATCAGTTGTTTTAGGCAGTGGTAGGGCAACAGCCACATGGGCAGTGCAGATTGGCAATAATGACAGCACTAGCCAAGGGGCCACGGGGATTGGCTCATTATCGTTTGGCGTTGCTTCTGAATCTTCCAGTATCTATTCAACGGCAGGCCCACGATGTACAGCCAGCGGTCAGGGGTCGTTTGCTTGGGGTTCAAACGGACTTAATGTAGGCTCCATAGCGAGTGGTATTGGATCAACGGCTTTAAGCGCCTCTTACGCCTCTGGCGCAGACAGCTTCGCAGTAGCTATTGGCAACAACACATCCAGCTATGGTGCTACTGGGGCTAACAGTATTGCGATGGGTAAACAAGCAAAATCTACAGGTAATAATAATGTTGCAATTGGTGAAGCTCAAGCACTAGGTAGTGACTATAGTATTGCTATTGGGTATAGAGCGAAATCTACTGCTCACTCTACTATCTCAATAGGGAGAGACGCAGGTCTGGCGGGTATGGCAAGTGAATCAGCCGCTATTGGGATGGGGTCTAGTGCTTCTGGGGATAGCGCAATGGCTCTGGGGAAGAGCTGTAAGGCTAGTGGTTCTTATAGTGCAGCTATTGGACGTTACGCATGGACACGGAACGCGATAGGGAAGTTTGCTTTTTGTGCTAACTACATGTCAAGTACTGGAGATAACCAGTCTGGTAAATATATTCTTCGTGCGGCTACTACAGACGCAACAGCTATAGCACTCACAACATCTTTTGCCCCACAGGTTAACAACCAAGTCGGCCTGCCTGACAATTCCGCTTATTCTTTCACTGGCACTATCGTAGCCCGTCAAAGCGCCGCACAGGGTACAGCAAGTGCAGCATGGAAGGTCGAGGGTCTAATCCGCAGGGAAGGTTCTGCTGGCACAACTGTTTTGGTTGCTTCTACAGTAACCGCAATAAGCAATGCACCATCTTGGGGTATGGCTCTAACCGCTGACACTACATATGGTTGCCTTAAAGTTGAGGCAACAGGTGCAGCATCAACCAACATCAGGTGGGTCGGTACGATAGAAACATCTGAATTAATTTACGCCTAAACAGGAGATACAACTCAAATGGCTATTCAAAACACAATCGCAGAAGGCACCAGCCAGTATGGTATCGCCTTTAACAACGCTTACTACCGCATTGCTACAGCGGCTATCAGTCGCCAACGTGGTGATGATCCCAAGTTCACAGTAATGATTGACCTGTCAGCATATGCGACAGCTACACCAACTGACGATACCCGTGAAGTAGACTTCAAGCGCTACAACGCAAACTTAGCGGACGTTCAGGCTTCATCCGGTGATGCTTTCTTGGACAAATGTTATGCTTGGGTCATGGCTCAGGACGACATGGCAGGTTCTACTGCAGTATAAAAGGAGAAGTTTATAATTCTCTAAGTTCCTTATAGGGGGGTCTTCGGATCCCCCTTCGGATTAATTAACATACAACAATATCACGAGGATATACATGCGAAACATTACTTATGAGGGTCCATCTACTCCCTTGTCTCAAGAATTAGATGAAATGAAGTACAGACAAAAAGGAGAGACTTTTGATGGTAAGGTTAAGCGTATTGCACGATCACTGTGTGATAGTGTGGAACACCAATGGATTCTAGAAGACATCATTGGTCTACAACGATTCCTTCCAGCTGGTAGAGTACAGTCTGCAATGGGTGCAGGTAAGCTTGTCACTGCTTACAACTGTTTTGTATCGGGGGATATTAAAGATAGTATGGATTCAATCATGGATCGTGCTAAAGAAGCAGCAGAAACAATGCGAAGAGGAGGTGGTATCGGTTATGATTTCTCTAAAGTACGCCCTAGGGGTACTCAAATCAAGTCATTGGAGAGTCAAGCCAGTGGGCCTATCTCTTTTATGTCTATCTTTGACGCAGTATGCCAAACAATTAGTAGTTCCGGTCATAGACGCGGGGCGCAAATGGGCGTACTCCGCATTGACCATCCGGATATCGTTGATTTCATTACTGCTAAACGTAATTCTGATAAGCTTACTGGTTTCAACATATCGCTAGGCATTACTGACAAGTTCATGGAGGCTCTATCTAAGGAAGATGATAGCTTTGACCTAGTTTTTGATGGTATTGTACATGAGACAGTATCTGCAAAGGAGATATGGGACTTAGCAATGGAGTCCACATGGGATTGGGCTGAGCCTGGTGTCTTGTTTATTGATCGTATCCAAGAAATGAATAACTTATACTACTGTGAGGACATCAGTGCTACTAACCCGTGTGGTGAACAGCCTCTTCCTCCCTACGGTGCTTGTCTATTAGGCTCTTTCAACTGCACCAAGTATACAATTAAAAATAAAAATGGTAAATACACATTCGACTTTTCTCAATTTAAAGAAGACATTCCTCACGTTGTTCGTGCTATGGATAACGTTGTTGATCGTACTATCTACCCACTTAGGGAACAAGAAGATGAAGCAAAGAATAAGCGGAGAATGGGACTCGGCGTTACAGGTCTTGCTAATGCAGGCGAGATGCTTGGATTCGAGTATGGCTCTAAGCCGTTCCTGCGATGGATGGAAAAAGTCTTCGCATGTCTTCGAGACAACACCTACTACGCCTCAGCAAAACTTGCAGAAGAAAAGGGAGCATTCCCCCTCTATCGTGAAGATTACTTAAAGGGTAACTTCATTCGTACACTCCCAGCATTTGTCCAAAAGGAGATCCGAAAGCATGGTATTAGGAACAGCCACCTCACATCTATTGCGCCTACTGGGACAATCTCCCTCGTGGCAGATAACATCAGTGGTGGAATCGAACCAGTCTTTTCACATTCATACGAGCGTACCATCCAGACTTTTGACGGGCCACGTTATGACAACGTTAAGGACTATGCTTTCGCAAGAGGAGTTGCAGGACGAAAGGCAGATGACATTTCAGTTCATGAACACTTAGCTGTTCTTACTTTAGCCCAGCACTACATTGACAGTGCTTGTTCTAAAACCTGCAATGTGGGGGATGATGTTACCTATGATGATTTCAAACGTGTTTACGAAACGGCATGGAAAGAGGGAGCCAAGGGCTGTACTACATTTAGGCTCTCTGGAAAACGCTACGGAATCTTCAATGAGACCGTGGAAAAAGAAGCGGAGGCTGAGGGCCAGACTGAAAGTGTTGCAGAGACGGACGGAGCGAAAGCAGAGGCGTGTTTTTTTGACCCGACTACTGGGCAGCGCGAGTGCTCGTGAGTTATTAGATTAATAGGAGGTAGCGATGCCACAACAGATTATACCAATCACAGACTTAGCATCAGCAGGTCTTGTGCAAGATACTCCTGCAGTATCGCTACCACCTAATGTATTCTCAGATGTTCACAATGTTCGCTTTAGGGATGGGGCTGTTAAAAGATTTCCTTCTGATGTTGATAAACTCACATCACTTACAAACGTTGTGTACGTTGCATACTGGCCCTCTACACTAGGGGATCGATATGTGGTAATCACAGATGATAATACCAATACAACATTCACAGTGTACAACGATAGCTTCTCTGTTGTCTCAGCACAGGGTGGTGTTAATACTGGAGTAACTGGTGGTAGCTGGCAACATACCTTGTTTAATGGTGGTTATCATATTATATTTAACAATGGTAACTCCACACCTGTCTTCTTACAAGATGACATAGTGGGTGTGACACCTTTACCTGGATGGGATTCCTATGCAGTTGAGGAAGAGATTAGTTCTTTTGAGCATGATGGTTCTTCTGGATCTACTGAGATCAAGAACACGGTGCTGGTAAATCCAGGTGCAGGTAATACCATCTCAATTAAGATAACTTCAATACCTCGAAACACATCTAGCCCAATACACACAGAGACAGTTACTGTTAACTCATCCGGAACTGTATCACCAGATTCAACATTAGCAGACATTGGAACGATTACACAAGTTGACTTTAGTAATAATAAATTTTTCTTTGTACCTGAGACATCTTCAGGTGGTGCTGTATATAAGGTATCTGTAACTACCATTCCAATCACAGCAGTGACAGCGGGTGTTGTAAGGTCTTATGGAAACCTCTTAGTTGCAGGTAACCTAAAAGAAACAGGTGGTCGTACACTAACAGGTACTATACGTACCTCTGATGTTGCTGGACCAGGGGCTATCCCTGAGAATTGGAACCCCTTTAAGAATGGTGCTAATACAGCAGATGAGTTTATCTTAGCATCTACAGGAACTATTAAAGACATGGAGGAGCTTCAAGGAGTTCTCTATGTTTATACAGATTCTTCTATTCACTCTGTTCAACAAACCAGCTCACCCTTCATACCATTCCAAATATCACCAGTGACAAATAACTATGGTGTTAATAATACAGGTGGTGTCATAGAGGTAGATGGTAAGCATATTGTATATGGAAGCAATGACTGCTATGTATTCAGTGGTCATCCAGGATCCATATCCTCAATTGCTGATGGCAGGGTTAGGAATTTCTTTAGGGATAATACCAATATCAAAGCTGTTAGATTTAATAAGTATGATGAGGTTTGGTTCTGGTCTAGTACAATTGTATACGTGTGGAACTATCGTAATAATGTTTGGACTAAGAGGGATATCCCCACAGGTACAAACTCCGTAGCTCCAATACGAAATGATCTTCTTCTTTCTGCTCCGACTAAAGTTGTTGGTGTTGAAGGTAGTAGTTATTTAACTGGGGCGTATATAGAGCGTAAGCGATTAGCTGTAAGCCCTGAGTTTATGACTGAGACTGTTCATGGTATGGTTCTGCTATTTGATGGGGTATCTAAAGTTAATATTCAATATGATGGAACTGATAAGGTGGGGGAGTCTGTAGACTTTACAGCTAAACCTGAGATACCTTTTGATTCCTCTCTTGATTATAAAGCAGATGTGAGGTTTAATGGTAGGTTCTTAAACTACAAGATTTCTAGCCAACCATCGGATACGACTCTTGACTGGGATCTCTCAGGATACCAAATAGAAATCAGTGTAGGAGGCCGCAGGTAATGTCTATTATTAGACCACCTTATACTGGGGATCCTATTTTAGATTCTTGGACTAACCAAATAACACAAGCCCTTAACATGGGGTTACTTCCAGGTGTTAATGCAAGTGGTATTGGAATGGGGGGAGGTACTGGGTCTGATGGTGCTAATGGTAATATTACTTTATTCCTATACAAACGCACTGATAATGATACTGTACCAATAGAACCTAGTGCTGTAACATATGACTATTCTAACTTAGAGAATGTGACTATAACAGCAAACAACGGATGGACAGGTTCTGTTCCCGAAACTGGAGGTTCATACCTTTGGGTTACATTTAGATATGTGTCTGAAACCGAGGGTAACATAACAAGTTCAAACACTTGGCAAACCCCTGTGATTCTTTCACAAGACGGGGCATCTGCTTTGAGTGTATATGTAACTACAGACTCTGGGACGGTATTTAAGAATGCCGTAGGTACCCCAAAGATATTAACAGCTAATGTTAACCTTGGAGGTGTAACCCCTTCGACTACAGACTACAACGGCTACGACTACGATTGGACTTATTCAGGTAGTACAATTTGCCTGACTAATGATGGGAGTAGGACAGTCCTTTCAACCAATGGGATACCTAATACCGTCAATGGTTCTGGGGTTTGTGCCATTGGTGTTCCAGCAAACTCAGAGGATTCAGCTGCTATAGCTGCATCTTTAAACACAGGGGTTCTTAGACGTATTGTACTAGGGCCTGAAGATGTAACAACACAAGTAAGAATAGCGATTTCTGTTAAAATAGGAGAATAATATGGCACGGGTAGCCTCTAATGAAATTACAATTACCGATATTTCGGACGGTACAAATCCGATTACAGCTTTCACAACTAACGCTAACCACACCTTTGCTGCTGCAGCTAATGGTACAGTCTCTAACGTTGCTGGATTTACATCTACTTTAATTGTATTCGTAGGTCAAACACAAGCATCTTATGTCAGCACTATTGGCTCTACACCAGACACATTCTCAATCACTAGCGTAGCATATGTAGGTTCATCAACTGGTTGGGGAACCCCTTCTAATGCTAGTGGCACTATTACAATCCCATCTATTTCAGCAACAGCTGCAATTAGTGTCACACTACGACTAACATTCAGTGTGGTACCAACATCTACAACAACACCTGTTACTGGTATTACACAAGACATTACCTTGTCTGTTGTTAAGGAGGGTGCTGGTGGTCAGGTTATTGAGATTGTACCATCATCACAGACATTCTTTGCAAACTCCTCAGGTACTCTTAATGCTAGTCAGACTAATATTATTTTAGGTATTGAGTCTCAAGGTACTACAGGTAACATCACATTAGCCACTTCTATTAACGGTGCTTCATTTATTACTCAAACTGCTACGAGTACTGCTCAAGGTGGTATTGCTTTCTACGATGCCGATACTTCGGGGACTGTATCAACTACAGGTACCTTCCCAGTCACACAGAATGGTATTGCTCGTCTAGCTATTTCTCAAACAAACTTGGGAAATACTGGTAATACGTTAACAGTTAAGGTAACAGGTGCTACTGGTGGTTCAGATGCTCTTACTGTATTTAAAGTTCAAGAGGGTGCGGCTGGTACTGGTGCTGTTATTGTGGCGGTAACATCTAGTGATGGGGTGGTATTTAAAAACAGTTCGGGTACAGCAAAGACCTTGACAGCAAACGTAACAGATGCCGATACTGGTGTTACCCCAACCACAAGTATAACATACACCTGGACACGGGCCGCTGGGGCAGGAGTTCGTGTTACATCATCAACTGACCGGACTGTTATTGCAACAGGTGGTGTGTTAGCATCAGGTACAGGGTTTCCAAATATCATTGTAGGTGCTGAAGATGTAACAACACAAGAACGTTTTGGAGTATCTGTAAGCGTAGCCGATTCTTAAAGGAGAATAAATATGCCAAGAGTAGCATCAGACGAAATTACAATAACCGACATATCAGATGGAGACCCAGCTCCTCGTCTTGCTTCACGGCGTCTCTTTAAGGCTTTAACAAATGTACCTCAGACCCCCCAAGCTACTATTACATGGGCAACAAATGCTTTATCTAATATCGAAACTGGGTGGTCTGAGACAGCCCCAACACAACAGGCTGCTTCCAGTACAAGTGTTTATTTCTCGGATCTTTTATTCTCAGATACAACAGGGATAGCAACATCAACAACAGCAACTGGTACCTCACCACGTCCGGTGACCTCTTTCTCAGGGTTAGTTACGTTTTCAAGTGGTGACTTCTCAAAGGATGGTTCTGCTATTACAGATATAGATGGTGGTAATATTGCTACTGACACCATAACAGCTGACTCATTAACTATTTCTGCTAATGATTCTCAGATATACGGGAGTAACCTTCCCACTGCATCTTCTAGCGGTACTGTAGTGAGTAACGCTACTGGTCTATATTTTAACTCAGTGCATAATAGAATCGAAATATGGCAGAGTGGAATATTACGGGTTGCACTTGGTGGATTAAGCTTTATACCCGCAAACAATTAAAGGATACTGATATATGTCTTATAATTTAGAAATTGATGGATTTGCGGTTCCTTCTGGTTTGCAAAGAGTTATAAAAGTAGGGACAACGGGACTATCTTCTGGCTCTGTCTCGGTACCTGACTTTGATACAAGTGGGAACTCTTATATCATAAGTACTCCTGCGGGGTATAGTTCAAGCAGTTTACAAGAGTATAGTATAAATTCCTACAGTGCAGTTTTTTCTTTTAACAACTCTACTAAAATGTTGTCCTGGTCATTTCCAAGTATAACAGTTAACTCAAGTATTTCTTACGTAGACCCAGGATTATCTCCCGCAGCAATAAACACTAAATACATACTGGTGCAGGAAGGGGGGCCAGTTACCAGTTCTAACTCTAGTGGGATTAAGATATCCGACCCTTCAGGGAGTCTTGATGTAGACGACAGTTACCCTACTTTGTCTGTGATTTCAACAAGGTCTACTGCACTACCTGTATCTGGAACCCCTGTTAGGTTCTCTACAGATACCTACAGCACCATCACATACTACTATAACTCTGCAAGAGCAAGACAATTTGATGCAGATGAGTGGAGCGATGTAACATATGATGACAGTGTGACTATCCCCTTTGCTGCTGCTACAACAAACAGTGGTATTCGTGTTGCAGCTAATCCGAAGGCGCAACACATAGGGGCACTCCTCATGTCACCCCTAACTACGGGCTCCTACCCCTTAACGTGGGGCATGGCAAGTCTGTACAACACTGGGCAAAGACCTATTCCCAGTAGCGGAATGGCGCTATATGATGAAACAGGTCAAGCGGTGTATACTTCAAGTGATACTTCAATTAGGTTAATTGCTCAACACGATGTATCAAATATTTTAAATTTGAATGTAAACAGCTATGTGGACATCACACATGAGTCTACCTCTTCCCCATTTTACTATGTCAGCAATACTTTTAATAGATTATTTAAATGGAAAACTAATGGTAATAACCAACAAAGATTATTGTGCAGACCAAGTTTGATGAAACTTAGTAACACCACCTCTAGATTACTTTGGTCACCCTACTGCACAATGGTCACTTCGGCCTCTGGTGGGTTTTCAGGTGGGAACGACAATGTGGCTAATGTATCTGGAACAGTGGGGCTTTCCGCTATTATTGGGGTAATTGAGTAATGGGGGGGTATTGTAATATGATGGAACCAAAAGAAGTAAAACTATAAATAAAACCAAAAGGAATCTTTAATGATAAGATTATTAAGTGGCCCTGAGTTGGCAGACAAGTGGTATAAGTTAAGGCCCTTAATCGATCAAGCATTAGAACATGGAGGAGGAGCTGTGACATCTCACGGACTCTTCCTGCAATGTTTAGGTGCTGTGGGACAATGTTGGATTAGACATGAAGGTGAGGTATGTATTACTCGCTTTGAAGAAATAGAAGGTAAGAGACAACTATCCGTCATTGCCTGCACGTCACCTGGTTTGTTAGAATTCCTACCAGAGTGCATGAATATATTTGAGGATTTCGCACGTTTCAATGATTGCAAGAGAACTGTAGTCTATGGGCGCAAAGGTTGGGCACGTGCCCTTAAAGAATACGGATACCGTGAGACGTTCATAACGCTCACTAAGGAGGTTTAATATGGCTACGACAACAACAACAACAGGTCTTCCCGACTACGCTCAACCCTATGTAGAGGATGCTTTAGAAAGTGCTACTGATCTTTATAATGTAGGAGCTATGGATAACGTTGCAGGGATGACGCCAGAACAGCTTGCTGCACTAGAGAAACAAAAGACACTTGGAGGCACTGGTGGTATCTACGATCAGGTTGCCGCAGACAGTTACGGAGCTACCCAAGCGTACCGAGATGCTGCTGCTGGTACTGGTTTGTTTGGAGCTGATGCTTTAGGTAAGCAAATGAACTCTATGCAAGGTAGTATTGGATCTGCGGTTGAAGGTTTGCTGGGGCAGCAGAAAGGTCAGTTCTCACGGGGTGGTAATCTTGGTGGTGCTAGGGCACAACAGTCTATGGATTCATCTGCTATGAAAGTTGGTGCTGATATGGCATCAGCTGAGCTTGCCAATCGTCGTGCATCTGCTTTGTCTGGGGCTGGTGGGGTGTTCGGGGCTGGGGCTGGTCTCCAAAGTCAATTCGGAGCAGGTGCCAATCTACTTGGGCAAGCTGGGTCAGCTATTCAACAACAGAATCAGAACGAAGGCGATGCAGCTTATCAGGGTATCCAACGATTGTTTGGTCTGTATGGATCTCCTGCTTTGGGAAGCTCAAGCACCCAAACAGGTGGAGGTAAGTGATGAGACGTATCATTCAAAAGTATCAAGAAGGTGGTGTAGTTCAACCTGCACCTGGCCCTGTAGTGGCAACGGGTATCCCTCAAGGTGGTCATGCAGCTTCAGCTATTCAAAGTTATCTAAGTGGTCAGGCAGCTGGACCTTTATCTTACACAGCTGGTCAGTCTACTGTGCCTGATTACAGAGCACTTGCAGCCTCTCGAAGAAATCTTAGGGGATCTTTATCTACTTCTGGTTTAGATGCAGCAACTCAGTCATCTGTTCTTAATAAAGCAGACACTCTCAATGTTGATAGTAGTGCTGGTAATAAGGGTGGCACTGACCGCACTACGTATGGTGGTCATAAGGATGTTGCGCACCAGAATGTAGATGCGGCTTTTGAGAAAGGTGGTGCTGGCTACAATGCGGAAATAGCTGCAGCTAACCCTTACAACACTGATGTTACTGGTAGATCAGATGCTCTTGGTGGTGAAACATTATCACCTACTGAAGAATATGCACGATCTATGCTTGCTGCAGGCATCAAGGGTGTTGGTGGTGGGTATAATCAAAATGACCCTACTACTGGATTAACTGGAGCTATTAAGGATGTCTATGGTAATATTACTAGCGGTATAAAGAATGCTGTTGCTGAAAACGCTCTTCTGTCTTTAATACCAGGAGCTACATTAGCTTCAGTTGTAGCAGCGCCTATCAGTCCTTACACCCCAGTGACAGTAACACAGAATAATAATAATGATGGTGCTAATAATGATTTCCATTCAAATACACCAGCCTATACGGGTGCAGGTACAGGATACATTAATACCAAAACAGGCGAAACTAATCGCTACTATGGCGCACGTAACATGGGAGGCCCTATAGGTTACAACACAGGTGGTGTAGCAGTAGCCAAATCAGGTCTACGTGAAGATGAGATACGTCAGCGTCAAATGATGCAATCCAGATTACCTCAAGTGCAACAGAGCCCACTATCAGATATAGGATCTAAACTGGCTATGGGTGCTGTTGATAAGGGTATTGGATCTGCAGCCTCTTCTATGGCAGCTAAGGAAGGTCTCATAGGTACTGTTGGAAATGCCTTAGGTGGTAGTGCTGTTACTGGTGCCGCCACTGGTGCTGCTGGTACAGGCATGATGGCAGCTCTTGGACCTATCGGTATTGGTATCGGCCTAGGTAAACTGTTTGGATTATTTAACGATGGGGGCAAGGTCCCTTGCTCTTGTGGCAAAACAACATCTTGCAAATGTGCAAAAGAAATTAAGTCACCACTATCAGGAGAATGATATGATCGATAAAACAGATCCAACTAATAGGGATACTGTACCTGCGATGCTAACACCTGGGGAATTTGTCCTCAACAAGGAAGCATCAACTATGTTTGCTCCTGTGATAGAGCAAATGAATGACGCAGGGTTACAGCATCGTGCAATGAAAAACATGGGTGGTGGTATTCAAAACTACAACGATGGTAGTACTGGTGGTGTTAAAGCCTCTCCATATACTTACGAAGATAAAGTTGCGTTTATAAAAGAAATTACCCCTCATGCAAACAGGGTAGGGGCTAAACTTGGTATAGACCCCAAGTTAATTATTGCTCAATCAATTCAAGAAACTGGTTGGGGTGAATCTGCTAAGGGTAATAACTACTTTGGTATCAAATCACATGGTAAGGAGGGTGGGCAAACCTTTACTACCCATGAGGTAATTGATGGTAAGAAAGTAAAAATACAAGATAGCTTTAGAAAATACGACAACATGAGTCAGAGTGTCGAAGACTATGGTAATTTTCTTTTAAATAACCCTAGGTATAAAAATGTATTAGAAGCTGATGGATTAGACGCTCAAATAGAAGCTATGGGAAACTCTGGTTATGCTACAGACCCTAATTATGGGAATGCATTATCTAATATCGTCGATGGAAGAACATTCGTTAATAACTACACATCTACTACTGTATCAGAAACCCCACAACCCACAACTCAAACAGCATCTACAGAACCAGTACCAAGATTTTTTAGTGGCGGTGGTAAGGATGGTGAAGGTAGTTTTGGAATGATTGGTGATTTCTTTGGTGGAGCTACAACACCATCTGTAGCACCTATGGTTTCTATCCCTCCCCAAATGAGACCTAAAGATCTAGCTCCTCAAATGGTAGCTGGGATCACAGACTCGATGTCATCTTCACGCCCTCAGATGAGACCCAACACTCAAGTAGATCCCTTAGCTGTCGAACAGGCAGTTATGCAGGCTAGTGTTCCTCAGATACAAGCAGTACCCCCAACACCTACAAACTTCAATGAAGCCTTTAGGGATGCACGAGCTGACATGGGAGCGGGAGGTATCTTTAACTTTCGTGGTCGTGATTATACTACTGATTATGCTGAAGAAGAAGATAAAAGGATGACTGCTAACATGGGTGGTGCTGTCTATCTGAATAATGGTGACCCAGTTACCAACCCTTCTTCTGCATTTGGAAGCAGCCTTGAGTACAACTATGACACTTACTTAAAAGAGATGGGATATAATGATGTCCCTGCTGTTCGTGAGATGTGGGGGCGTTACCAGGATAAGATGAATGCAGAGTCAGCAGAGGTCCTAATGCCAGAAGTGAACAGCGATGAGTCATTACTGCAAGGTTCTTCCGAAAACGTTGACAGGGCTTCTCGAATGTCAACTCAAGAGATTATGGCTATGTACCCTGTACCTGAAATTCAAGGTGTTCCAACAGTACTTAATGCAGAACCTTCCTCAGCACCTAGACCAACCATGATTAATGGTCAGTTGTATTATCTCAATGGGGATGGTCTTGTTACAGATACAAATGGTAACCCTGTTCAAGAACCTGAGATTGGTGCCGCTGTTCAAGATAAATTGAATTACAGTGCAGAGGAATCTACTGCTAATGCACAAGCATACAACGAATCTATAGCTCAACAAAATGCACTCAATGGTACTAACCCACAATCGGTAAACCCAAGCTATGATTCAATGCGTCAACAGCAAGAGTCTAATGCCTCTGAGGCAGACAGGGTTAGAGCAGAGCTTGCACAGATTGATATGGAACGTCAGGCTGCTAATGACGAGTTTAATAACAGGGAGCCAGTAGTTGTTCCACCATTAGAGACTGGTCTTCCTTTCTTCCCAGAAGGTTTTGTACCCCCTGTACCAAACAGTGGTAAGGGTGGTGGTCCTGATGCACCTACTTTTATGAATGATGTTGTACCTTATCTTGGAAGGGTTGCTGGTAGTTTAGCAAGCAATGTTGGAAATACTGTCAATGAGTTTATTGCATCCCCAGCTTTACCTGTAGGGTCAGTTGATGTTAATAAAGAGTATAGGGATATTAAGTCTATTATTGCAGGGGGTGTTGATATAAACGGTGTTCCTTTAACTGACAATCAGATAAAAGCTTATAACCTTCGTATTAAAGCTATAGAAAAAGAAAGGGACTACAATGATAGGATGGAACCATTCGGTGCAGGTGAGGTATTTGACACTGTAATTGAGAGTGGTAACCAACTAGCCGCAGGTGTGAACGATTACATCACAGATAAGGTTGGGGGTGTTGTCTCAGGGTTTAACCCTGAAGCTGGTGCAA
>Ga0307984_1000736_pt1 | contig 14057 bp, 6 predicted proteins | sample EllFjometageno78_FD_203169 | JGI IMG/M metagenome (GOLD analysis project Ga0307984, IMG submission 203169) | Marine microbial communities from Ellis Fjord, Antarctic Ocean - #78 | ecosystem: Environmental > Aquatic > Marine > Unclassified | place: Southern Ocean | collected 2014-10-09
CAGCGAAGCAGCCAGTGACGCAGACAGTGACGCAAAGGCCTAAACCTAGTAGGCTTCGACTCACCCTAGAGGGGGCCGCCATTGTGGCGGCTTCCCTTTTAATCATGATGGTCTGGTGAGATGAGAATTGCAGCGAGCCAGGGAGGTATCCACCTCTCAGTAGAAGTCAACGACACGATGGAGCCAGCTGGGCGCGACCGGGTCCAGTCCTGGCTGAAGGAATGCGTGGCAGCCCTTGCCTCGCAAACCGAAGAGCAGAGCCTCAAAGACCTCAACGACCTCAGGGCAATCACCGCACGCCTGCGTGCAGCCGCCTAGTTAATCGACCAGCTCAAGGTGACCGATGTCCATGAACGACTGGTCTCTTGAGCTTTGGTCACCATCCCAGTCGCCGCCCCATCGGACCTTGATACCTTGCCGATGAGCGACCGCTTCGATAATCCCGAACAACCGAGAGAATGCCAGCGCGTCATTCCAATCGATGCCCGGCTGCCAGGGGGCTATATCCACTGCCCTTGACGGGTTTGCGTTGTGCTTAGACTGCGGGTAGCGCTTCTTTGACGCGCCAGTGGCGTAGGCTTCATCTTGCTCCTGCTTGCCTCGTCGGCCGCAGACAATGGTGAAGTCGAAAACTTCGATGGCCTCCTTTAGTACATTGACCATGCGAGGGTCTACCCCTTCGAGTCGTGAGCGTGAGCGTGAGCCAAATGATGGCATGTCTACTTCCTTCTTTGCTTAGGTTCGCCGGTCTTCGAGTCGCCTGACTCTGTTGTTCATTTCTTTCAGCTGGTCCTTCGTCCACTCGGCTTGCGCTCTTCGTTCGGCCTCCGACTGGACTATCTCGTTTCTGACTTCGCTAATGGCTTGAGCTGCTCCTGGCAGGATGCCGCTTTGGATGCTTGCTTGAATTACCACAAGGCGTTCCTCGATTCGCGCCTGGACGATGTTTGATTTGGTGGAGTTCAGCACGATGTCTTTGCGCTCATCATCGGCCTTGTCTTGACGTTGAGACTGCTGGTCTACCTTTTCTCCAAGGACGGTGATGGTGGCGACGCCGGTAGCGCACATCGCAGTTATTAGCACGATTGTGTTGAGCCATGTGGCTCGGTCTCCGTAGCCCAGTCGCACCTTGCTTCCTTCGTCGTAGCTTTGCGTTGTCATGATTTTATCCGTATTGGAATGAGCGAACGACTGTCAGTACTTACAGGGACGCAGCAATGTGGTGCATCATCATATCCACCCATTGCTGCATGACGACCGGCGTTCGCCAGTAGCCTGAATGCTCTAGAAACGAGTCGTCTCCGCATTCCGTTGCGTCTATGTTTCTTATGCGCTTGTGTTTTTTAGGCGGCAGCTGGAACCCATCGCGTCCAAGCGAGCCGCCAAAGAAGGTAGCGTATGGGTGGAACGGCAAAAACCTTGACCACTTCAATGCTCGGTCGTTCCGGTTATGGATGACGAACAGCCGCTCGAATCCGTGGTCTCCAGGGACCAAGTTAGATGGGAGTGCTGGGGAAAACATGAACACGTCGCTAGCGCTCGTATTGAACTCACGCATAGCAACATCAAGCACGTACGCTCCGCGACTGTGGGTGATGACTATGTCGCTTGAGTCTAGTCGCTTATCGACAAACTCCGCGTCAGCCATCACTGGGCCAAAGCTCCAGTCTTCTACTGCCCATCGCTTTGGTAGGGCTGGAGACCAGTGAGGCACCCCTAGCTCGTGGGCTAGTGCGGCACCCATGCGGTCAACACCATCATCGCCGTTATCGTGGATGCCGTGGATGCTGACTACTTTCATTCAGCGGGCCAGCCGGTGTTGATTTTGCTTGCTGCTGCTACCATCAGCTCGTGGGTGTTCGCGTCCTCCACCATTGTGACGAGCCTATCGGACCGCTTGTCCGTGTCGTGGTGCAGCTTCGCCAGCTGACCGAAGAGCAGCTTGAACTCGGCCTCCGTTAGCTTGACCTTGGCAGCCGTACCATTTTTCCTGAGCGCGGCCCACCGGGCCTCTGAGTCGAAGCTACCGTTGAGGCTCAGGTTAGTTGCCATCAGCACGTAGGGATGCAGGTCGCTCGACTGGAATCGGAATGCACGACCCTGACTCTGCGACACATCAATAGCCGAGCCTTGGTCGCGATGGATTGCGCGTCTCAAATCTATCCGCCCGAGCAGAAAAGCCTTCGCGTCATTAATGTCTTGGTCGCGAACTAGCCAGATAGCGCTGACCGTCTTCGCTCTGTCGTTCGCCAAGAACCCATTGAAGAAAACTTCCTTCAGTTCTTCCGGTGCCGGTGCCTGATGGTTGATTACTAAGCGAACGCCAGCCCGGTTCAGTAGAGCATAGGACGCTCTGCGCTTTAAGAACGGAATGTCGTACTTGCGCGCTGGGGTCTGACCTCGAGCCAACTCATTGAGTCGACGCAGCGCTTCGCCTACTGAGCACTGCACCCAATGCCCTGCTATCAGTGATGCAAATTTAGTTGTCTTCATCTTATCTGCCTGGGAGTGGTGGTAAGCCAGCGCCGCCAGCTATGTCTGCGATGCCTAGTATGAAGTGTGACGTGCCTGAGCCGTTAAACGAGCCGCTACTGCTTCTTATTTTCAACCCATGCCCAAGTATATCCATAGCCGACATGTTTTGTTCCGCACTAGTCAGGTCGGGAAACAGGCCCTTGATGGTTGTTCCGGTATTTCTAGGACTCCTGGCTGTATCGACGATGTACCAGTTCTGTCCCGCAGTAACCGCTTTGAATATCACCCAGCGAGGAGTGAATGAGAACAACACCAGCGGCCCATCTGCGCTGCCGTTGCCTATGTATCTACGCATCTCGCAGACCCCAGGAACATGCCCGAAGCAGTAAGCTATCAGCGGGTCGCCAGATTGATTTACCGAGTTGTCCGTGCCAACGGTGAACACAGAGTCGTTCATTACCCCGGTCAGTACATTGGATGAGGACGCTACGCTGGCGCTGGTGTTTATCCTCAAGTACTGATTGGTCATGCGATTGTCTGCCACTGCCCAGCTCGTGTTCCTGCTCTTGTTCTTTACCATGACTAAGAGGCACTGCTTCCCGAGGCCATGACCTACGCTCTGGTCGGCCGTGGCGTTGCCGGTCCAGCCAACAACAGAAAACGAACCAACATCGTTGACTGCTACGGTTGAGGCGATGTCCCCGTCAGTGTTGGCGGCTGCGCTGGCCGCTGCCTTCATCACAACAGAGAGCATCGTCGCGGAGTTGGTATTGAATTCTGAGTTGCTGCCTACGGTGAACCCATCAGAGTCAAATGAGCTAAGCGCCTCGGTGAACGTATTGACGGACGAAGTCGTGTCCCACTCGACATCTTTAGTTACGCCGGTCACCGTCTCCGTTGTGTGCCAGTCCGAGATTGATGTTCGCTTATGGAAGGTTGCCCAGTCGGGCTGAAAACCAACGCCAGTAATGGCATTGCCCCCGCTCCCGATAGCAGTGCCGTTGCCTGTGTAGAGCATTACGTTCGAGTAGTCTGCACCTTGCCCGGCAGGCGCTGTAAGTAGGGTCTGCTTCAGTACCGTATAAGAGCTAGGAACTCCATGAGTGATGTCTTCTTCATCGGTAATTAGGCTGCCGTTCTGCACGCCACCCCCGGATAGCTGCCCCATAAACACCAGAACGCCTTCACTACCATCAACGTTGCTACCGAAACCCACAGTGGCCTCCAGAGTGCCAGCGTTGTTGTAGAAGTTAAGCTCGCTGTCATCCATGTTGATGCCCAGGCCTACAACGTCACCATTGCTCCAGGCTGTAACCTCACTGGCTGTCTGTGCGCTATCAAGGTACCGGTCACCGTCCGACTCCCAATGCAGGAAGCCACTAGAGCGCGGCGACGCGTCTTGCTCTGCGTCTGGATTGCAGACACCGAAGGCCATGCCTGAGCTGCTGATAGAGTTGGCTAGCAGCTCAACGTAGTACTTGCCAGAGGGTGGAATTAGAATGTGCCCAGGAACCCAAGATGAGCCACTAGCCAACTCAGCGCGCCTGCCGCCCTCACTAATTGTTAGTGAAGAGCCCGGCTTATGTAGAAGCGAGAATACTACGGTAGGGTCCGATGGCGAGTCCTCTGAGTTGATAGGCGTACCCGTGGCAGTGAAGTCGTTACCGTTGTCGCTAGCGTCCACGCCCGTCGCTATGCCTGCACCTAGGAAGTGTGATTCGCCACCACAAGCTGTAGCTATAGCAGCTAGGTCTGCGTCTGCCAGCGCTGTGGTTACAGTGCCATTAGTGCCTAACGATTCCTCACCGAAGAAGTCAGAGATGGCGTAGTCGCCATTTTGAATGCTTACCGACTCGAAGAAGCCATGCTGGGCAACACTTGCGTTTAGCGGGTAGAAGGTTGTAGAGCCGGTCCAGTAGTGACCCAGTCGGATGGTAGCGCCTGCACCTGAGTATCCATATATGTTTGTGTTTATTGGGACGTTTGAACCGGTCAGCGCAAGTAGCTCCCGTCCAAGATAAATTTGCACCCGGTCCGCCGCGATTGCTTGACTACTGTCGAAGCTCCACAGCAGGGGCATCCACTCCACGTCCCTAAGTAGCGCTGTGGTTTTCTTGGTGTAAGTGTTATTAAGGTAAAGCTCCAAAGTTCCCGCAGCTTTGAACTGGAAGGATATTGCGGTGACGCCGCCCCCACCACTGGTGCTCAAGGTCTGATGTATCGTGCAATCTCCAAGGTCAATGCGCCGCACCCACGCCATACCAATAGCACGGTCTGGGTTGCTTAGCGCGCCACCCTGTGAGCGCGAAAGATATTTGCTTGAAGTGTTCTCTATGACGATGGACTTGGTGGCGTTCTCTGCGCCAGACCAAGGACCCCCACCGGCAGCTGCCGCCGCTGCTGTTGGCTTCACCCCGTACATTAGCGGTGGTCCTGCACAAAGCTGGCGAAGTAATTTGTGCCGTCAAAAAACAGATAGATGATGTCTACGGATGCCGCTGTAGTCGATATGACGGGAGCCACGCCACCATTCCACCACTTGACCGCTGCAGGCCATCCCCCCACGGTGCGAGGCGTCGAGTCCTGGGTTATGCGAATCTGAAGCGCCGCCCCTGCAGCCGCGCCTGATAACGTCACGCCAGTGACGTCATCGTCGAGCGTGACCTTGCAGGTATTTCCGGCAGAGAAGTCGAACGTTATGGCGTTAGTGGTAATGGTGTCGTTCTGTTCGGTGAATAGCGCCAGTGCGGTGTGCGTATGAGTGCCGCTAAATGCCAGGGCTTGGTCGGTCTGCAGCGTCTCTATCCAGACTGCAGCGCCTACGGTCACATCAAGCGCCGAGTAGTGCCGGTCGGTCGTGACGTTTATCCACCGAGACCCAACCTCGTACCCATCATCCGAGTCGTCGCCTACACCTGGGGCAGTTGTCGCTACGGCGTTGTGTTGGAACGCTGATATTCCCAGGTTGGTCTTGGCTGCTGCCGGAGTAGTGCCGCCGGTTCCGCCGTTAGCAACTGCTAGTGGCAGGCTCGCAGTGAAGTCAGCAGGCTGCGCCCACTCAACGCCGGTCTCTGCCGCGTTGACTTTCATGAACAGCTCGGCGTTGTCAGTTAGTACCGGCACCTCTACGCCAGTGAACGCCGAGGAGACTGGAAACTTCAGCGAGCGAGCGATGGTCTCATCGAGACTCTGCATCATCATGGTCAGTTCATCATAAGCCAGCTCATGAGTCTCGCCTCGATAGCTCCGCTGGTTGGTGAAGCTGCGAGTCTGAGTCAGCGCCAGCTCGCGCTTCATCGCTATGGTGAATGTTGATGCGTACGCGGTGCCCGCCGTTATCGTGAAGGTCGAGCCAGTCAGAGCGCCAATGGTGTACTCATCAACGCCAGCGCTGTCAGCTACCAATGAAAGAAGCGTCTCTACGCCTGTCGATGTAAGCACCTTGTACACTTTCACATCAGCTGAGTCGTAAGCTTTAAAGGTCGAGTTGAATGCCACCGTGACCCCGTTACACGCCAGCCCTGTGGTCTTCGTTAAACTAACCGTTAGCGTCATCGTTATGCCCTATTTAAAATGCCGAAGACCAGCGAACCCAGCCGCTGCCTTGATTGGTTCTTTGCCTTCTGAGAGGTCCCACATTGTTTCGATGGTTCGCCATGCCTGCCGCCCGCCAGGGATGTGACCAAAGTATGAAACACTCAGAACGCCAGCCCTGACTAAGGCCTTGTCTAGTTCGCCTTGTCCGGCTTGGTCAACGAAGCTGATGCCGGTGTCGTACACCCTGAAGCTGGCAGGTCCGCCATAACCAAAGTCTGAGAACAAACCGCTGGCAACATCACGCATGATTACCATTCCACCTAATCCGTACTGCGCCATGATACGTGACGCCCACTTCCAGTACTCCTCGTCGTCATCGGACTTGCCGTCAAGCACTATACTCGTGAGCATTGACGGCGCTGCGACCAGCCAGAAGAACTGATTGGCCGCATGGAAGCTGGCCGCGCCGATGCGACCCTCCTCTCGTAGCTTGCGATTCTGCTGAGTGGCGTCTTGCACCATGTTCTGGTACGCAGCAAAGAACGTGTAGAACGAGGTGAAGAGCTTCATTGTCTCAGTGCCTCGCTGTACCGCAGCTAAGTCTTGCTGCAATCCAGAGCCCTGGGTCTGCCTTACGGTGACGTCAGCATAGTCTTGCGCCTTCTCGATGCTCAGCCCCTCTCGGATGGCCTTGCCGTACGCGCCGTTCCACGCAGAATAAGAAACCAACATATCGAGCTTGCCGATGTGCCAGAACGCGGCAGACTTGAGCACGTCGAGCTTGGTGGTTGTCAGTCCGTGCGCAGCAGAGCGCAGGTCCCTGTCGAAAGTATCCGACCGGCTCGACATGTACGGACTGACTGAGTTAATTGCCTGGACCGCGCGCAGAGGGTTACCGCTCATCATGTGCTGAACCATCGCAGCGATGCCTCGCAGTGTATCCACGATGCCTATTCTCGACACAACGTTAGTGATGCCCAGCGGCTGCACTAGCGCCGTGCGAATCGAGAACCCCATCTCGGCCATCGACATCCCGACCCTGGTGTAGCGGGCAATGGCGTTGACCATGTCTACTGGCTGAGTCTCACCTGCCGCCACGTTCTTGAGCCAGCCATCGAGCATGGTCAGCACGGTCGAGCCATAGCGCTGGTCTAGCGCCGCCTGGAATTCTCTGTTCTGCAGCACCCGGTTGACCTCCAGTACTGCCTCACGCATGGAGATGTCATGTATCACTTGGTCGACATGCTTGAACACTCCATCAAGACTGAGCAGCACTCGCTTGCCTGAGTCCTTGGAGCCGCTGCGCTGCTTGGTGTGCCCGTGACGAGTGCTCGCGCGCAAGCTGGTGCCGCTCATTAGCTCCTTTGCTTGCTGGTCCAGCGCATCGGTGTTTGAGCGCAGGCTGAGCTTGAAGTCAAACATGATTGGATAGTACCCACCAGCAATCTCATCGCCGTTGAGCGTTACAAACGAGTCGCCCTCTACTTTCTTCGGAATGACGCCGGTCAGCTTGGCTTCCATCGCGGCTATGGCAGGCCAGTAGGTATCGATGTACGCCCAGGTCGATGTGACGAACTTCCACTCCTCTTCGGTTATGGAGTTGATGACGTCGTCAAGCTGGCCTTGGGTCCAGCCACGCGAGCCGTTCAGTAGCGCTGCGCGATTGTCTTCGTTGCCCCAGTTCAGCGCGACCACAATTCGCTCTTCCTGGCTGAAGTTCCTGCCGGAGAAGTTCAAGTTGCGAACCTGCCAGCCCTTATCTAGAGCGCCAAGCATGGCGAACAATCCACGAAAGTCCTGCGTAGCCTTGTCTCGCATCTGGTTTTCAGTGTCGGTCGCTCTAGAGATAGGCTTGAATAGTGCTTCCCAGATTGGGCCGACTCGGTCGAAGCCATCCAGCTGGTTGAATAGATGCTCGGCCTTGCGATGACCAAGCGTCGCAAGGTCAGCGAAGTCACGCCACTTGCCTGCAATTCTGCCCAGCTCTTCGCGGTCGGTTCTGACGTTGGTTTCCATTCCGGCAATCAAGCCATCTATCCGTTCTTGGAATTCAGCGCGCTCGGCGGCAGAGCCCTTTGAGCCGTTGCGTGAAAGCGAGCGGACGGCGTCGCGCACATCGTAGAGCCGCTGCACTGGTTGGTCCTTCATTACTCCAGGCTCTTCAAGTACTCCAGCAGGGATGACGATAGATTCGCCGCCGTCGTTCTGCAGCTGCACCCATAGCGCAATCTCCGCCATGTCGCCAGCCGCTGACTCGTAGCCATAGGCGTGCAATATCTCGCGGATACGCTTGCCATGCTCGACGCCTGCCGCTGTCTTCTTCGGTACAGACTTCTGCCACTTCTTGAATAGTCGCTGGGCGGACAGGTTTTGTATGTTGGCGCGGTCCATCTGCACGTAGATGTAATGGTTCAGCAGCTCTCGCTCTTTGGCATCATGTGCCGTGTCCCAGTCGCCAGCTGCTATCGCCTTTGATGCCTCGACGCCAGCCCTGCGCTGGTCTGCCGAGTAGCGCATGCGGGCGCTGAGTGCCGACACCGGCAGCGCCAGGACGTAAGCCAATGCTGCGGCCTTCATTTCCTTCTGCTTGAATCGCAGCGCGTTGCCTGCGTTGCGAATCCTCGACCGGCTTGCTTCATTGAGGAGCCTGGACGCATCGCGCTCCTCCTCTATCACGCGGACCTCGAGCATGGCTTGCTGGCCTGCCTCGGCGTCACCGAACGCTCCGGCCGCATCAACAGCTCTGCGAGCCACTCGTAGCCGCTCCTCGAATTCTGATGGCGCTACGCCCGGCTGAGTCTCAATGGCTCTACGTTCGCCAGAGCGACGAGCGTCCTTGCTTCTCTTTTCTTTCAGAAGCTGCAGCTCGAAGGCCAGCATTTCGCCGCGCTCCACGTTCTGCATGGCATCAATAGCCATAGTGCTCAGGCGCTCAGGGTCGAGCGTAGTCTCACTTGACTCATCGACCGTCGCGCGAGCCATGACCTCGACCTGCTGCTTGAGACTTGGAATTTTGCCCTCTTCGCCGCGCATGGCTTCAATGGTCTCAAGCATTGTTGCGCCAGCATCAAAGCCGAACATCTGTGCAACCACGTCGACGTCAAGGCCATCTGCCTTCTGTGTGATGCGAGGCAGCAGCGCCTTACGCTCAGCGCCTACCATTGCCTCTACCTGGGTTCCGTCTAGTCGGATGTGTTGAGGCGTCTCTTCAGCAGAGCCATCCTTCTCAAGGCGTAGTCCGTTGCGTAGGTAGGTAAGAGCCCGCCACGACGACATTGAGGCAAGCTCAACGGATGCCTCCACCCGTGCCGTGGCTAACGCGTCCTTGCGTGCCGCTCTATTGGCTTTGGTAACATCTTTGAGCAGCCGCGCAATCATCTTCTCGCGGGCCCGCTCAACGACAGGCCCCGCTATCCGAGTTCGATATGACTCATATTCAGCAGGGGTCAGGCCTGCCGCTTCTGACGTATTGAAAGCAGGCAGGTACGGTCCGCGCCTTGACTCGACCGTGATGACGTCATCGCCAGCAACGAGCCGGTCCATGAAGTCACGCATGTCTTGGTCTAGTTCTATCTTGGTGATGCCAATAGACGACAGCTTCCGGTAGACCGAGCGCAACCAATCGCTGAACGTACGAAACAACGACCGCAGCTCTTCGGTAGGTGCGTTGCCCTCGAACAGGTACTTCTCGAATGACTCCGCGAACTGCTCATGCTGCTTGACGCCGATGTCATCCCACCCGCTTATTTCCAGAATCTTGAACAGCTGCTGCACGTCAGCGTGTAGCGCGTTACCTTGCGCGTCGATGTCTCGATACATTTCTAGGAAAAAGTGAGCCGACTCATGTAGGAACGTCGAGCGGTCGGCCCCATCGAACAAGGCAATGATGCGGGTGTTGCGGTCCTCAGTGATAGAGAACTTGCCTCGAGCCTTGCCTTCTTTCTTTGCTGGTCGTCGTTCGGTCTCTTGGTCTTGGTTAACTACGAGCGCGTCGTTGGGGTCGAAGTTGCCGTTGTTGCCAATCGCCGACTTCTGATTGGTCGAAGGGAAAGTGATGTAGTGAACCGCGTCAGGCGTCATGCCTTCCATACCGGCAAAGCGTCGGGCGACGGTGTGGTCGATGATGCCATCAAAGCCCATAGCTCTGAACAGCTCGCCGGTCAGCTTGCCTTTGCCCACGATAAAGCTCATCAATTGAATTAATTGGTAGGCATGGAGGCTGTCGCTTATTGCCGCGTTCTCGACCTGAGCTGAAAGACTGCGCTTAATGTTTGCCGCTTGGTCGCTTGCCTCAATAGCGCTGAGTATGTCCTCAACTGCCAGTAGCGTGCCACCATCACCCTTGTCGTTCAGTACTGCCGGTGCGTCGAAGCGAACGAACACAGGCATGATGTTGACTTGGTTTGGCCGTGCATCTATTTCCTTTCTGACCGCAAGCCTGTACGCAGCATCGAACGCGTCGTCTGCATCAATGACAAGGCCTAGGTCTTCGCTCAGCTGGGCAACCGTTGCGTCGTAACCCAGCGGGTCGGCCTCTAGCTCAGCCAGCGCTGCGGCTTCGTCTTCAGCAGTGATAGCGCTCTCTGCTCTGGCCTGCCGGTCGGGTCCGTACTTCCTGGCATAGTTGGCGTTAACGTCATCCAGGCTAGAGGAAAAGTAGTTGCCTCGGCCCACATCTCCGTTTGGGTCAGAGTCGGCTGCATCAATAATTGGGGTATCGCGATTTGAGCCACGATAAACGACGACCGGGTTGCCTCGGTTGTCGCGAACAACTCCGCCACGGTCCCACGCCAAGAAGGCGTCGGTCTCGGTAGCTTGCTGGAAAAAGTCATCAATGCTTTCGACAGGGTTATGTACTGCCTCTGCGTCGCTGGCCCGTCCCTCATGCCAAGTCCACTCGGGCATTAGCCCGGTTTTTTGGTCAGCGAAAATAGTGTCTGCTGTTGCAGTCTTGTTGCTTTCGCCATGCGGCCCATAGTTCACCCATGAATTCTGTCCTCTGGTCTCTGTGGTAACAGCTCCCAGCGCCAGCCCGTGGAATAGACGGGAATGAGCCTGCCAAGCGTTCTCTTCGCCCCTGGCTCGAAACTGCGCACCCTCGAGCCCGTGCCCGAACATGTCGTGGACGATTCTGAACACGTCATTAGCCACAAGCCGTTCGCCGTCAAGGTACTCATCGGTAAGCTCCATCAAGGGGTTGTCTGAGCTTACCGTACCATCTGGGCCAAATCCGTCTTCTGACGGGTAGAACCAGAGCGTTCGATTGTCGCGTAGGTCGGCGAACAATCCGCTTGGACCTGTCTCTTCGTATGGGTTGCCGGTATCGTCCGTGATACGCCTGAACGTCCAGCCTTGCGCCTTGAGTACTTGGTACTGTTCCAGCGTTTGCTCGATGAGCTGACGGTACGCCTCTTTGACTAGTGGCGCGTCAGGCTCGTGGGGCATATCTTCGTAGGCGGCAGCTAGTCGCTCGGCGCGCTCGACATCGACTTGGACGTATTCGCCCTGTCGCTGGTGCTCGATGCCTGCGCGCTCTGCGTAGATGCTGGCGGCTGCTTGCAACTCAAGCAAGCCGCCTGGGGATGACATAGGCAGCCCAGGTAGGCGGTCTACTCCTGGGTGGTCGCTGGTTCCAGACTGCTTGTATTCGGTGATGCGCGCTTGGGTCCGCTTTTGCGATGGCTTTGCCTTTGCTGGAACGCGTGCCGCTCCGCTGCGTCCGCCAGTTCCGCTATCTCCGCCTGGGCCTCCGGCGTCTGCAGCTCCCACGGCAGCTCGGCTTCCGCTTCCCACCCCTCCGGCGGCGTCTCTCCCGCGTACGCCCAGTGCAGGTAGCTCTCTATCGTAAGTGGTAGTCCGAACTCCTTCAGCGTCAGCGCTATCGGACTCGGTGCTCTCCCAGGCGAAGGCTTCAAAGCCATCAGCTAACTCCTTTATTTCTTCACGTACTAGGTCAATACCTATTGTACCAGCTTCGTATCGACTCCACACCTCTTCAACAGCTGCGCCGTTCTTCGCTGTTTTCCACTTCGCAGGGAACAGGACGCGTACAGCTTCCCAGGTAATCGATTGCATTTCACGAGGCAAGATGCCGCGCTGTTCTGCAGCCCTTCGGTATGCCGTGGCGTAGATGCCATAGCTGCCTTTGATGCCGCCAGCAACCGCGTCACCAAAGCCAACGTGTCCTTTCTTGGTTGCGCCGAAATTATGCAGCACCTCTATGCTGTTGCCGGATAGCGGCTTGAGCAGGCTCGCCGCGACTGCATGAGTGTCGATGGTGACATCGCCATGCGGACTCAGTGGAGCGAGGATATTGTTAAAGAAGTTGCGCACCTTATGCGCGCCGCCCATCAACTGAGATGCGCTCTCCCGGTTAGGGTCGCTGAGTATCTCGATGGCTTTGCCTATTTCGACAAGCGAGCCCCAGCCGGTTTTTGAGCTGACCTCAGATGTAAACCTGCCTTCGGGCGTCACAACCATGTTCTCTCGGCTGTGATAAGTCTCGTCATAGACGCGCAGCCACATGGCCTTATCTCTGGCGTTGGCTTGCTCGGCGTACGGTATCGCCATCTTGGCTGCTAATTCAGCAGGGTCTAACTTGTGAAACTTAGCGCTTGCCACTTCGAGCATCTCTGCTGGGGCAATGAACGCAACCATGTTGCCGGTAGTGAATTGCGTATGGACGTCGAGCACTCGCTCGGCAAGCGAAACGTTCTGGAACCAGTCCTTCTGTGGACTGAGTGCGGCCATGACTCCAGCGACGGCAATGTCAGAGACTTCGTAACGCGTCGCGAAACGAGTAGCGATGTCTCTCGCGCCTTCGTACCAAAGCCTCGCGCGTTCACGTTTCTCTGCTGGTATCTGGTCATGCAGCCAAAGCAAGTTACCTACAGCATGTTCGATGAAGTCTTCAACGATTGCGTCGGGGTTCCTCTTCTTGGTCTTGAAGCCAACGTAGCTCTTAAGCCGGGTCGCTGCCGCAGCCCATCGTTTGCCAAAGGCTTTCTTTACTTGCCCCGCATCGATTGTCAGGTTGGCTGTGTCTGCTGACTCTGTCGCATTCGGGCCAGACGGTCGCCGTGTTGATATGCGTCCAGCATGGTCACCGGTCTCTGGGTCGGTGCCATTAAAGTCTGCGTCACTAACTTGGACAGGGACAGGTCCTTGGTCCAGCTGTATTGGGAGCAGAGGCGCTGGCATTCCAGGCGCGTCGACATCAGCGACTGCCGCGTCGACGTCAGCATCTCCGAGTACCGTTCCATCAGTGCCCGCGTCGACTCCTGCGATAAGGTCTCGTGGCTCTTGGTCGGTAATCGTTGGTCGGTACTGTTCATATAGCTCTTTCGCTGTCACCCCCAGGCGCGCAGCAGTTGCCGCCATCGTTGACTCCCAGAGCTTAGCGTAGGCGCGGGCCTCCTGCGGTCCCTGTCCGAGCGCAATCAATTGAGAGTAAACGTCAGCCGATACGTCTGTCGCGGTCGAGTCTCTAGAGCCTACCGACTCTTGGTCCGCCAGAATCTGAGCCACCTCGTTGGCGCTCATGGTCTCGATGGCCGCGACTTCGTTGACGGTCATGTCGTCATAGTTGAGCTTGGTGTCTTGTTCGACTGCGGCCAGGACTTCCAGACCCAGTTGCGCCGACGAGAGGTCCGCTATCGAGACGTCGACGTATGCGCCGCGAGCCGTGGCTTCAGTCAGCTCTTCGCTGGTCAGTCCGAGTGACTCCAAGATGGTGTCGGTGTCTTCGTTAGTTGCCTGCAGAAACTCTATCAATGCCTCTGGCGCTATGAGCACACCATCATCATCGCCAAGCATCGACTGCAGGTATTCACGTAGCAGCTCTGGGTCGTCTTGGAATGCCTGTGTCTCGCGCGCAATCTTTACGACTTCCTGTACGCGTTTCGAGCTGTTGACTGCCGATGACCTGTAGGCATCGAGCGCTTGCTTGGCTGCAGTCGCTTCGCCGTATATCTGGACTAGGTTCTTGGTGCCAAAGACCGCGACGTCAGACACAGAGGAGCCTGCGCCAGCGATGGCCTCGACCA
>Ga0307984_1000738_pt1 | contig 14009 bp, 22 predicted proteins | sample EllFjometageno78_FD_203169 | JGI IMG/M metagenome (GOLD analysis project Ga0307984, IMG submission 203169) | Marine microbial communities from Ellis Fjord, Antarctic Ocean - #78 | ecosystem: Environmental > Aquatic > Marine > Unclassified | place: Southern Ocean | collected 2014-10-09
GAGGATAGATGCAGATGAAATTGATTTTGCAAACTTTAAAGATTATGATATTCTCATAAACAATTCTAACTTTTAATCATATAAAAATAAAACATGAGCAAATTCATTATTATAGAAGGTACCGATAATGTAGGTAAAGATACCCAACAGGATTTAATTATTAAAAACATGAGTGATCACGTTTTTCATAAGCTACATTATTCATCATTACCCTTTAAAGATGATATAGAAAAACATACTACATATTCTAAAGAGCTTTATGAAAGTATGTTTTTATTAATGATGAAATCTAAAGTAGGTTATAAAAAAGGTGATAATGATATTAACATTATTTTTAATAGATCTCATTTAGGTGAAACTGTTTATTCACCATTATATAGAGGTTACTCTGGTGATTATGTTTTTGATATTGAAAAGAAATTTACTAAAGCATTAAGAGAAGATTTATATTTAATTACTCTAACCAATGATCCTCATACTATTTTAAAACGAGATGATGGCAAATCATTTTATGGTAATGAAGAAGAAGTTAAAGCTGAGGTTGATGGATTTAAACGAGCCCATAGGTTAAGTACTATTAAAAATAAGTTACACATTAATGTTGGTACAATGAGTGCAATAGAGGTATCTAATATTATAACAGATTTCTTACACCACGAAAATATAGTAACTGGTGATAACAAACAATTAAACTTATTTGAATAATGGGAAAGACTGAGGATTTATTATATGAAGCTTATAATGAAGGAATAAGAGGTGAGGTACTTGAAGAGAGTAGGCGTTTATCTGACTTAGGTGGCAAATATATTCATATGCCATTTAGAGACCGATTAGAAGAAGCATTAAATAACATTAGAGAAAAGAATAAAAAGAATGAGAACATATAGAGGAGATACATTTGCAGATGTTTATGAAAAGGCATTAAGAGATACTTTAGAGAATCCTGATTATACTTCTAAACCAAGAGGTATGCAAATTAAAGAAATAAGTAATGCAGCTTTAGTTATAGATGATCCTTATTTTCCACTTTATGAAAATCAAAAAAGAAGTAGCCAGTTTAAATATATTGCTGGTGAAACTGTTTGGTATTTTACAGGTAGAAAAGATATTGATTTTATCAGTAAGTATTCTAAGTTCTGGAGTCAATTAGATAACGGGGATGGTACTGTTAACTCTGCTTATGGTAATCTTTTATTTAAAGAAAGGCTATCTGATGGCAGAAATCAATATCAGTGGGCATTAGATTCTTTAATAGAAGATAAAGATTCAAGGCAAGCAATTGTTCATTTTAATAAACCTTCTCATCAATGGAAAGGTAATAAAGATTTTGTATGTACTCTTAATGGTGTATTTCAGATTAGAGATAACAGATTAAACTTTACAGTTGATATGAGATCTAATGATTTAATATTAGGTACAGCAACTGATGTAGCATTCTTTTGTTTATTACAACAGCAAATGTTAAGGCATTTACAATTAACTTATCCTAATCTTAAAATGGGTTCTTATACTCATATTGTTCATTCATTGCATATTTATGAAAGACATTTTAATTTAGTAAAAGAAATGTTAAGCCATCCATTTTCTCATATGTCTTATCCTCCACTAAAGAAAAACTTAATTACTATTAAGGGTGATTCAACTGATGCTTTAAATTTATTAGAATTAAATATTGAAAAAGAAACCGTTAATGCAAACCTTGTTATTAATGATTCTTTATTTAAATGGTTATCTGATTATAGCTTTCAGTTAACTGATATATAATAAAATAATAAATAGTGTTGAAATATTTAAAACTTTTTGAACAATTCCTAACAGAAAAAAAACCAGCAGGAGCACCAGACTTTAATCATTCAGATGCACCTGATACTGAAAATGATTTACATAAAATTTATTTAGCAATTAATCCAAAGAGTGGACATACTTGGTGGTATACTCCATTTGCTGCAGAAAAGTTTATGAATCAATTAGGTGATGACAATATGATGAAGGCAGATATTAATAAAGAATATCCTGTAATGAATTGGAAAAAGGAAGTCACTGAAAAATTAATTAATAAAGGTCTTGTTAAAAAAGAAAATGTTTATAATTTACCAGAGAATGTAAATATGAGCTATAAAAAAGAATTTCATGAATTAGTTGATGGACAGGAGCATATACCAAAAACAGTAAATAATACTAAAGACGCTCTTAAATTAGGTTTTCCTTTAATTGGTAAACCAACTGATAGTCATTCAGGTATTGGTATTCAAGTTTTTAAAAATCAAAAAGAATGGGACAACGCAGATCATTCAGAGTTAGATGTTTACTCAGAATATATTAATAAGGTTGCAGAATACAGATTTTTTGTTTTAAACGGCAAAGCTTTTTATTGGATGGAGAGAGAACCTTTAAATAAAAAGGCTGCATCAGGTGTTGGTAATGGTAAAGATAAAATGATGTTTAAATATATTAAAAAAGACATTACTAAATTACCTAATAATTTCAAAAAGTTAATTTTAAAATTTAGTAAAATATTTTCAAAGCTACCTTTTATTTGTTTTGATATTATGATAGATAAAGATGATAAGTTATACTTAATAGAAGCAAATCTTCACCCAGGCATGCCATTTGATGCTACTGTTCAATTATATAGAGAATTGTTTAAAGATTTCTATGGCAGGGAAGTAAACAAGAAAGCAGATGAAGAACTTAATAAATTAAGTAAGTACTTAGATAGCAAAACTTTAACCCACGATCCTACCAGATTTGAGATTGCTTAATTTATTTTAATAAAATCTGAAAAAAGTTCTTAAAAAGTTTTCAGTTCCCAATAAATTTGTTTATATTTATACTGTATTTAATGAAACAATACACTGTAAAACAATTATATGAATAAAGAAATACAAAAAGATTTTTACATTACCTCCGATACTTGGTTCGGTCGCCCTCAGATTCTTCAGATTGCAAATAGGCAATTTAATAATATAGAGGAAATGAATTCTACTTTGATTAAAAATTGGAATAAAAAGGTAAAGAAAAACGACGTAGTATTTCATCTAGGTAATTTTGCATGGGATCCAATAACCGCTCGTAAAGTACTCAAAAAATTAAACGGAACAATCTATTTTCTAAAAGGTAGCCATGATGCTGCATTAGAGGAAGTTATAGAAGACTTCCCTAAAGCTGAATTCTTTAATGATTCTATAATGGAACTAACAGATTTTGATACTGTTATTTGTCATTATCCACTATCAGTTTGGAACGGTAAAGGTTCAGGAACTATTCATATTCACGGTCATACAGTATTTGATCATAAAACAGATCTCACAATTGAAAACAGATTTAATATTTGTACTGACTTTTGGGGATACTCACCTATTAATTATTTAACTTTAAAAGACTTCATAAATGGCTAAAAAAATCAAAAAGACTTACAAGGAACTTGCAATTGAATTTAAAAAGACAAAAAACGAAAAAGTATATAATCAGTTATATGCTAAAATGAGACCAGGATTATGGTCGTATGTAAACAACATTGTAAAAGATCCTAGTGTTGCCGATGATATTGTATCAACCACTTTAACCACAGTGTATTTAAAAATTGAACAATACAATGAAGATTATCAAATTACAACATGGGCATATCGTATTGCTTATAATGAATGTATAGGATGGATAAGATACAGAAATAGAAAAGTAAGTATGAATGCATTTACTGATAAAGGAATTGATCCTCCTACTTTTATGTTACCACACATTGACACAGACAATTCACTACCACCAACAGAAGCAGATCACTGGGAAGCTGAACATCTCTTAACAGAAAAAGTAAGATTAACAACTGAAGCTATAAAAGCTTTACCTCCAATGTATAGGAGATTCATGGAGGAAAGGTTCTTAAATAAAAAATCTTATAATGATATTTTAGATATAATGTCTGATTGTGAAAAAGGCATAAATTTACAAACTGTGAAAAACCGCATATTCCGTGGAAGGAAAATAGTCAGAAAACAACTAGAAAGTATGAAAGTCTTCTCCGAAGCCTAAATACATAAACAACAGATAATACTATGTACATAAGAAAACTATATAAAGAATTACAAATTTGGTATAAGATCAGAAAGATCGCCAATGAGAACAAAACAAAACTTTTAGAAAAAGGTTTTAGGGTTGATTGGATAGGAAGGATTTATACTGTAATTAATTTACCAGAAGAAGTTGTAAATCAACCTATTTCACAAGAAGGGTATGTATTAATGCAATTAAGAGAACATGATAAATTATTTTTGGATATGGGAATTTCCGATTACGTATCTCCAGAATTTAATCCAATACCTGAAACTAATTCATTTCTTTTAGTATTATCCGCAGATCGTGATCATTTACAATTTTGGCCTTTTGTTATATCATTTATTAAAACTACAGTAGGAATTTTTATACTAAGAATACTTTATTTAATATTTCAATCCTATGGTGAAAAAATATCAGAATTATGGAACAAGATGATAAACCTTCTATTTTAATTAACGTTAATCACATTGAAAACAAATTAAAAGAATTAGAAAAAGAAAAAGAAATTATCCAACAGAGTTGCAAACACCAAGATGGTTTTGATATTAACTTTGATGAGAAAAAGGCAATAAAGAAATATTGTTCAACCTGTAAGAGAGATGTAGGATTTGCATCTACAAAAGAACAAGAAGATTTCTTTGGACCAGCAAGCAAATAATAAAACTTATTATACTTAAAAATCGATAATGTTATCGGTTTTTTTGTCTTAAACTTTATTCTTTTTTTACATATAAAAATAAACAGATTATGGCAACAGCTCAATCATTAGCAACAACAGAAACTATAAATGGTAAAAGATACTATAATATAGGTAAAGGTAAAAAATATCCATCAGTAACAACAATCTTAGGTGCAATGACAGATAAGTCTGGTATTGACAAATGGAGAAAACGAATAGGTGAAGAAAAGGCTGATGCCATATCTAAGTTTTCAGCAAATCGTGGAACTGTAATGCATCAATTTTGTGAATACTTTTTAGGATCAGAAAAGGAGACTATTAGGGAAAGGCTTATTGACGCGCAAACTCTTATTGGTCCATTTGTAAAAGAAAATGGTTTTACTGAAGAAGAAACTAATATAGGAAGAAAATTATTCTTTAATTTTTATAATGGTAAATGTTTTGATCGTATTGCAAATGTAGTGTCTATCGAAGATACCCTACACTCACCTGTAATGGGGGGTTATGCAGGTAGGGTAGATATTATATATGAGAATGAAAAAGGGCATCTAGTGATCTTAGATTTTAAATCTTCGAAAAAAGCAAAAAGAGAAGATTGGATAGAAAATTATAAAATGCAAATTGCTGCTTATGCATTAGCATACTGGGAAATGAATAAAAGAAAACCACAAGGCGGCGAAATTTGGATAAGTAATGAAGCAGATGGTTTTCCTCAGGTTTTTGAAATGTCTTTTGACGATATAACTAAATATGGCAAAATGTTTTTGGAGTTAGTAAAGGGTTTTCACGAAAAGTATGTACTTGAACCGAATATATAAAAAAAATCAAAAACAATGTTTATTAAGAACTATAAAGATTTTCTTTTTGAAGTTAGGGACAAGAAACATGAACCGGCTGGTGAAAAAGCAGAAAAGGATCATAAGGATGGGAATCATGCTGGTAAAGACGAAGAATTAGAAAAAGAAATAGATGATGAACTTACAGACATTGCGGAAGATTGCCCCCGGTGCGGAGAGCATATCGAATCTTGTGAATGTGCCGAGAAGGACCCATGGTCAACTCAAGTTTATCACAGAGTTTCAAAAGGAAAAGAAATTACACCAAAACCAAAACAAGAATTTAAAAAATAAACAAATGAATAAATTTAACAAATTTTTTGCAGATCATGGAATTAAAATAATTATAGTTATAATGGTATTAACTTATTTTAAATCATGTAGCATTGATTCTGAAGTAGAAAGAATCAAAAAAGAACAAAGAATACTAACTACAGAGATTGATACTTTATCATCTCAGATAGTTAATGAAGCTGAAATGATAAAACTTATTAAAGAAGTACCAGCTTGGAAAACTCTAAGAATTGAAGAAATTTCTGATAAAGAAAGAATCTCTATTAATGCCTTAGAAGAAAAAGATAACTAAATGTGGCTAATACACCTATAATACCTGGCGTACCTACTCCAACAAGCGGAGATCCAAAATGTGCATTAACTCTATGTGGTAGAATTATTGCTCAAGTTGATTGTATTATTATAATAATGCAAGGAACTAATGGCTGTATAGATATACAGTTCTTTGGAAAGGACGGTCTTCCTTTAGACTTAGATAGATTTACAGAAATTCAAATTATGTTATATAATGAGTTTGACTGTACAATTGCTAACTTTTTCTATCCAGATGTACCTACTGGTTGTAAAGGATTAGTAATGACTATCTTACAATATGTAGATGCCAATGGTGTTATTCATAATGAAGGTATGGTAAGAATATGTTTAGATGCTGCGTGCACAAAAACAAGCCCTAGTTCAATATTTGCAGAAATCTTATTAACAGAGTTAACAACTGCAGGTACTGCTGAAACTTCAGGGATTCCATGTTTACAAGTAGCAAAAATAATTCCATCAAGAATTTATGAAAATGGCTGTGATGATGGGTGTAGTTAAAATATTAATATTATGAAAACATTAAGAGAAAGATTATTACATTATTTTATCATAGGTATATTTTGTAGCCTTTATTTTTTGGTAGCTACTATATCAATGATAAATTCTGTTGCATTTTTTGATTTAAGCCATAGTGGTTTAATGTCATGGTCATTAGCGATAGGATTTGAAATAGGGGCAGCGGCTTCTCTTGCTGCTATTATTATTTTAGATAAAACAAACAAACAAATGGTTTGGGGTTTATTCTTATTGCTAACTTCATTTCAGATGATGGCTAATTCCTTTCATGCTTTTATTAATTTAGAAAATTATATGGGTTGGATCGAATTGTTTGGCCTAGAAGAAACAGAGCCAATATATCAAAAAAGAATTTTATCTATTGTTAGTGGTGCTATACTTCCATTAGTAGCACTAGGATTTATTAAATCATTAGTTGATTATATCAGACCAGAGAAAACTGAAAAAAAAAGTTTAGATGAGGGTACAGACAACCTTGTTAAAAGTAAAATCCCAGTAGTAGTAAGTGAGGAGCTATTGGATGAAGATTCTTATTCTCGTGATGCCGAAAAGGCAAAAAATCAAGTAGAAATTGGAGAAGTGCACATAGCACCTGAAACGGTAATTACCGAAGTACAGGTTGCTGATGCTGTAATAGAGCCAGTTTCTCCTTCGCATATTACACCAGTTGGAGATCCTATTGTGATACCAACAACCGAAACACCAACTAAAGCAGTAAAGCCACCATTAACGGCTAGACCTTTTAATAGAGGTGTTAATTCAAAACCATAATCCTTTGTGATTAACTTTATGATTCGGAGGATTTTAAAAAATAAAATATTAATATGCCCGCACGCACATACGATGACGAAGTCTTTAAAGAAAAGAGAAGACCAAAAAATCCAATAACATTTAAATTAAAACTTAATGAAGAGCAGAAGATAGCAAAACAAACAATATTATTAAATACAATTACATTACTTGCAGGTAAAGCAGGATCAGGTAAAACTTTATTAGCTTGCCAAGTTGCATTAGATGGATTATTTAGAAGGCATTATGAAAAAATAATTATAACTAGGCCAACCGTATCAAAAGAAGAGATAGGTTTTTTACCCGGTGATTTACATGCAAAGATGGATCCGTGGGTACAACCGATTTATCAAAATATGTATAGTCTATATGGAAAGGATAAAGTACAACCTTTTATAGAAAGCGGCCAAATAGAAATTGTTCCAGTTTCATTTATGAGAGGTAGAACCTTTGTTGATAGTTGCGTTATTGTAGATGAAGCACAGAATGTAACTAATGACCAGATGGAAATGATTGTAACCAGAGTAGGTATAAATTCTAAAATGATTATATGTGGTGATGATGGCCAAGTTGATTTAAAAGGAAGAGGTGAGTCAGGATTTAGATTTTTGTATAATCAATCATCTAAAATTAAAAACTTATCTTCTATTACATTATTACAAAATCACAGAGATCCTATAGTAGATGATTTAATTGAAATCTATGAAGAGGAAAATTGTAAAAGATCAAATAAAAAAAAATAAAATATGGAGATTCCAAAAAAAGGAAAAGTATTACTTCAGTTCACAGCCGATTGGTGTGGACCGTGTAGGGCGATGAAATCAGTAACAGAAGAATTTAAAAGTAAATCAGATGTTACATTCCAAAAAGTAAATGTAGATAAGGAATCTAATATAGCACAAAAATATGGGGTACGAAGTATTCCATGTTTTGTTGTCGTTGAAGATGATAAAGAAAAAGTTAGAAAAGTTGGCTCACAATCATTAAGCCAATTATTAGATCTTGTAAAATAAAGTATTTAAATGAAAGAAGATATAATTAACTGCCCATGGGCCTCATCCAAAGCTCAATTTTTAAATAAATTAAATTCAAAGGATGCATCAAATTATTTATGGATATTTGATAATGGTCATGGTGGTATTATAGACGGTGTATATCAAACAGCAGGAAAGCGGTCTCCGTTATGGCCTGATGGTGAAATATTATACGAAGGTGAATTTAATAGAGGTATAGTAAATAGGCTAATAAAATTATGTACCGATTCTGGCATTGATTGTATTAATTTAGTTGATACACAAGAAGACATAGCTTTATCAGAAAGAACTTCTAAAGCTAACTCTATTGCAAAAGAATCTGAAAAACCTTGTATTTATGTAAGCATTCATGCCAATGGGTTTAGTGATGAATCTGCTAATGGGTGGTCATGTTATACATCAGTAGGACAAACTAAATCAGATGAGATAGCAACAATACTTTATAAAAAGGCAGAAGCTGAATTTCCAGATGAAAAAATGAGAAAGGATACTTATTCAGATGGTGATGTAGATAAAGAATCTAATTTTTGGGTATTAAGAAAAACTAGTATGCCTTCAATATTATCTGAAAATTTCTTTATGACTAATTCAGAAAATTGCCATAAATATCTTTTGAGTGAAAGCGGTAGAGATCGTATTGCTAAAATCCACTTTGAAATGATACAGGAAGTTGAATCTACATTACCAATATAAAATGGAAAGGTAACGGATAAATAAAAAAAATAAAACAATTATGAAAGAAAAAATAATTTATTTAGCAGGTGCACTACTTTTTGGAGTAGCGTCATGGCTAATTGGAGCGGTTTATAGCATATCAGTAGATACTGCAATAATCAAAGATAAGATTGAAAAGGTGTATGAGGAGAACTGTCCTTATTGTATACATGCTGCGCATAGTTCAATTGGTGAACACCCATTATTATCTCCTACAATAAAACATGCACATCAGCATGTTGGTGAGGAAACAATTAAGGTAAACGATTAACAAAAAACCAGTGGATTAAAACCCACTCTTAGGACCGAAACTAGTTTTCGGATTAAGTGCCAGGAGTTTCGCTACTTCTGGCATTGTTTTTTATAAACCAGACATCTTGACATAAATTATAAAGAAAAATGGACAATATGTCAACAATTTTACTTTGGCACGGTTTTTTCAGTATAGTATATAAATAAGGAAACAAATCTTTATTTGTAAAAAACTAAATAAATATGTACACATTTTTTAATGGCTTTAAGCCAGTAACACAAGCAAGAAGAATCAACGATAATATTGATACACTATTAAAAGATCCTTTCTGGGATGAATTTGAAAACTTCTTTACAAAACCATCAAAAGGTTGGCATTGTATAAAGGAAGACGATAAGTGGATTTTAGAAATAGCAATTCCTGGATTAGTTAAAGAAGATTTAAAAGTTAAAATGATAAAGGGTGAATTAAGCATCATATCAGAAAATGAAGACAATGTTTGGTTAGGATCTTTTGATAAAAGGTTTACTTTACCACAAGATGTAAATACTAAAAAAATTAAAGCAAAAGTAGAAAACGGAGTTTTAACTATAACGCTATTAATAAAAGAAGATACTGAAAATAATATAGACATTAAGTAAACAAATTAAAGAGTTAAGTATATAATAATAAATATATTTAAATCAAAAACAAAAAGTTAACATGGATAACACAAATGAAAATCAAAATCAAAATCCGGAAGAAGTAAATCCAACAGGAGAGCTTAACGGTCAGCAAGCATTAAATGTATTAATACAAGCTGTAAGAATCGCACAAGGTAAAGGTGCTTATACTATCGAGGATGCTGAATTAATTTCAAGAGCAATTAAGGTATTCGTTCCACCAACTCCAGCAGGAGAAGAAGGAACTGCTACTGATCCAATTGTAAATGAGGAAACTCCAGCTGAGCCAGTAATGACTAAAGTTGAAAACTAAATCTTACTTATAATTTTTTAAAAGGATCCAGAAATGGATCCTTTTTTAGCTTAATATATAATTAAAATTAAACTAAATGGTTTCTTTAGTAGAGCTGCAGGAATATTGCCAAGAAAAACGAATTATCATCGTAGGTAATTCTGGCAAGATGATAGGAAGTAATAGTAGAAATATTATTGACAGCTATGATATTGTAGTTAGAATTAATAACGGTTACCAATTTAGGCGAACTGCATTATCAGATAGTATTGGATCTAACACTCATATTTTAGCAATAGGTATGAAATCTGCAAAACAAGCTTCTACTGTTATTAAAAGTAATTATATTGATTATATTTTAAGCCCTATTATATTTAGTGAAAAGTTAGACTATTCAAATGTTTATAATGTAGATGATAAAACTTACAATCTTTTAAAAACTTCATTAGGAAATATTAAACCTTCAACTGGTATTAGTGTTTATAATTTTTTTAATAGATTTATAAATTTTGAAAGATTAGACTTAATAGGTTTTGATTTTTTTACAAGTTCTACTAATCAGAGGAATGCCCTAGGTCATTTATTTGTAAAAGATCATGATGGTGCAAAAGAAAAAGAGTTTTTTGAAGATAGTAAAGATTCTGAAAAAACTAAACTGTATAAATTAAAAGGTGGCATGGTTAAGAATACTAATAATATTCCAAGATATGATGACATACAAGAAAGATACAGTTACAATATTAAAAAAGTTACTAAGAGATGAGCCGCAAAAAAATTATAAAAACAAAGCTAGATCCTAAATCTTATAGTAAAGAAGTTCCTATGAATATTCCTAGAATTTCAGTTAGAGATATAAAAAATTTTAAAACAGTACCTCATGATAGGCATAAACACCAAAAGATTAATGTAACTAGAACTTTTAAAAAGAATACACCACAAGTTAGTAAACCTATTAATTTTTTAAGTAATGAATTTACAAATGTAGAAAAAGATATATGTTTTGTTGTAGGTGGTGGGCCGTCTCTTAATGGTTTTGATTTTAGTCAATTAAACGGTTATGATACTATTGCTATAAACAAAGCAGCTGAATATATTCAAAACCCTACTTATTTTATTACAACAGATTATTCCTATTTTCTTAAAGCATCTTTGCCAATAGATGAATTAAGCCAGAAATGCAACTATACTTACTTTGTAGCGAATATGTCACACCCTTATATGGAATATAAAAATAGTAAGGTGGTTGATACTCGTAGAAATTTTGTATATGAAGATCTTTATAAATACACTGGAGTTATTGAATCTTATAATAAAACTGGCTTTGGTTCAAGTTTAAATGAATTTACCCATGGCGAAAACAGCGGACATTGTGGCATTCAACTTGCTCTATTGTTAGGTTATAAAAAAATATACTTATTAGGCTTTGATTTAAATTCTGACGGGCAGACTCACTTTCATCAATCTTATAGAGAAGTAGACCAAAAGTCATTTAAGAATAGAGTTAATAATTATGCTAAAACTTTAGTACAATCTTTGGCTGAATATAAAGGAGCTCAAGAAATTATTAATCTTTCATCATCAAGTATATTAACTACCTCACCACACATTAAAACCCAATCTTTTAATGATGTAGTAGATAATACTAAACATATAAGTACAGGCGATAACAGCACCCTTGATAATTTAATGGTTGTCGGTTATTATACAGTTAATACACCGTATGAAGAAGAAGCTCAAAATTTATTACAATCACTAAATAAATTAAAAGTTAATCATGATATTATTGGAGTTAAGACTTTAGGTAATTGGCAAGCTAATACTAGATTTAAAGCTGGGTTTATGTTAGATATGTTAATTAAGTGGCCTAAGCATAGATTACTTTATGTTGACGTTGATGCTGTTGTACATAAAAGCCCAGACTTATTTAAAAATTATAATTGTGACATAGCTGTAAGATGGCAAGACTTTAGATGGAGAAAGAATGAATGTTTAAGTGGAACTATTTATATGGAAAACAATGAAAGAACTAAACGTATCTGTGAATTGTGGAGAGATATAAATGTTACAGAAGGTAATGAATCAAATAGAATGGAGCAATGGAATTTAGATACTGTTATTAATAAGATGAAAGCAGAAGATCCTAATTTTACTTATAAGAACCTTCCACCAGAATATACAATGATATTTGATAGTATGAGAGGTATGTATCCTAATATAACACCAGTCATAGAACACTTCCAAGCAAGTAGAAGATTTAAGAAAGACGTAAACGAAAAATAACATGAAAAAAGTAACGGTACTTATACCAACATTTAATAGAGGTGATCTATTAGCAAAGACTATTAGAAATTGTTTTTCTCAAACATATAAGAATTTTGATATTCTTATTTATGATGATGGCAGCACAGATAACACTACTGCTGTTATTAAACACCTACAGCAAAAATATCCTAATAGAATTAAACATATTATAGGTCAAGCTAATAATGGGATAGGTTATTCTAGGCATATGCTATTAAAGAATCTTACTACAGAATTTGGCGTTTGGCTAGATAGTGATGATTATATGAAAGTTAATCGATTAGAGAAATGTGTTGATTATTTACAGGCACACCCTAAAGTTGATATTGTATTTTCTTATCTTAAAAGATTTCATGAAGAAAATGCTGGTGTATTTACACCTATGGGTAATGATATTACAATTGATGTTACATCATATGATAAAACTAATTATAGAAGTTTACATTCAAATACTGCATGTGCCACTGCATTTTTTAGAAAATGTGTACAAGAGCATGAAGTTGTTCCATTAAGATATGGAAGTGAAGATGTTTTATGGTTATGGAAATTATTAAATTCAAATATTAAAGTTGGACAAATATCAGAATCTTTATATTTTTATCGCTCACATAGCCAAAGATTAGGTATACAAAAAAAGAATTTAAATAAAGAAGATAAGATTCCTGAGGAATCTATAATCCACCAGAAAATAAATGAATATAGAAATGGATAATACAATATACGCAAGATGGTATAAACATACACCTAATTGGGGTGATGCTTTAAATAAAGTAATGATTGAAAAAATCTCAGGTAAAACCTGCCAATGGGTTAATACTAACGATGGGAATACAAAGGAGAAACATATTGTATTAGGAAGTATTTTACAGTGGGCAGATGAGCATACTATTTTATGGGGTCCTGGTTTTATAGGAGATGATCGCAGGCTATCTAAAAAACCAAAAAAGATTTGTGCCGTTCGTGGCCCTCTTACTCGAGAAATAATTATAAATCAAGGTTACGATTGTCCTGAAGTTTATGGCGATCCTGCTTTACTTTACCCAAGACTATATAACCCAAGAGGTATTGCAAAAAAACATAAGATAGGAATTATTCCTCATTATATTGATGCAGATAACCCATGGATTAAAAGATTAAGACGGAATGGCATTAAAATAATTAATATATTAGATCCTATTAATAAAGTTGTAGATGAAATATTAGAATGTGAAATGATAGCAGCAAGTTCACTACATGGTGTTATTGCAGCAGATGCTTATGGCGTACCATCA
>Ga0307984_1000739_pt1 | contig 14008 bp, 18 predicted proteins | sample EllFjometageno78_FD_203169 | JGI IMG/M metagenome (GOLD analysis project Ga0307984, IMG submission 203169) | Marine microbial communities from Ellis Fjord, Antarctic Ocean - #78 | ecosystem: Environmental > Aquatic > Marine > Unclassified | place: Southern Ocean | collected 2014-10-09
AGATCAACACAGAACTAGACAGAATCAAACACCTAGCTAACATCCAATAATAAAACCTCCACATTACCAATAATAGTAGTAGACAACTGATAAATATAGTTGTATATTATGTACTATATGTCTAATATACATTTAGGCAAATTAAGGCAACTTAAAACTAACAAACATAGGCACACAAGGAGGCTTACATTATGGCATCATTAGCTGAAATAAGGGCGAAGTTAAAATCTCAAGAAGTGAATCGCTCCACTTCCAACACAGGCGGAGACAACGCCATTTATCCACATTGGAACATAGCAGAAGGATCAGAAGCAGTAATCAGATTCTTGCCCGACAAGGATACAACAAATACATTCTTCTGGACTGAGAGAAACATGATCAAATTACCTTTTGCAGGTATTAAAGGTCAGACTGACTCTAGACCAGTACAGGTACAAGTACCGTGTATGGAGATGTATGGCAAGACTTGCCCAGTACTGACGGAAGTTAGACCATGGTTCAAAGACAAGAGCATGGAAGATATGGGCAGAAAATATTGGAAGAAGAAAAGTTACATTTTCCAAGGTTTTGTTACAACAAATCCGTTAGCAGAAGACTCAACACCTGAGAACCCGATCAGAAGATTTATCATCGGACCTCAGATCTTTAACATCATTAGAGGAGCATTGATGGATCCAGAGATGGAAGAAATGCCTACTGATTATGTGAAAGGTGTTGACTTCAGGGTCACTAAAACAACCAAAGGTGGTTACGCTGACTACTCAACATCAAAATGGTCAAGAAGAGAAAGAGCTCTGGAAGAAGCAGAAAGAGCCTCTATCGACAAACACGGGTTACACAACCTGGGTGACTTCAGACCAAAAGAGCCAACTGACGCAGAGGTTAAAATAATCAAAGAATTATTTGAGAAATCTGTTGAAGGTGAAGCTTATGATCTAGAGCAGTATGGACAGTACTTCAGACCGGCGGGCATGGCTTACCAAGCTAAACCTCAGGTAACAGTACCAACAGCATCGGCTCCGGCGGCAACGCCAGTGGCAGAAGCGGCTCCTACAGCGGCACCTGTTACTGAATCTGCACCAGCACCACAACCAGAGGCGGCACCAGCAGTGGTGGCTCCAGCGGGTGATAGTGCCAAGCGAGCAGAGGACATCCTGAAGCTGATCAGATCAAGACAAGCAAAATAATCTGACATTTTACCAAGGCCCTGACATTGACGTTAGGGCCTAGGTATGTTAATATATTAATATGAAAAAGAAAATACAAATAGCTGTTAACTGGATCTTGTACAAACAAATACCTGCATGGGTGTTGATAGTAGCAATTATCCTTTGGATGGTATTATAAGGAAAACAAAATGACAAAAGTATTTGACGCAACAAAGTTTAGAAAGAGTATCACGAAATCAATCCAAGGATTAGGTGTAGGATTCAGCGATCCCACTGATTGGATCAGCACAGGAAATTACGCATTAAACTATTTGATGACCGGTGATTTCAACAAAGGAATTCCGTTAGGTAAGGTTACTGTGTTTGCAGGAGAATCAGGAGCAGGTAAATCATACATAGCCGCAGGAAACATAATCAAGAATGCACAGGAGCAAGGTATATTTGTTATACTTGTTGACACAGAGAATGCATTGGATGAGAAATGGTTACAGGCATTAAAAGTAGATACATCGGAAGAGAAACTTCTAAAATTAAGTATATCAATGATAGACGATGTAGCTAAAACTATTTCAGAGTTCATGAAAGGTTACAAGGAAGCACACGCAGACGACAAAGAAGGTGCTCCAAAAGTATTATTTGTAATTGATTCATTGGGCATGATGCTCACACCAACAGACGTTAATCAATTTGAAGCAGGCGACATGAAAGGTGACCTAGGTAGGAAACCCAAGGCATTAACAGCACTTGTGAGAAACTGTGTGAACATGTTTGGTTCATGGAACGTGGGACTTGTAGCAACCAACCATACATACGCATCACAGGATATGTTTGACCCAGATGATAAAATATCAGGCGGACAAGGGTTTATCTATGCCAGTTCAATTGTTATCGCAATGAAAAAACTTAAATTAAAAGAAGATCTTGATGGTAACAAAGTCACAGACGTGAGAGGTATTAGGGCGGCTTGTAAAGTCATGAAGACAAGATATGCCAAACCGTTTGAAGGTGTGCAGGTCAAGATTCCATACGAAACAGGAATGAACCCGTACAGTGGACTAGTGGACCTGTTTGAGAAGAAAGGTATACTTGTACAGACCGGAAACAGACTGAAATATATCGATAAAGCAGGCAAGGAACACATCGACTTCAGGAAACAATGGATTGGTGATAAATTAGATATGCTAATGGCAGACTTCAAAGAATCCACAGACTTTGCTGACAAGGAACAAGTTCCAGCAGTAGAGTTAGCAGAAGTGATTGAAACGAAGCCAAAAGCAAAAACTAAAAAAGCAGAACCAATCATAGAGAAGGAATAGATGATAGACTTTGATCACGCTGACATTGAACGTTTGTGGAACTCCATTATACATTACGTTCCTGAACGACAGAGATTAGACATGGCGATCGACTTACTCAAGAGTCTAGAGGACATTGGGGTGGATCATGAGGTACTCAAAGGATCTGCAGAACTTGATCCAAAACTAGAGGAAGCTGTTAAAACCGTGTTCGAGGAAGATGAATCCGAAGACGTAGGTTACGGCGATACTGATGAATGATAAATTGGTACAACGAAGTCAGCAGGAACCTAGCTAAGATACCAGACTGTGTGGCATACTTTGACAACGAGTTGCTTGAAGCGAGGAAACAGTGCAAGATATACGGTAATCTGGAAAGGGCCAGTGCGTCACTGCCAGGCATAGTCGAGGAAAGATTCAGCCAACTGCAACAACTGGAAGCCATACTCGAATACCTAAACATAGAATTGAGAAGACTGAGATCCAAGACCTTCAGGAAATTCCTAGAGAACTACAACAAATTATTAAGCAGTAGAGATGCAGAGAAATACGTGGACGGGGAGGACGATGTGGTCGACATGACCAAGATCATCAATGACTTTGCACTGATAAGGAACCAATGGTTAGGCATCACCAAAGGGTTGGACCAGAAGCAATGGCAGATAACGAACATAGTCAAACTGAGAGTGGCGGGGATGGAAGATGCCGACATCAGCTAGAATCATATTAACCGACGTTGACGGAGTACTGCTGGAATGGGAACGCCATTTCACCAAATGGATGCAACTACGATCATACTTCGACGAACACGGTACCAGGAACTATCCCTACAAGCTAGTAGACACAGGACAGGATGACTACGAGATGGCCAACAGATTTGCGGTCAGCAAGAATGTGATCAGACAGGAGATCAGGGAATTTAACAGGAGTGCTTGGATGGGCACACAGAGACCAATGTTTGAATCGCAGACATGGGTGAAACTGCTACACGCCGAAGGATGGACCTTCGTACCAATAACATCACAGACTTCAGACATACCCGCACAGGAACTGCGTAAGAAGAGATTGGGAGAACTGTTTGGAGAACACGTGTTCACAAATTACCACATACTAGGTACAGGAGCGGACAAAGATGGGGCATTAGCTGACTTCCACGATACCGGGCTGTATTGGGTCGAGGACAAGCCTAAGAACGCACTAGCAGGGCTCTCCTACGGTTTAAAGCCTATATTAATCGACCATCCATACAACAGAGATTTTAATCACCCCGACATCATACGTGTAAATAATTGGAAACAGATACACGAGATTTTGTGCAAATGAAAATATACGTAGGTTGGGATTCCAGGGAAGATATATCATACCAGGTGTGTGAACACTCGATCAAGCGTAGAGATCCTGATGCAGAAGTGGTTCCACTAAAACAACACGTGATGAGAGAACAAGGAACCTATACTAGAGCAATAGATAAACTTGCCACAACGGAATTCACATTTACTAGATTCTTCGTGCCATACCTGAACGACTACAAAGGATGGGCGGTGTTCTGCGACTGCGATTTCCTCTGGAAGATCCCTGCAAAAGAACTTGAACAGTACTGCGATGATTCCAAGGCCGTGGTCTGTGTGCAACACGATTACACCCCCGAAGAAGGATCAATCAAGATGGATGGACAAGTACAAACAGCATACCCAAGGAAAAACTGGAGCAGTATGGTACTATGGAATTGTGCCCACCTAAAAAATAAAATACTAACACCAGAATTATTAAATGCACCTTCGACTACAGGAAAGTTTTTACATAGATTCAGTTGGTTAGATGATTCGGATATCGGTAGCTTACCACATGAATACAATTGGTTAGTTGACTGGTACAAGGAACCTAAAGACGGCAAACCCAAGATACTACACTACACAGAAGGTGGACCATGGTTTGACGGTTACAGAGATTGCGAGTATTCCGATGACTGGAAGAAGGAAGTGATCAATCTATTCTCAGCATAATGAACTGGGAGAAACTAAAACCTGATCACTACTACAAAGACCCCGTCGAACACATCTATTCCCAGACCATATTTGACCAACAAGAGTACGACGAACTGTACGAGAATCAAAACAATCTCGAACACCATGTATGGCAGGAGTTTGACAAGAAGTATAAAGTAGGATTTGAATTCAAGGAACATTTTACAGAAATTGATTTCAACAAGGAAATAATTTGCCTATGGTGCTTTAAAGAAAGATCAAATAACACAGCGTCCTACATACAACTAGGCGACAAACAATTGACTTACCTCCCAAACACATTTCTAATCACAAAATCAAAAAAAATATCCTTTGTTGAAACGAAAAAGAAATACATCAGATATCCTTTAGTGCAATTAGATCTAAAGAATGAACAGTTCGAAAATATTGTAAAAAGATTCAGATAACTACAGCTATAAGTTATGCAAAAAAAGAATCATAAGACTAGAATGCTAGAGTGGATTGAACAATTAGGACTGATAGTAGTGCAGTCTGAGATCAAACCATACGGTCCCGGCACGAGGAGATACATGGTCGGTAAACACACGGAACAGCCCAAACACGATGCATGGCAAATGCCAAGTGGCAAATGGGCATCAACGGCAGGAGTCCAAGAATGGCTCACACCGGAACCACTGGATGGTCCTGCGTTAGAGAAATGGTTAACAGAATATGCAAAATAAGAAAATTGAAATATTAGGAACAAATGCAGAGATACCCAAAAAGATCAAAGGGTGGAATCACACATTCCAACTGGCCAAACCATACGTAAAAGAGAACGGGATTGGCATAGATGTTGGTTGTAGAGAAGGTGGATTCGCTAGGGAGATGGAAAACGATTTCACACACATACACTGTTTTGATTTCAGAGACAAGAAAAAAATGTTTGAGAAAAATGTAATAGACATGAATAAATTTACGTATCACGTGTGCGGTATAGGTCAAAAAGAAGGAATAGCGTTTACAACAAGCCATAAAGTAGGTAGGATAAAAGATGGTGGCAGTGTTGCAATACCTATAAAAACCATTGACTCGTTTGAACTAGAAAATGTTACGTTTATCAAATATGACATTGAGGGGTACGAGTTGAAAGCACTGAAAGGTTCAGAACAAACTATTAAAAAGCACAGCCCGGTTATTGTTATAGAACAAAACAGAGGCAACGCCCATGCACAAGAACTTCTAGAATCCTGGGGCTATACGTGTAAAGGTATAGACAAAGTGTTTAATCAAGATTATATAATGGTGAAAGAATAATGTATCAACCGATCCCACTACCCACATCGATAGCATTTGAACCTATCAATTTATGTAACGCAAAATGTTTTTGTTGTCCATATACTACACTGAGTGAAGACAAAACCTATCACGGAAAAGCGATGAGCCAGGAACAGTTGGGAACACTGCTACATGACTATGGAGCACTCATAAAAAAATATAAAGTAAAAGATTACACGTGTGCCATTAACCCATGGAGATACAGTGACCCACTAGTACAACCTGATTTAGAATATATTATGTCATTATGTGAACATTACAAAATTAAAGTTGGACTTTGCACCAACGGTGTGTCGTTTACTAAAAAGCAGTGCGAAATCTTAAACAAGTACATACACCTAACGGGAAATATCCACATGAGTGTTATAGGACACACAGAAGATGAACTGTGGGAATTCATGAAGATCAAGAAAAGCAAAACACTCGAAAGTCTGCAATTTGTGAAGGACCACTACCCAGAGCTTTCTAAAAGAATAAGAATTGGTGTTAAACATAAACAACAATCGTTAACTGCAAGTCCATCGGTTATTAAAGAATACCAAGACGTCACACTAGGCAAAGTAAAATCTAAGAGTAACTGGGTTGAAAATAGGATGGGCGATGGGGACGGCAATTGGAAAACACCATACGATGCACCTATAACAGAAAAATCGTACATGAATGGATGTGCCATGGGCGGTGGACGTATACTTAGACAGATGGAAATTTTAGTAGATGGCCAGACCGTGCTTTGCTGTGATGATGCTGATGGAAAAACAAACTACGGTAATGTATTCGAGATAGGAATCGAAAGTGCATGGAACAATTTACAAAAAGAACATACGTTGATATACGATAAAAAGTACTCCGATGATAAGAAGGATTTAATCTGTAATACATGCTCTAGGGGAAAGTTTATAGGAAAATGGACGCCAGGCATGGAGGCAAAACTTGTATCTAGGCAAGAGGACGTGGTCAGCAAAATAGGAAGTATGTAACATGATAGGCAATCATTTTCTAGATAAATGTCTCGACAGTGAAACTATAAGTGATCCATGGTCACACCAAATAATCAACGACACACTGCCACAAGAAGATTTTAATACTTTAAGGAAGGAATGTGAAGAGTTAGATATCCCAAAAGATAAACTTGTTCACATACATCCAAAAGAGTTTAGTAGTCATAACATATCATTCTACGATCAGATACACAGCATAAGCAAGAGTATAAAAAACAATGCTAGATCATTATGTGACAAATATCCGGACCATCGATGGTTTAAAAATTTGGCTGTGAATGCTCATATATCCATTACCCCTCCACTGCCGTGGAAGTTTTACATACACCAGGAAGGCTTAGAAAAAATTTGGAGCAGTGTGACATATATTACTCCAGAAGTGAACGTGGGGACCAAGATGTATTCAACACAGAACGAAAGTTCTTTGACCAAAGAAGCAGAATGGAAACCTAACAGCACTTTCATATTTTGCGGACAGCAAGGTAAGACTTGGCACAGCTATGAAAGTGATCAAACAGAACAGAGAGTAACATTGAACTTGTTCCTTATGAAAGATAATAATAAGTGTTTTTATAGAGACTAATTAATAAGTTTTTCTCTTAACGCAGTGACGTCTGCTTGAAGGTGTCGGCCCTTTACTTTCTCCCATACAAAAACATCTCTCCATGGTATTCTAAAAGTCTTCCGGATCTGTTGCCCTGCATCGTCACTTATTATTTTTTTTGCCTTGAATTCCACTGTTGGCAGGTACAGACATCTGTTGAGCGTACGAGCAACTTTCTGTGTGTACGTATCAACGTACCAGTGCCAGAAGAAAGGCGGTGCGAGGTAACCTAACGTGTTCGTCCAGTTCTTGTGTACAGCAAAGTGTGCCGACGGCAATGGAGAATCTCCCCACAACGTGGGTTCATGAAAGTCCAATGCTTTTGTCCCTTTCATTCTGCCATCCGTTGGTACCACCATTAATATCTTGTCTTCGTACTTGTTGATTTGATCCACAATCTTCTGATCCCAATCTTTGGTCAGCACTTGTACATCATCGCCCATCAACATGACAACATCATGTGACGCTTTGTCGCACATCAGATTCCAACTCCAGCAAGTGGATTGGTTTGCTCCAATCTCATAATGTTTTTCGTCCAGCAGATCTCGGTACTGCTCTAATTTTGGATCATCGTCGTTGAGGTAGAAAAGAAACTCTGTTTCTCCTTTCTGTGTTTCTGTTGCAGTGTCTACTAGTCTTTTTGCCAGCTCAGGCCTGCCCCTCGATGGACAACAGAATGAAATCATATCAGTTTGTTCTTCCAAGTTTCGGGTGTCTTGTCGTTGATGATTTCTAACGGTAAGTGATATTGGAACTTCTTCGTGCCTCTAATTCTTATGTATTCAGCAGTCTTCCTGACAGACTGTCTCATGTCAGTTGCTGTGCTGTAACCTAGCAGTTTCCTTGCTTTGTCTGACGAACACACTGCCAGTTTGACTTCCTTAGGTCTATCCTTGTGATGTATAGGATCTAAATTTATACCGGTCTCGTTAGCACAAGCTTCTGCTAACTGATTGATTGTGATAGGTTCCTCATCCGGTCCTATGTTGATTATTTCACCGACCACATTGTCCTGGAATGCAAGTGCATTCAAACAATACAAGCAATCATCGATATAACTGAAACATCTTTGTTGCATGCCATCTCCGTAAATGATTGGTTGTTTACCCTGCAACATCCTGTTCAACATTATAGACATAACGTTCCTGAATGGATCATCATACTTCTGCCTCGGTCCAACTATGTTGTGCGGCACAGCAATAACATACTCCACTCCGTGTGTTTCGCATAAATTTCTCAACACGTCTTCCCCGGCCTTCTTTGCGATACCATAGGGATCCTGTGGACGACATTCATAATCTTCTCTGTACGGCATCTCATCATGGTGACCGTATCTCGCCATGCTTGAACAATACACGATACGTTTAACTTTGTTTCTTATTGCCGCTGTAATGGTTGTAACAGACGCTTCAAAAATATTCCTAGTGACAAGCACTGGGGAGAATACGGATAGCCCTTCATATGCAGTTGCGGCGGCATGATACACTATGTCACAGCCTTCCATGGCCTTGGTCATGTTCTCTAGATCACAACAGTCCACTTGATGGAATTCAACATCCTGTGGTACGTTGTCCGTGTATCCACCGATCATGTTGTCATTGCCGGCAACAGTGTGACCTTGTGAGATCATTAGATCTGCTAGGTGTGATCCTAGGAACCCTGCTACGCCTGTTATAAAAATCTTCATTTTGAATATTTAAGTTAATTTATGTACGATAGAAAACTTTATCTGGCCAGTGCTCCAACAACAACTTGAAACCTAAACTCTCTATGTGTTTTTCCACATCGATGTTATTGCTACCATATTTTTTGGTGTTGTTATTAAGTTCTATCATGAGGTACTGTGTGCCGGCCAATGTGTTGTTGGCCCCTTTCAGCACTTCCATCTCGTAGCCCTCGACATCTATCTTGATCAAGTCCACATTTTCATATGCTAGACTGTCAAGTGTGACCATCCGGATGTCACCTTCTTTCTCCACCCTCTTTGCCTGGGTGAAGTCATCTTCCGTGAGAGATACGTGTTTTATTTCAGATCCCACCGCTTCTTGTCTGGGATCACAGTTGATAGTGCAGTTACGTTGTAGGCATGCGAAGTGCACCTTGTCTGGTTCAAATGCTATCACTTTTTTCGCAAATGGTTCCATGGCCTTTGCCCATGTGCCACACCATGCACCTACATCTATAACCGTCTTGAATTTCTTGTTCTGTGTTTGACAATAAGCTAGGAATTTCAACAGACATTTGTTCTGCGTGAATGGTTGTCCCGACTTCCATTGCTCTAGGTGTATGTCGTTGCTGGGTACCCAGAATCCGTTTACTTTCTCTATGTTCATAGTATTCCCTTGTCCAACAGTATCTCCACTGCCGTGCCATTAGCAAACTCCTCCGGCGTGAACTGTTGATATGCAAGACTGTATAGCCATGGTTCTGGACCTCCGTAGTATGGATTCTCTATGTCAGATAGTTCTATGCCTGCAACATCTACGGCAAAACTTTTTTCATGGCAGAACACAGGCACACCCTCACACATGGCCTCCACGGCCGCGATGCTACAACTTGTCACCACACACCATGCCTCTTTGAGGTCCTCTGATAGAGGTACCTTCGCCTCACTCGGTCCTGATGTGCCCCTGCCCCTGGGCTTGTGTCGAACTTTGATAGGCCTGTCAGTGTATCTTTTGATCTGTTCTATTGTCTCTGTGGTCCAGTTTGGCCTATCCAGATAGTCGTGTATGCCGGAGGAGCTTGGACAAACTAATATGTGCTTGCCAGCGAAGTTCGGAGCTTTTATCTTCATTCCAAATTTCTCAAATCTATCTGCTTTACAATCCTTGAGAAACGTTGCATGTATTTGATTCTTGCATATACGCCAATAGTGATTGTCTGGCTTTAGGTTGTTGTTATCAAATCTTCCAAAGTAAGGAGTATCGGTGAACCAGTAATTGTGATTACGTGCTTCAAGTTTCTTGACCATGGCTCTGTTGTTACCAACAAATCCCCAAAACATAGAATTGCTTACCGGATCTACTTCAACCTTGTTGTCTAACTTTGTGATCTGATCGGGCCATGATTTTTCAACACTGTTGAATACTTCCCACGCTTTACTATTTTTATTACTAAATGGTGCGTAAATTGTTAGCATCTATAAAATCCTGTAGTTGTTGTGCCCATTGTGTATGTCCTTCGTTTGATGGATGAGGATCATCTTTCGAAGCAATTAAATTCTTTTCTTGAATGAATTCCAACTGACTTTTCTCTGGTCTAAAGAAACGACTCTTGTCTATAGCATCTGCCATTGTTTTGAAATCTGATATCGATGTGTCAACATAGTTTGGCAATGAGTTGAACATCACATATGGAATCTTATTGGCAACAAAATAATTTTGCATATCTAATACGTTATCTAAAAATTGCATGATTAAATTATTTTCAATATCCCACCCATTCTGCTTTTTAACAAATTCGATGTTATCTGTTAATTTCCATGTACGCCACGTCAGGTCCATGTCTGGGATCCTTCCTTTTTTCCAGCCATCATTGGTCACGTAATCATTTCTCATCATACTAGACCATCCAATCACAGCAAAAAAGTTTTCTTGTTTATGCTGTTCACACCATAGCTTTGTAGTAAAACTTATCCTGCCATTGCCTCGCCCTCCCATTGCTAGATTGGCTAATTCCATGCTGTACTTTTCAGCAAGTATTTTTGTGGTAAAGGTGTCCACACCGTCTTTTGGACGAGGTGTAAGGAAACTACAACCATTAGAAAATATCTTGGACATACTGCTATTTTATAGTATAATTATTATAAATGCAAACGGTAAAAAATATCACGGACATTAAGTATTTCTTAGAAAAATTTGAGACCATGGATCAAGGGTACAATTACCAAGTAGAATATCATACCAATGCTGAGAGCTCATTCACTTCATTACCAACATTTGTGGCAGAATTCAACAACTGTTCCGTAAACAGTTGTCCTGTGCTCGTCACAGAAGACAGACACCTGATAACGACCCACGTGTGGAACTTGACACACAAGAGCCGGAACAAACCACACAAGACACACGGCCTATGGACCACGTGGGGAGACACAGTCGATCTAGAGATGCCGGCCGTGACCAAACAGTTCAACGATGAACACAAGTACGTATGGTTGCCCATTGACGAGGACAGCACTGCCAACCCATGGCACATAATGATAGATGTTATATCCAAGTTCCGACTTGTGGAAAAAAGATGGAGTACTATTTTCACTGAGTATGTTTTCATACTTGCCAATCCCAGCACGTACTTTGATAAAATAGCTAAAGAATTATTCCCCGAGTTAAAGTATTACGTCATGCCCAAAGGTGAAACTTGGAGATTCAAACACCTAATAGTGCCTTCGCTGAGCAATCATCATGATGGTGTATTGACCCCACCCCTCGCACCGTGGCTGAGACATTTCAAAGGGAAGTACCAAAAATCCAACACACAACACAGGAAGATATACGTCGAGAGGCAAGGATCAATCACAAGAAATATTAACAACCACGATGAATTATTACTTGCCCTAAAAGGCTGGGAATCAGTCAAGCTGGAAACAATGTCTATAGCAGACCAAATTAAAACGTTTTCAGAAGCTTCACACATACTAGCCCCACACGGTGCGGGACTGGTTAATTTATTATGGTGTAAAGGGGGGACCAAGGTCATAGAAATACAAGACGGCAACATGGTCGGCAAGAAAGTGTACCCTGTGCTTTCACACATGCTACAACTGAAACACGAGCTTTACATCGCACCTACCCTTCCAGTAAAGACAGAAGGAAAACAAAAACCCAAAGGTGTTAAGAGATTCAACGACTTGATCACTTTTGATATAAACATTCCTGACCTACTCGGACATCTAGATTAATTTTGGTAAATTGTGTCGTGGTAATGCAGAGAACTTAAATATCATTAATGAAGATCAAGGTGATCACATCCTACAAACCGGGCACATGGAAATCGTTTGCAAGACGAGGAATACACTCGATGGCCGAACAATTTCCAAAAGAAATAGACATAGTGATGTATTGTGAGGAATCGCAACCAACAGATGTTGACGCTAGAATCAAATGCATAGACCTTAACACGGAAGAACCTGAACTATTTAATTTCAAAAACAAATACAAAAACGATCCTGTAGCAAATGGTAAAATGGAACAAGTAGATGGAGGAGTAAGAAGATCCCCGGACTTGCAAGGACTAGATAAAGATAAAGATTCTTTCCTGTGGGACGCTGTGAGGTTTTCAAACAAAGTTTTTTGCATAGTCAATGCAGTACGTAACTCCAACGATTATGATTATGTCCTGTGGATTGATGCCGACACATTTACTTTCAGACCTGTACCGTTAGATTTTTTCTCAGAATTATTGCCCGCGGATACCATGCTGACTTATTTGGGACGTGAAAATCCAACACTCAACGACGGAGGAGTATACCCGGAGTGTGGATTCGTTGGTTACAATTTAAATCATCCTGAGATGCAGAATTTTATAGATGATTGGGAGCAACTCTACACAACAGGAAATGTATTTAAAATACTAGAATGGCACGACTCATTTGTGTTTTGGCACCTATCAAAAATTTATAAAGAACAAAGAAATATTACAGTCAACGATATAGGATACAACAAAGGAGTTAAAGGCCATCATGTGTTCATCAACAGTGAACTGGGACTGTACATGGATCACTTTAAAGGCAAAAGAAAACTGGCAGGAACTAGTGCCAAGAATGACTTTCGTGTAAATCCTAATCCAACTATCAATGTACACGACATCGACTACTGGAAGAATGTTCCATCAACATGAATATAACCAAGGAGAAAAACTAAATGAAAAAAATTGCTTTTGTAACAGGTATGACAGGACAAGATGGTCCTTACCTAGCAAAACATCTGTTAGAGAATGACTACAAAGTGTATGGACTGGTCAAAAGATACAGCAATCCCAATCTTTCTAACTTGGCTTACTTGGATATAGAAAATGATGTAGAACTTATAACAGGTGACATAACCGATGACGCTAACATGAATCATCTTATGAAATCTCTCCGTCCGAATGAATTTTACAATTTAGCCGCACAAAGTTTTGTGGGTGCAAGTTGGGAACTGAACAAACAGACTAGTGAAGTAAATGCTATAGGGGTTCTCAATATACTAAATGCCATAGTTGGTCATAACCCAACAACAAAATTTTATCAGGCAAGTACAAGTGAATTGTATGGAAATGCAAACACAGACGGAACTCAGGATGAGAACACTCCATTCCACCCACGTTCTCCATATGGCGTTTCTAAGTTGTATGCATATTGGATGACCGTTAACTTTCGAGAGAGTTACAGCCTACATGCTTCTAATGGTATATTGTTTAATCATGAATCACCAATTAGAGGAAAAGAATTCGTCACTAGAAAAGTAACAGACGGTGTTGCAAAGATAAAATTAGGCCTTGCTAAAAAACTCACACTAGGTAACCTCGATGCTAGAAGAGACTGGGGATTCGCCGGTGACTTTGTTGAAGCTATGTATTCAATGATGCAGAAAGACGAGCCAGGTGACTACGTGGTGTGTACAGGTGTACAACATTCCATTAGAGAATTACTAACTCATGC
>Ga0307984_1000740_pt1 | contig 14005 bp, 16 predicted proteins | sample EllFjometageno78_FD_203169 | JGI IMG/M metagenome (GOLD analysis project Ga0307984, IMG submission 203169) | Marine microbial communities from Ellis Fjord, Antarctic Ocean - #78 | ecosystem: Environmental > Aquatic > Marine > Unclassified | place: Southern Ocean | collected 2014-10-09
GTGGAAATATTTAATGAATTTAAACCTATAGTAGATAGAATAGTAGACAAGCGTAGAGATGCTCCTAATTTTGACAGAGAATTATTAACAACTGAAATACAAGTAGGTAAAAGAGGTATTCTTGATTTAATTAGAGCATACCCTAAATATGTAGAAAAGCAAGAGGCTGCTAATCAACCTATAGCACCATTAGCTGGATTTATAAATAAACAATTACCTAATAGAGCAATTGAAGCATCTCAAAGAATTTTAGGTAAAGAATTTACAAGCGATGTAACTGAAGCTAGAGCAGTAACCGCGACAGAGACTGCTGAAGATGTTGTTATACAGCAAGAACAAGTAAAGCAAGAAGTTAAAAAAGCATTAGCTAAAGATTTAAACTTAGATGAAACAACTCAAGATGATATTGTAAGAGCTGTTGAAAAAACATTAGGTACAAAACTACCTGCAGTAACAGATAAAAAATTTAAACAAGAGTTAACAACTGGGTTTAGAAATGAGTTAACAAATACATTTAAAAAAATATTTGGTCGACAAGCATCATATGAGCAATTTTTAAGAGATAATTTTGAAAAAATATATCCTGCTATTCCTCAAGAAACAATAAACCGTAACTTTAAAGAGTTTAATGAAGCTGTGGTAGATCCTAAAACAGGTAAACAAGTTAGAGAAAAAACAGCTGAGGGGAAAAAAGTATTTAAGAAAAAAGACATTTCCAAAGCTGAATTTATAAAATATTTTTTAACAGAAGGAAGTAGTAAAGGAGCTCGTAAAACATCATTAGCGAAAGTGTTAGCTGATGAAATAGGGTTAGATAATGTATTAGATGCATTGTCTAAAGAAAATATAAAAAATAAGTTTATTGCAGTACAAGAATTACAAGGACAAGAAGTTCCAGCTAATTTTATTGAAATTATATCTGAAAAAATTGATAGAGCAATAGAATATTTAGATAGTTTACAAAAAAATAATGATACATTATATGTTTCTTTAATAGTGCCAGAATTAGCAATTGCATTAGCTAAAACATTCTTAAAAGCTTTTAAGCTTGCATTTAAAACTACAGGAAACTTTGCTGAAGCGTTAAAAAGAGCAATTAAAGAAGCTAAAAAATTATTACCAAATAAAGAAGAGCAACAAGCTTTTGAACAAACTGCAAAAAATACTTTTACAAAAGTTGATAATATATCAAGTATTCCAACAAATGAAAAATTTGTTAAAGAGTTAGATGTAGCTATATCCGAAGTACGTGCAAAAAAAATTGTAGAAAATAAAATTAATGATTTACAAAAATCTAAAAACTTAGATGATGTAATTAATTTTATAAAATATATAGGTGATCCATTAAAAAATGGCGGATTTGTTGTTGGTAATAATTCAAAAGAACTATTTGATTTTGTTAAAAGCAAAAATTTAATATCTAAAGAAGATTTAAAAAGATTTGAGGTAAGAGGAAAAGTAAACTTTACAATATATTTTGATGGTAAAAAATTAAGAGAATTAGTTAAAAATAGTAATCCTAAAACTATGACTGGCAAAAGTGGAATTTTTGCTAAAGACCCTATTAAGTTTACTCAATATATAAAAGAAAATTTAGAGAGCTTTGATAATCAGGCAGATTTTAATAAAGAAGTAGTTTTAGAAGAAATAACAAATTTAACTTTTAAAAATCTCAAAGAAGACGCTAAAAATCTTTTGCAGCTATGGGGTAGCAACACCGCAAGCGATACACCTCTTAGAATGATGGGTTATTTAAGATCATATCAAAAGGGTGCAAAAGAAGTTACATATGAGCATACCCCCCCAATTGCAACATTAAGAGAAGAGCTTAATAAACTAATAGATAATTATAAAGAAGGAGATAGTACTTTAGAATTTACTGATGCTATTAAAAAAGTTTTGAATAAAAGCTTTGTAGATTTAGTCCAGAGTCGCAAAAAAGGAAAAGATATTATACCAAAAACTGGTAATACTGTTGATAGATATAATAATATATTAGATGTAAATAAAGATTTAGAATATTTTAGAGAGTCAAGACCTGCGGAAAAAAATGAAACATTAAACGAAGACTTTAATAAAATTATTGAAAACAAAACTGGTATTGCTGCTGATAAGGTTTACAAAAAAGCAAAAGCAGAGGTTGAAGGTGCAAGTAAGGGTAAATGGAAGTTTTTTATACCTCCAGGAGCTGAGGATTTTGTAGGATTATTATATGCCACACTGGGTAAAGATAAATTAGGGGATCAACAGATGGCATGGTATAAGTATAACTTATTAAATCCATATACTGATGCACTAAACAATATTACTCGTGATCGTGTTCAATTGGCTAAAGATTTTAAAGAACTTAAAAAACAATTAAAAATTGTTCCTAAAAATTTACGTAAAAAAGTAGACAATAGTTTATATACACAACAAGATGCCATTCGGGTATATATTTGGAATAAACAAGGTGTTGACATGCTTACTGAGGATAACGGTATGGAACAAGCTGATTTAGATAAATTAGTTAGTTTTGTTGAAAAGGATGCTAATCTTTTAAATTTTGCTAATCAATTAATTGATATAACACAAGGAGAGTATGCTTCTCCGGGTGCTAAATGGTGGAATTCCGGGTCTATTGATGCAGATTTATTAAAAACACTAAGTACAACAAGGAGAACTAAATATTTAGAAGAATCTGGCTGGACTGAAAATGTAGAGCAAATATTTTCAAAAGAAAATTTAAACAAGCTTGAAGCTGCTTATGGTAAAGAATATAGAATAGCTTTACAAAACATTCTTTTAAGAATGAAAAGCGGAAGAAACAGAAGTTTTGGAGGAGATAGTTTAACAAGTAGATTTACTGATTGGATTTCTAACTCAATTGGTACTATTATGTTTTTAAATTCAAGATCAGCAATACTTCAAACAATATCTGCTGTAAACTTTATAAATTGGAGTGATAATAATATATTAGCGGCAGCAAAAGCATTTGCCAATCCAAAACAATGGAGTAAAGATTTTATGATGCTAATGAATTCACCGTTCTTAGTTGAAAGGCGTAATGGTTTAAAGATCGATGTAAACGAATCTGAAATCGCAGATCTAGCCAATACGTCAACTAATAAAGCTAAAGCAATTATGGGTCAATTGTTAAAGGCTGGTTTTTTACCTACACAAATTGCAGATAGTTTTGCAATTGCATCAGGAGGTGCCAGTTTTTATAGAAATAGACTAAATTCTTTAGTTAAAGAAGGCTATACAAATGAAGAAGCACAAGAAATAGCTATGCGTGATTTTAGAGAAACAGCAACAGAATCTCAACAATCTTCCGATCCTTCTCGTATTAGTCAACAACAAGCGGGGCCATTAGGGCGCATTGTATTAGCTTTTGCAAATACCCCTGCTCAATATGCTAGATTAACTAAAAAAGCTGTCCTGGACATTAAGAATGGACGTGGCGACCTTAAGACTAATGTTTCTAAGATCATTTACTACATGGGTGTGCAGAACATTATTTTTACAGCTTTACAACAGGCCTTATTTGCAGTTGCCTTTGGGGATGACGACGAAGACGAAGACGAAATGAATAAAAAATATTTCCGAATGGGTAATAGCATGGCGGACAGTATTTTAAGAGGATTAGGTTTTGCTGGTGCTGCGGTGTCTGTAGGTAAAAATATAGCTATTAAAGTAGCGCAAGAGGCTGATAAAAAAGCTCCAAAATTTGAAGATGCTGCTTGGAAACTGCTTGAAATATCACCGCCAATATCTTCTAAAGTGTCTAGATTTAGATCAGCTGGTAGAACATTTAGCTGGAATAGAAAAGAAATTAAAAAAGAAGGATTAAGTTTAGAAAATCCTGCGGCTATGGCTGGAGCTCAAATAATAGCTGGAGCTACTAACCTGCCCGTTGATAGGCTATTAAGAAAAATAGATAATGTGCAAAACGCATTGTCTGAAGACGCTGCTGCATGGCAACGAATTGCCTTGTTATCAGGGTGGCAAAATTGGGAACTTGGAATGGATAATAAAAAGAAAAAGAAAAAGAAAACAACAACAACAAGAAAATCAATAAGATAAATTAAACTATGAGCACAATTACAGTTACATTAAGTATTTTTACCGGTTTATCACTTTTATTAAATTTTTATTTAATATCCTTATATACTGGTAAAATACAAGACAAAGATAAAGACATGATCGCTGACGCAGCTGAAGATGCTGTTGCTGAAATTAAATCAAGAGCTAAAAATGTTGTTAAAGAAATTAAAGACGTAGGGGAAGCTATTAAAGAAGTTGGTAATCAAATTGGAGATATACCTTCTGCTGCATCTGGAAAACAAAGATCTGGAAGAAAAAAACAATAAAAATTTTATGGCTAATATAGATTTAGAATATTTACAAAAAGATAAAAAAAGAAGATAATGAATCTACCAAAAAATGGCGTAGCCCGAGAAATAAGATCTTATGCTGGGAGTATTTTTATTTTTTTATTTATAATAGGAATAATAATAACTTTTGTACAATATCCTGTTTTAGAATCTAATAAGGAAATTGTACTTATGTTGATTGGTTCAATAGCTGCTAGTATACCCATTTTAATTTCTGCAATTAGCGGAACGAGACCAGACGATGTTAATGCATTAAAAGCAGATGTTGCAAAAAGAGACCACACTATTGAAATGCTAATTGAATCTAAAGATAATTTAGAGTCAATGATTATAAATCTTCAAAAAGAAATATTACAAAATCAAGATAATATGATGGATAAAATTATATTAAAAGCTGCAATGGATTTTGATGATAAAAAAAAGAGGTAGAAAATTAATCCCACCTCTTTAAACAAACAACTATTTGTAACAACAAATACAAAACATAGTGTAAATATATAACTTATTATTTATAATAATAAAATAAACTAATTAATACTTATTAACCATCACACGATACACAATCTGGATCCATTGCTTTAGCAGCAATATCTCCTCTTAACACAGATTCAGTTCTCATGTAATATAAAGTCTTAATACCTCGTTTCCATGCTTCTAAGTGTACTTTATTAAGCCATTTAGGATCTGCTACAGAAGGAAATGCTAAATTTAAACTTACTGATTGATCTATATAATCTTGACGTATGCCTGCCTGATTAACCAATTCTAGTTGATTAATCTCTTTAAATGTTTTAAATACATTTTTTACAGACTCCCCATTTTCTTCGGTAAGTCTTCCTTGGTTATCATAATTCCATCCATCGAGTTCTTTAATGTCTTGAATGGATCCACCATCTTCCAAAATTTTATTCCAAGTTTCTTTGCTATCAATTCCAATTTTTCTTAATACTTTTTTAAGTTCTTTATTTTTTCTAATAAATGTACCTTTAGCAGATTGTTCTGTAAATACATTAGCGGCCCAAGGTTCAATACCTGGTGACACATTACCTGAAAGTTTACTATTAGATACAGTTGGCGCAATAGCTCTTAAATGGGTATTACGCATCCCAGTGCCTACACACCACAAAGGTTCACCATAAGTTTCAGCTAAATCTCTTGATGCTCTTTCAGTTTCAATTTTTAATTTTGAAAAAATCTCTCGCGTTTTGAATTGCGCTAATAAACCTTCGAAAGCAATTCCATTTTTTTGTAGTAGACTGTGCCATCCAAGGACACCTAACCCAAGTGCCCGACCTTTTTCCGCACTGCGTACAGAGTTCTCGAATCCCTTCATATTCTTTGCTTTCTGGATAAATTCTTCGAGCACACCGTCTAGGAACCATGTCGCGTCGTATATCAAATTCGTATTCTTCCATTCGTCATATTTATCTAAATTAAGAGAGGACAAACAACAAACAAAAGAATGTGATTCGTCTGTATGCAACGCAATTTCACTGCATATATTTGTCATATGAACTTTGAGCCCATTTGATTTGTACGCTTTTGGATTATTCTTATTTGTATTTCCTTTAAAGAGTATATAAGGCTCTCCAGTTGCTTTACGCTTTTGTAATAGTTTTCCCCATTTTTGTCTAGCATTTTTATCTCCTTGTTCAAGTCTTCGCATAAACTTGTCACCGACCACAGCGCACTGGTGTAAGTTAAGAGATTGTCTATTGACGTCTCCTTTAGGCTCTCTGATCTCCACCCATTCTTCAAAGTCGGGGTGATCAATATTAATATTAACTGACGCAGCTCCTCTGCGGACAGATCCTTGATTAGTGGCAAGTATTGTTGAATCGTATATCTTGCAAAACGGGACCACTCCATCACTTGTTCCATTACCTGTAATTTTAGCACCAGCGGGTCTTATCATATTAATGCCAATGCCAACACCGCCGCCATGCTTAGCTAATAACATCATTTCTAAATTTTTTTGTCCAATATCATTTATGCTATCAGCAACATCTATACCAAAACAACTGATAGGTAAACCTCGATCTGTACCTGTATTAGAGAGCACTGGTGAAGCTAAACATAGCCAACCATCCCATATATACTGGAAAAACTTTTCAGCCATTTCTGGCTTATATAAACGCTTAGCAACAGCAGTTGAAACACGCATATAAGCATCTTTAGGCGATTCACCTTGCAAAAGATATCCACCTATTATAGTTTTCTTATAAACTTCGGTTTCGCCCCACACAGGATAATCTTCTCCTTTAATCCATTCGTTATTCCACATTTAAATCTAATTTTTTTTCTTGTTGTTTTGTGTTAGCCTTTTCTAATTGTTTTGTTAGCTCAATTATTGCATCATCATAACCTGGCATTAACTTAACCGCCTCTAATGTCCCTACACTTAAATCTTTTAAGTTATATAGCTCAGTTATTAATTGTTTAATAACACTTTCTAAGCCATTTACTTTATTTACTAATTCTACTAATTTTTGTTCTTTCATTTTATTTTATTTAATTTACCAAATGTCTTCAAAATCTTCGCCTTCGTTCGCTTTCGAATAATCAGTGGGGCGTACAGCAAAAAAGTCAGTATGAGTGTGCCCACCAGTGAGATGGTAAAACCAGTCAAGGTTTGCTGCGTTTTTAGAGTTAAAACTAAAGTGCTCCCCGAGGTCGCTGTAACCAAGTTCTTGTAACTTTTCGTTAAGTCTTTTTCTGATAAACTGTTTAAGATCGTAGGAGTCAATTCCATCAACTTTCCCTCCATCAAACATTCTGTCGATATAGTTTTCTTCTGCTTGTAGCATAACCTCTGCTGCATCAATAATGTCTTTTTTACAATCTTTTAATAAATTTTCATCTTCCTCACACATATGTCTGAACAATTTGCAACCCATTTTAGAATGTAAAGATTCATCTCTTACGCTCCATTTCATTTGTTGCCCTATCCCTTTAAGGAGGTTACGTAGTTGAAAGCTATAAAGAACAGCAAAAGCAGAGTAGAGGCTAACTCCTTCTGCAAAAGCACTAAAGACTGCAAGGCTTCTTGCGATTCTGGTTTTATTATTTCCATCATAACTAACTAAATTATTAAATCTTTGCATCGTTGCTTCATCTTGAAGGAAAGCTTCAAAATCTTCTAATCCTAGCGTTTCATTTAAATAGCTATATGCAACCGCATGTATAGTTTCTTGTGATCCAAACATCATAGCCATTTGTTGTATTTCATGTTTTGGAAACCATGATACAACTTTTTGTGTCCAATAATCAGATACAGCACATTCTGTTTGTGCAAAGCCTAATAATATATTTCCTACTAAGCTTTTTTCTTCAGATGTTAATTTTTCATTCCAATCTTTAACATCTCCTGACATTGGTATTTCAGTATGCAACCAAAACGCTTGAGCTTGTTTTAACCATCCTTCGGTGTAATATTCTGGATACTCAAATGGTTTGTACGCAATTCTTTCGTTAAATAATCCCATTAATTTTTATAATATATAGTTAAACATAATTCTATAAAAGGCACATATAGAACATGCTCTACAAATGTTTTTTCTGGATAGCTTCTTATTCCTAATAAAACCCCTGGATACAGCCCTGCACTAATTTCCCATCCTGTCATCTTCCTTGTCCTTTATATTGTTTAACATAATTTTTACTTGTTTTTAAGTTAGAAGTTTTAGATTTAGCATGTATATTTGGTCTTTTAACTTTTGAGTTACTTTTATAATTATTTGATATTATTTTAGCCATAACATTTTATATTGTATTTATCGTGTATTTCAACTACTTCTTTATATTTTACATACCCTCTATTTTTAATAGCCCATTTAATCCATTTTTCAATCTGCCTTTCAGCATATCTTTTCCTGGCTATTTCCTTTTCTTGCTTAGGATTATTTCTACTACTCGATCGCATTCTTTTTGATTTTGTGGTTTATATAAAGTATACTGGGGAAACTGTTCGGTAACTAATTTTTTAAACAGCTTCCATCTAATTGGGAAAGATTCATTAGCCCTACCCTTTGTTTCTATTATAAAATCATCACCAATAAAATCAGGCGTATATTTAATAGGCAATATTCTTTTGCTACCTCTATTAATTAATTCACCCTTACCATTAGCCTGTCTTTCATAAGCTTCATTTTCAAAATGAAAACCATTTATTAAAACAAATGTTTCCCCCTCGTATTTATTTCTAATTTTAGCTTTTTTTAAAGCAGTATACATATACTTTTCTAATCCAGAAGCAAAGTTAATACCATCAAAGCTAACTTTTTTAGCTCTAACAGGTCCTTTATTTTTTCTTCCTTTTCTGTTTTTATTAAGCATCTTCTTCAAAATCTTTTAATAACTTTTCTTCTAAAGCTGTTGAGGATTCCATCTTAAGCTTCTGAATATAATTAACCGCATCCATTAATTCTTCTTGAAGATGATTAAGCCACTTATGTAAATTAGGTTCATCATCGTGTAGTGTAACACCATATTTTTTATAACCTACGTCTGAACGTTGTTGAAACTTTTCAACTACATCTTGTATTACTTTATCTCTCATAGTGTGTTTTTTACAAATGTACCATTAATCATTTTACCTTTGCGATTAGATATCTCGTCATAAGCAGATTGAATACAATCTTCAATATTGTAACCTCTTAGCTTAGCTAAATTAGTTAATACAACAACCATATCTCCTATAGCATCAACAACCTCAGGTTCATTATTTTTTAATATAGCTTGGGCTAGCTCACCTGATTCCTCTATAAGTTTTATATATTGAGTCTTAGAATCTCCCTTATCATATATACCACGTTCTTTTGCCCATTCTCTAATGAGTCCAAATACGTTTTCTTTGTTGTACGATGGTTCTGCCAAAAAAGCTTCATAAAAAGCTTTATTATAAATGTATGAACGTGCATCGTTGTACATTGATTTTTTAGCATTAGTTTTTATCCACCCTATAGCTTCTTTTGTTAATTCAAATTCACCTAGTGATGTTTCCCATTTAAATCCTATATCATTATCTAAATTAGCTTTTAATTCTATAATAGAATATGGGAAAGTTGACGTTTGTTCTGTGGCATTAATTTTCATTTTCTTAAATAAATTTTTATATAATTTTCTATCTATTTTATAGCCATAAGACTTTTGAAGTTCTATTTCCTTGTGAGATATATAATCTATATCATCAGAAGAATCAAGAACTTCATATTCATTAGGCTTATAACCCTGCGCAAGCGTAACTCTACTTTTTAAATTACGTGCAACACCAATTTTTTTACCGAATATATGATAAATATAATACATATTATTTATAAATTTCGTTATATTTAGCGACTATGTAAATATAGTCTTTATTCTCCGCAATACCAAAACCCATATATTTACAGCCTTTACAAATTATTTGTTTAAATGTTTCTTCTTCATCATAACTAATTGCCCACCCCACTGAGGCATCTAATAAATAATCATTTATTTTAATATTTTTATGCTTTTTATAAAAGTAAATTAGCTCTCCTTTATTATCATCACTAAACCCTAAACTATCTGTTTTAGATAAATGTTCAGCCCATACTTGTGCTTCTGCTGATAAAGAATCATCATATTTTAATGCATTCAGATCATAAAAAGACCTAATGTCATTTTGGAATGTTAAAGCTTTTTTATGATTTAATTGTCCAAAGGACAATAAAGGGAACAATAATAATGTAAATAATAAGTTTTTCATGTTTTTTTGGTTTATTTTATTAATTATGTCTTTACTTTTTTTACTTAGCCATTTTTCTGGATAATTGGTTTTTTTAAACCAAATTTCATCCGACTGAGAGTGGGGCTTTAATTGCTTTGTGTGGTTCATAGTTATTTAATTTAATCATATTATGTGTTGGTATAAAAACAAATCCTTCTTTTGTTAATGCTTTTAAACCAAAATCAACTTGTACTATTGGTAGTTTTTTAGGTTTTCTTGCTAACTGCAAGTTTGCTTGATCTAAATGATTGTTGTATAAATGACAATCACCTAATTGGCCAATTAAAGTTCCAGGTTCATAATTAAATCCTTTGGCTAACATTAATAGCAATAATCCGTACATAGCTATATCATAAGGTAACCCTAAAAATATATCTACAGATCTTTGCTGCCACATTAAATCTAGCTTACCATCGTTTATATAAACTTGAAAGCCGTAATGACAAGGAGGAAGTGCCATATCACGGAGGTCACCAGGGTTCCACGAATTAACCATAAGTCTTCTTGAATATGGATTAGATTTGATTTCTTGAAGTAAACTATAAAGCTGATCAACCCCATTACTATTTCTCCACTGATAACCGTAAACTTTACCAAGCGTTCCGTCTGTTCTACCGCTTCTGGTATAATCTGCATCCCAATAATTAAGATTGTGATTATGCAAATATTGCATATCTGTGCGACCTTGTAAGATCCATAATAATTCCGTAACTGCATTTTTAAAATATATTTTTTTAGTTGTTAATAATGGAAACCCAGCACGCATATCATGTCTTATGGTTCTGCCAAATACTGATTTTGTGCCAGTACCCGTACGATCTTCTTTATTTTTACCTGCATTTAATACTCCAGAGAGTAATCCCCTATATTCTTCATCTATATTTATCATAATAAAATTTATACATTAAATAAAATTCATGCCATATCTCTAATGGACCATAAACGTTAGGTGATTTATACCACTTTCCATTATTAAATACCTCTAAATACCATTCTTTCGGATTAGGCCCTTGAGAAGCGGCTTTAGGTGAAATTTTAATATTATTGTTTATGCCCCATAAATACCATTTTTGCTCATCTTTAGATGTTATATATTGTGGCATCCATGTGATTTCTTGTTTTTTTGCCATATTACTCCCACGGCATTAATTCCGCAGTCATATCTAAAGGTTCGTGTGGTATAAAACATCCTGACTTATGTTCCCATTTAAAATGTGCTTCTGCTCCGTTTTCACCTAAATTTTGAAACTTTACTTTAAGCACTTTTGCTTTAACTGTTTTATTTTCATAATCTCTATGAACAAGTAAGCCATGATAAGAAGCATCATACCATTCTCCTCCACCCTTAATATTGTACATGGTGGGCTCTTCTATTTTACCATTAGCATCCTTATACATTTTAGTAGGATGAGCTACTACAATAACTAAAACATCATATTTTTTAGCAAATATTTCTATTTTAGATAAGTAATCAAGAGTATATACATTAACATCGCCGGAAGCATCATTTGATCTTACTTTATTAAAAGGGTCTATAACTAAACATTTAATTCCTTTGCGCTTTACTAATTCAGCACCTTTGCGCAACACAGCTTCTAAACTGTATTTATCCATATCAATAAAATAAAAATTATCATTAATATGTTCTGCCACTTGATTCCATTTATCCGTGCCAATATCTTCTTTAGAAGGCATATCCTGCCACACTTTCCTCATTAATTTGTGAGCATGTAAATATGTTGGGGCGTTTTCAGGAGAAGCAAAAGCTGTTTTCCATTGATAATTTATATTATATCCAATAACCATTTGATCAACAAAATCGGACTTCCCACTAGAAGGAATACCAGTAACAGTAATAAACTGACCAGTGTAAGTGCTGAAAATGCTATCGAAATTAGGTAATCCAACTTGGTAACCGGGCTTAAAGCCATTCTCCACAAAATCCGTAATTTCTGCTTCAATATCTTTGAACGTTGTAACGTTTTCGAGGGGTACAGGTTTCGCTGAGGTAATACGCTGAACCAGTTTTTCTTTTCCATATTTTAATAAATATTCATTTGCATCTTTACAATCTTCAAATGTAGATATATAACATATTTCTGCCCCTAATCTTCTAACAAGCTCTTGTTGTAGTGCTTGACCCGCCTCATCATTATCTACAGCTATAATTATTTTTTCTTTGTCAATTAAGTATTCAATACAATTGTCAAGATAATCTAAATTATTAGATGTTAATGTAGCACCGTTGGGCACTGATATAACATTTGGCACTCCTGCTTCATGCAAGCTTAATACATCCATTTCGCCTTCTACAATAACACAATATTCATATCCTACAACACTATTTATATTGTAAAATATTTTTTCCGCTCCTTTATATAGTTTAAAGTTTTTACGGCCATCTCTATATTTGACGTTTATTAACTGATCTCCTATAAAGTAATTAAAATGAATAGTGTTTTCAGGTTGTCCAGTTTGTGGCATAAATTCAGACCCTTCAGTAACCTTAAGTTCTTTAAGAGTATTTTTAAATATACCTCTACCTTTAAACCATTTTTCAACGTTAGTGCTTACATCTGGTAAAGCTATCGGCGTCGTTGGACGAACATATACTTTTTCAGATGACCCTTTACGTTGATATGAATTTAGCTGAAATGTTTTGTTGCAATTGTGACAAGTACCAAGACCTCGTTCCCAATCATAAGAAGCACAACTTGCTTTCTTATTTTTAGGTTGTCTATCAAAAGAACACAGGGGACAAATCCCCTGCGCTTTTCCTTCTGGTAGACCATGTTGATTGAATTTATCAATCAAAAATCCATTGATCTCCGTTGTGTTCATTTAATTTAATTTAATTTAAAATGGTAAGTCTGGTGTTGCTGGTGGTGGCGTGGCTGCTGTTATTTGTTGTTGCATACCTTGATCTTGTCTCGGTGCCGCTTCAACCTGTCCATTAGTCCAAACAATTTTAATATTTCCTAAATAAGTTTTAGGTGCTTTAGCATCTCTTTCTTCTTTAGTTTGTTCAACGATAATAGGGCCTTGATTACCAAATTGATCTATTTCATCGTTAAAAGTTATTGATACCGGAAGGTATTGTCCTTTTTTACCTGGGATAATTTTGTCTTTTGGAATTGCACTTAAATTAATGCTTCCTTTTAATATTCCTGCCATTGTTAAAGTGTTTTAGTTAAAAAATATTGTGAAGGATCAAATCCTTCGGTTTTATAAAATAATTCATATGCCTCAGTGGCCCTCGCAACTTTATCAGCTCCTGATTCGTAAAATCTATCCGAACAATCAAAGATACCAATTTGCTGCGTACTTTTATCCACAACTATGAATAAAAAATCATATTCAAACATTTTTTTATAAATATAAGCTTGACTATCATAATTATATTTAGATGCACTCCATTTAAATTTTGATATATCATTTGTAGTTTTTAAATCTATAATTAACTTTTCATCATGATTGATAATGTCCGCCTTACCTTTCCACATATTGCCCTCTAATTCAACAATACCTGGCACCTCATAATTATTATTTGAATTTTGTATAAAATCTTTACATATTTCATTATCAAACATCTTATCTCTAAGTGTTTCGATCATATCAACTTCGTGCTGCAATAAGCATAACTCTCCACCTGAAATTTCTTTATATAATTTTGTATTTCTAGTACTAGCTTTAATTACTTTATACTTTTTTAATTTATTTGGCTCTAATATACAAGTATGAAAATAGCCCCCTACTAAAAAAGGTGTTGATGGTGGTGATGGTTTTTTAAAATCTAAAGGATTATTAAGCAACGCCATTATATCAGAATTACTTAAATATTGCCTACCAAATTCTCCATAGTAGTGCTCATCTTCTTGTA
>Ga0307984_1000741_pt1 | contig 13997 bp, 16 predicted proteins | sample EllFjometageno78_FD_203169 | JGI IMG/M metagenome (GOLD analysis project Ga0307984, IMG submission 203169) | Marine microbial communities from Ellis Fjord, Antarctic Ocean - #78 | ecosystem: Environmental > Aquatic > Marine > Unclassified | place: Southern Ocean | collected 2014-10-09
TGTAAGCTGTAACTTTTTTAAGAGATTGGGCAAGTTATATCTCCTCTTTGATAGCTTTTCCACCAATGGAAAATGCCGCTAGTTCACCACTCTTAACCATAGCCCAGACATCATCATCGAATACTTTGTACGCGACGACCCATCCTTCACGGTCAGATTGGATACCGAGAGAATCACCAATTTCCTTAGTGATTGGGAGGGAGTGAACTACTGTTCCAACTTGCTCCCCAACGTGCATAGCCTTGCCGACCCGCACATGCTCCATAAATTCGTTTACTGCTTTAACCAGAGTGTCAGCTTCGATCATGTCATCTTGACGATCTACTACTGGCTCACCGTTCTCAGTAATGACTGACGCCCACCCGTATACCATACGTTGCTCATCATCAGTCTTGAGGATTTTACCTTCGATATTTTTTGTCATATCACTCACAGATGTTTTTCCTTCCATTAGTTTAACTCCCTTGTAATAACCAAAGGCAGACTACTGTTATTAGGAAAGGTTTCAATAGAGCCATCTGCGTAAGTAACTTCAAACTCTACGTAGTATGTACCTACTGTATCCGTGTCACCTGTTTGCCAATCGTACTGTACTACCCCACCATCAGCATCAGTAATTGTCATCTGCTCGTCCAAAACAACATCACCTCCAACAGCCTTCATATGAAGCATTACAGTGGCAGCAGTAATATCTACTGGGACAAGGTTAGCATCTGATAGTGTAGCCTCAAGGGAGGGGGAGGTATCATTCTGTTTGATTATAAATGCCATTACGCTGCCCTGTTTTGGTTATTATTAAGTGTAGCTGTGTTAGTTGTACTGTTAACATCGGCTGTGTTGTATGCTTCGGCTAGTGTAGCCGTGTTATCTGAATTAGACGTGACTGAAACAACTCGCCTACCAGAAGCATTAATAGCAACCTGACCAACTACGGGGAAACCAGTTGTAATACCTACGCCAACAATAATGTACGCCTGTATTAAAGTCGCAGCATCTACAACAGGATCGGATGTCGTAATATCGTCGCCAGCAAAAGTTTCGTCTTCGGACATCGAGATTTCTGACACGAAAGGTTGGCCAGTTGTTATCCCGTCAGTGGAAATAACGTGTATTTCGTCAAAAGTAGCTACAGATACAGTAGCTGGTTCAGTATTAATATTAGCTGCGTTAATCTCGTGTATTTGGCCAACAGTCTCTTGCCCAACTATAGGCTGACCAGATGTAACACCGTTGATTGACAACACTTGGTCTTGAGCTACACTTGAAGAGGTAACAGTGGGGTTACCAGTAGAAATAGGTGCTGCGTTAAATGTCTCATCTTCCGACATCGTTACCGACGGAATATTAGGCTGACCAGTAGTAATACCTAGAAGCGTAAGATCACTATCTTGAGATACACTTGAGCTACTAACAGAAGGTTCACCAGTAGTAATACCTAGAAGCGTAAGATCACTATCTTGAGATACACTTGAGCTACTAACAGAAGGTTCACCAGTAGTAATACCTAGAAGCGTAAGATCACTATCTTGAGATACACTTGAGCTACTAACAGAAGGTTCACCAGTAGTAATACCATCGCCATTCAACAGGTAAATTACGTCGGCAGTAACCCCATCATCCGCAAGTGCGGCAGAGGCGAGAGGGCTAAAACCTAGCATGTACTACTCCTACGGTTTGGTGGGCCACACGACATCAGAAGGGAAGCCGTCTTGATCCGTTATATCACGAAGTGCCTGACGATACGATGCCCGAGCTGGCGTCATGGTGTTGTCGCTCAAGGCTTGCCAGTCTGTGTCAGTCAATAGGCGGGTGCGTTGATTGCGAACTGATGCACACATTCGATCATTCACACCAGCATCATCAGCGCGTTTCTGTGAAAGATCATTTTCAGTAAGGCTCAGCACAACACCATTTACCATTTTTCTAGACATTATGACACTCCATAGACTTTAAAGACCCCAGAAGAAAACTCGTTTGCCGTTCCCCCTCCCGCAAAGGAAAACCTTAAATGAGTGGTGTCACTTATTGTAGTTAGTAGTAACGCCGCTCCATTAACATTGTTGATTGCGTTAGTCCCGCCAGACTCTGAGCCGTGAAATAGATCCCACTTAAATACTGTTGGAAAGGTGGTCGAATGAGCATTGGAAATTCCAATATTTGCATAAAGCCCACCCTGCGCAACGGTCCCGTCTATCGCGTAATTACTCAACTTTATAAAGTTCTTAGCGGCGGCTGTGTTTGAACCGTCCGCAGCGCCACTCGAACCAATGCGAGTGTATCGCATGGCGTACGTGTAATCTGACGCCCCAGAGGCAAAAGTCGAGGCGTCTGTGCCTGCCCTAAGCATAATATCGTTGCCGCCGTTAGTCCCGTCAGTCAGCCAACTCTGAACTACAACAAGATATTCTTGGTATGTCCCTGAAAGAGCCACCACGACTTCCGTCAACGCTGTTGATACTGTTGCCGTTGAAAGCAGCTCATATGCACCACCACCCGCCGCAAGATCCTCCGCCGTTGCAGATACAAAGACCACGGCAGCGCCTGTGAGGCTCAGTAGAGCGCCTGTGGAGCTTTCGTCCAACGTGCGAGAAAGGGTAGTACCCGACGCCGTGTAGGTGCCTGAACCAATCTCCCAAGTTGTTCCATCTTCAATGACATAACGAACAACATTGGTGTCAACCACTCCAGCGTCAGCAAATGTTTGGTAACCACTCTCAGCAGAGCCAAGCGTGATTGTACCTGTTCCAGTTGTGGCGGTAGCTACTTTAGCTCTGTTTACGAGAGTTACCATTATTTATACCTTAAGCTGGATCAGGGATGCCGATAGATACGGAAGACAACGTGAACGTGTTGCCTGACGTGACAGACTGAGAATCCGTAAGTGTGCTAGTTGCAAGAAGACGACTGTTTGTTGTGTCGATAATTGCATAGTGAGTGGCTGTGCCTGTACCAGTAACAGAACCGTCTGTGATAGCTGACACAACTACTTCACGTCCACCAGCGCCACGGTTACTAGGGGCTGCGATAGAAAGAGAAGTGCTATTCCCCAGAGCGTAGGTCGAATTAGCTTCGGTGTATGTTGTAGCCTCCTGAGAGGTAATAACTATTTTGTTAGCTTCCGTATCAAGAATGGTAAGACCATTGTCAAATACGCGATCATTTAGAGTTGCCATTGTTTATTTTCCTGTATGTATAGAACGATCTAGAATAGACTTGTTTACCTTGATACTCAGCCATTAGTTTAACCCTTGTGTGTGTGGGATTAGGAGAGAAGCATTCTTAACGCCGTTATTTATGATTTCTAGCGAAGAATTAACTGTCTCATCTAAGACAGTGCAACCAGCAGCACTATTGTCAGTTACTTCGGAGATGCCACGAATACCTATCTCACCGCCCGTACATGTTGCATCTATTACGACACGACCAGAAGAGAAGTCTAACGTGATAGCACCACCACCACTGTAGTTAGTTAGCTTTAGGCCACCAGAGTAATTACGTAGGGCCAGAGAGTTCCCTGCACCGCCCATGTCAATCGTAACTAGCTGATCGTCCGCTATACCAGCAGTTCCTGACCAACAATTGATAATGTTAGCTTGTGCAGTACCATCAACGGAAATAGTCCCTGTTAATGAACACTCTTGTAGAATACCGTTGACGTAGCTTACGTTACTTACGGTACAATTCTTAAAGATGTTGTTGCCATCAAGGATTCCTGAAACCGTAAGGTTCTCAAAGCCACAGTCGGTTACGTCAGCACCTGTTCTAAGCTGTAGGGTGTCAACTGTTGCGTTATCCCCCGCGAAAACCTTACCCTGAGCATTAGCGCCTGATAGTAGCGTAGCGGATGTAGCAAGTTGGATACGGCGAATACCTAGCTTGTTAGATATAGTAATTGCATCAGGGAAGTTATCTACTGGAGTAGCACGAGTACCTACTGGGATAGCTGTACCTGCTTGACCAGAGGTGGAAAATACCACTTGTCCTTGGTATGCAGCAGTAAGAAGCGTTGATAGGTCTTGTAGACCAGCAGAGTTAGCGGAACGTACAGAAACTTGGTTCACGTTAACTACGTCTGCAATGTTTGAGTTAGCACCAGCCAAGTTAACCGCATACTGACCATCTTCAAAGGTAACTGTGTAGCCATTAACCATCTCAATAACACTAGCCAAAACAACACCACCAACCGTCACTGAGGGGTTACGGATGTGTGTGTCAGGGTTAGGTATCCCAACAATAGTGGCTAAGATAGCCTTGAGGTCTAAGCGGAACTGGTCGATGCTTAACTGTCGTATCTCAGTAGGTGTGGCCTGTATAAGTGTCATGTCAGCGCGTGGTACAGAGATGATCTTAGTTGAAAAGTCTATAGTAGTAGCCATTCTGCACTCCTTATACGTCTGAGACTTGACTTACGTTTATTCCTACACCAGCAGAAGTCAAAGTGGCTGTTGTATCAAAGGTCTTATAAGGAACAGCACCATTACGAACTCGTATAGACAAGTCTACGTCAGTTCCTTGAGATGCTATAGAACCTACAAAGGGGCTTGTCGATGGAACCTCATTAAAGAGTACAACAGTATTTGTTGTGTCTGTCACGAGTATCCTAGAGCCTGCAACAATACCGTTTAGCGTAAGAATACGGTTAGGGAAGTTCAGTACAACAGTTCCACCACCTGTGTTAGTGAACGTAGGGGTTGTTGTCGTTCCTGCTAAGTCTATCGTTACCGTACCAGTGGTATGAGTGGTTTCTATGTCAGCAGTACCGCTTTGATCGAAGAACACGTCAGTTAACTTATAAGTTCCAACAGTGTCAATCAAGATAGCGTGTTTGCCAGCATAAGACTCAAATCGCATATTTGCTATGTCCATTGGTCCTCCAGTAAAGTGTAGTGCATTAGATGCAAAGGTGTTTGAGATTGTAGACCCGTTGATGTTCACAGAACTATTACTCAGCTTAACAGCACCAGTGTTATCGAAGTTTGCTGCACCTGAGACAGAAGAGCCTATAGTGAAGTCTCCCATACCCCTAAAGGTAGCACCAGCTATACTAGTTAAAGAAGCGTCTGACTGATCGAAGTTGAAGTTAGCTCTTGTTCCCCACAGGTACGTGCCTGTCATAGTACAAGTATCAGAAGCAGAGTTACTGAGGTTTAAGTGAACCTGCATAGCTTGATCTGTTAGCTGAAACCTTGGGTCTGCTGCGTTATTACTAGCTGGGCTAACGACAGTAACTCCGTTGTCATTAAAGGTAGTAGCAGTAGCTGCATCACCAATCTGGAAGGGCATATCTATGTAGACTACGCTTCCTGTCTGGCGTATCCAGTTTCCGATCTTGTTGGTGTAGTCTGTGCCTTGAACTAGCGTCACAGCCTGCACGAAGTCACTTGTGCCAGTAAACACTGGTATGTCAGCGTCACCCTTAGAAGTACCAAGTACGAAGTTAGAGCCTTGGAAGTTAATGTTACCCTGAGTTCCCACGACGAAATCAGAGTTAACCATAATTCCGTATCTAGTTACAGCAGTGTTATCAAAAGTGCCTGCTGACGAAGTTTCATTACCTGCATTTAGGTCCATAACAAAAGGTACTTGACCTTTGACGCACTCTGCGAAGGGGCTATCATTACCGCCTATGTACCAATCCTTGTAAGCAAGGGAAAACAATGTAGTGCCAGAGTAAAGCCTGAAACGAACTCCACCATTAGCTAGGTCAGCTACTTGGATACGGTTAGGTGCGTTGAACTGATTGTGCCAAAGTAAGACCTTAGTGGAACTAGAAACGTCATAGGAAGCTGGTGTAGCTTGGAAGTAGTAACTTACTCCAGCCAACTGATTGTCTGAGGTTATCGTGAACTGGCTACCATCTTTGGTAATAGGCAAGTTACCAGCTTCTTTGGTGTTGACTGCGTTAGGACTACCAATGTTCTCAGCGAAGAGAGGATCACCAGCCCCGTTATCCTCATGCGTGTTGTTTACTGTAGGTAAGCTAAACGTCATGCTGCTAACCTCATCAAATGTCCTGCATTAGGGTTCTTTAGGGTTGACCCAGACAGACTTGCATTGTTGTTGTACACGACACCACAGCTATCGAATGTAGCGTTACCTGATACAGATGATCCTACAGTAAAGTTACCAACATTGTTGAATGTAGCTCCACTAAAGGTAACAACGGAATTGTTACTAATATTAAAGTCCCAAGCTGGTGTAGAGTTACCGCAGTTGTACAATCCACTAAAGGTTGCTGTGTCAGCGGCATTATCTCTGAGGTTAAGGTAAGCTCTGAACGCTGCGCTAGTAACTCTAACTCTTGGGTCAGCGTCAGTAATAGTCGTAGCGTTAGGCCAGAAGACTGTAACACCGTTGTCGTTGAACTGAGTAGAAGTTACGTTATCGCCTATCTCAAAAGGAGCAGCATAAGAGAACACATCACCATCTCGCTTGATCCACTCATCAGTAATCTTAGTGTCAAACGTAGTACCCATTGCAGTGATCAGGTCACCCCAGTTAGACGACCCAGTAAAGCGAGGGATGTCAGTAGCGCCCTTAACAGTGCTGAAAGCGAAGATACGCTGAGGAAAGAAGTTAGAGCTACCTGTGCCTGTGATGCTAAGGTTATTAACACCAAGACCAAACGTCTGTAAGTCTGTGTTGTCGTATGTCCCTATATCTTCATCATATGTGAGATCGTTAGGGTCTACGATAATCATCTTAGGGTTTTCACGAGCAGATGCACCAACCTTGTCGTTACCTGCTATATTCCAAGTACGATAGCTTGTAGTAGGGCTACCTGCACCTGACCCTAAGCGAAAGACTAGACCTCGGTTAGCTGCTGTGTCAGTCTGAACTCTGTTAGGGGCGTTGAACTGATACGTCCATACGATCAACTTAGTATTAGTTGAGGTATCAATCGCAGTAGGGAAACCGAAATTAAAACCTCTTAGTGTGCCATCATTAGAAGAGGTCATGTTAGTTGCCTCATCTGTCAAGGGCAGGTTACCAGCAGCTTTAGCAAAGCCTCGCTGAGAGGTCTGACCTTCACCAACACCAGCGAAACCGCCTCTTGCGTTAGGGTGAGTGTTCACAGAGTTTGTCATTAGGTCAACAGCAGTAGGTATTACGAATGTCATGCTATCTCCCTTAAAGTGTTATAGTTTGTGCCTTTGTTGCTACTAGACCATCCAGCGTAGTTCCGTTAAAGGTCTGAAAGTATCTATCAGAGCCACCAGCAGCAATGTATCTGAACAACGTCAGAGTGTCATTGTTATATGAGTAGTTGTAGACAGAGCCACCAAATAATGCAGTGTTAAACGTAGGAATACTAGAGAATGACGTTGTTAGCTTGATCCAGTCGTTAACAGCAGGAGCGTCACTGATAAACCCAGTGTTGAACTCTTTACCCCAAGGGCCAACTATGATTAGCTCACCAGCAGCACTTGTCTTAGTACCTTTGATACCAAAGGTTCCTAAAGGAGCGCCTGTGTAGTAATCACCACCATTGCTCTGCTTAGTGAAGTGAACCTTGCCAGCGATAGTTAAATCACCGTCATCGTAAGTAATGACTAGTAGGTTCTCTTCGTTGACCTTGATAGAAGCTATGCCCTTACCATTGTCACCCTTGTCGCCCTTAAGTCCAGCCTTACCGACTTCACCAGCTTCACCTGTAGCACCGTCTAGTCCAGACTTACCAACCTGACCAGCTTTACCTGTCGTACCCTGTTGTCCGTCTATACCATCTTTACCATCAAGGCCATCAGCGCCTGAGAGGCCATCTACAGCGTCTGTACCGTCTTTTCCTGATAGACCCTGCTTGCCAACCTCTCCTTGCTCTCCAGAGGCTCCTGTGTCGCCCTGTGAGCCTGTTAGGCCGTCTACCCCGTCCTTGCCATCGACAACGTGAGGGATAGACTGATTTAGCAGGGCTTTGACTATTGCTAGGTCAATTGCCTTCATGGTTACTCTCCTTTGATAAGAGACTTTAGTAACTCATGTTCCAACTTCTCAGTTTCAGTAGGTTCTTTAGGAGCTACGACAACAGGCTCAGGTTCTGGCTTCTTGTAGTCTTCTACATTGAAGTCAATCTCTGCGATACTCATTAGATCGTTAACAACCTCTGGATGAGCAGAGACATCAATGTCAGCGCCATTAAGGTTACGTAGGAATGAGGATACTTCACGTAGATCGTGTGGAGCGACATCACCAGCTTCGATAGTTGGCATGTACTTGTAGTCTAGCCCGTTCAACTGCCATAGGCGTTCTACTAGCTGTTTGTTAAGTACATCTACGATTGCTTGGATATAGCTCTCTAATGCGCGTAGGAACAAATCAGTCTTCGATTTAGATAAGGCGTAGGAACCTCCAGATGTACCAAGTAGTAGGAACTCAGAGAGTACACTACGAGCAATGTCATGCTGATAGCGACTGATGATCGGATTGATGTCAATGTTACGTTTACCACTTGCTGACATGAGTTCAATATCAACTAGGCGATGATTGCTAGGACCACCGTCTTTGTCAGGATATGTGTCCGAAGGAAGGATAATGTAACCCTGCTCGTTAAACTTAACGTCACGAAGGATTTGCTGTAGATTACCTACGAATTGAGTAGCAGCAGCAGAAGCATCACCTGATAGATACTCAGCAGGGATACGAGCAACTGGGATACCCGCAAGCTCACGTTCAATGGCTATTGCCTCAATAGACTGAATGTTATTAAGGTAAGTATAACTAGTGTAAGCATTGCGTAGGATGCTCCGTCCACTTGCATCACCATTGAGTGTAGTCGTTCTGTAGTAGAGAGACTTATTGGTGGGAATATAATGTTTGCCATTCTGATAGCCTACTGATTGCCAAATACCTAAGACATTTCCAGCTACAGGCTCTACATCAAACTTGTTAATAGTCCAAGGCGCTCTAGCAGCAATCTTACGTACACCTAAGCGTCCGTCTGTATATTTGCTGTTCTTCTTAGGGGAACGCTCAGTTGGCCCCACACGTCGCTTATATGTAACCTCGAACCACGCAAAGCCATACGACAAATAAGATAGGGCTTCTGCTACGTGGTCATCTAAGGTGTCGTCCATGTCATCTAGGACAGACTTAACGAAATCAGCTTCGGACTTAGCTTCTTCGCTCTCATCCGCTGGTTTGACCTTAATCTCTACATCACGAAGAATTTGCTCCACACTGTACATAACAGCACCAATGGTAGCATCGTTGTCTCTCATCTGGCGATACGTCTTAATAGCCTTCTGGCCACGCAACTCAGGTAGGAACTCATCCGCACGGATTTGTCCTGTCTTGGTGTTCTCACCAGCTATACCTAAAGTTTGTTTCGCTTTACTCTCTGAGAGCTTCTTCATTAGACTACTGCCTTCTACTTCGATAAGCCCTTAGCACTTGAATAAGCGAGGGTCAATTGTGGTTTAGCGTAGCCATTTAAAGAAAGGTCTGTGATTGCCCATACCATTGCATCAAGTCTATCAGGAGAGCCTATTCGACCTAAAGGCTCCCATGTTCGCATCTGTGTCTCTAGTTCATTGAGTGAAGCACCATCAGGAGGATTAGAGACGTGCTTAACAAGTCCCCGCTCGTATAGTGCTGATACTGGCTCTGCTCTAGCGTACTTCCCACGAGAGGCTCTTACAGCCTTGTAGGACACACTATCGTCTTCACCATGAACAGTAGTCTTAACCATGTCTCCACCCTGATTGACCTCGGCTACGATACGATCAGCTTGGTAGTGGTGATATAGTTTAACAGCCTTAGCTGCCCATCCCTGTGGGGATAGCTTGTCTGTGTAGTCTCCAAGCACATAAGCAATACCGTTGATGTCAATACCTGCAACGACAATACCAGTCATGTCACTCTCAGCATTAGCTGTAACAGCAGGGTCAAGAGCAACGACAATACGAGTAAGGTCAGGTACGTCATCATGCTTAACTGATGCTGCATCTAGCATATCAGTAGACCAGAGAGCGCCTTCTGCTTCTTCTAGTACCTCAGCATAAAGCTCCTGTCTACCAATCCGTGTTCCCTCGTACTGCTCTTTAACAGCAACAAGGTAGGTATCAGCTAGGTTAGCAGCATTATCAAAGGTAGAACCTGATGTGACTATAGTCTTAGGGTTCTTAAGTAACTCACGCATTAGCTTAGTTGGCTTGGGAGTTGTAGTTACGCACACACGAGGGTGCTTACCTAGACGTAGACAGAACTGGAGCATCTGCCACGTATCTATGTCTTTGTTCCATGCAGCAAGCTCATCACACCATGCAGCGGAGAACTGTGGTCCACGTAGACGCTCAGGCTCTTCTGCTGAGTAGAACTCAACCTTAGCCCCATTAGCCCACGTAAGACTTCTCTTAGTAGGTGACCACTCAGGAAAGCCCATGTGCTTGCCCTTGTTGTCCTTATCGTGCTTCCAGCAGACTGAGAGGAAACCACTCTCGCCCTTCACCATAACACGTTCAATGTCTGAGTTAGTAGATGCTACACAAGCTATACGCTTATGGCCATTCTTGACTTGCTCTCGTACCCACTCAGCACCACAACGGGTCTTACCGAAGCCACGACCAGCATTGATTAGCCAAGTGTTCCAGTCATTGTCAGCAGGGGGAAACTGTGCGTCTCTACCCCAGAACGACCAATCATGTTGTAGCTCGTCTACCTTAGCTGGTCCTAGCTGAGTGAACAGCTCTTTGACTTTAGCTGGAGGTAGCTGTCGGAGTGCCTCAGCCGTTATTCTTTTCGTCGGGTTCATCAGTATCGAATCCTAGCATATTCATTAGTTGATCTGCTGCTGAGACATCAAGTTCAGGATCAACCTCTTGGTCAACTTCATTGGTTGTGTTCTGGGGCGACCAACCACCTTTAGAGCGTAGGAATAACTCTTGGCTCTTCCAAGTAATGCCATCCTGTACATCACCATACAAGGCTTGGTCAATCACACGTTTACCTACAGCACCATTGATGCGAGTACGTTCAGCTTCCATTGCTGGGCCATAGTGCTTATACAGAGTAGACAGACTACGAGGAGCATCATTCAAGTGCTGGATAGATGTAATGATCTGACGGATGGGGACTCCACCCTGTATCATCTCAATGACAGCTTTCTCAACGAGCTTGCTATAGGGTAGCTTCTCAAGCATGACGACAATCTTTCTATAGTTGGAGTGCTTGCGCCATCTGGCGTATGCTGAACTTTGGAAATACACCAAATGGTGTAATAGCTCCATTAACGACAATCTAAATGATAGTCTTAAGAAGGTAATAAATATTCCCCCCAAGACATCAGCAAGATCACGTCTTACATATGTTTGTGTTGTCAAGGTTCATCTTGGTTGCACTTGGGGGGATCACTGTGTTATACCTGAGTTAATGCCTCAAGGTTATAACGACAATAAGTAATAATCTATTAGCTAACTTAAGTTACTCTTAAGTCTTATAACTGGTTGGTGTTAATATTCTTATGATAACTTAAGTAGTGCTTATACTATACTATATAGACCCAAATCGAATTTCCGCAAGTAGAAAGTTTACTTTATTTGCAACTATCGTGTATGTCGTTGTAATCCCACGATTCTTTTTTTGTATTATTTAGGGTTGACATTGGCTTTTCATTGGCTGTAACGGGGGCAGTGTGTTATTTATGTTACACTGAAAGTAAATCTTTGTTTTGGATATTGGGTGTGCTAACGGCCGCCACCGATTCGCTCGCGTATAAAATAGGGGTTCCACGAAAGTAAACCCCTTGACATGACATTGTGATGATTCGTTACACTATTGTAACAATTCGTGATGATGCCCTTGACTCTCGTAATAAAATCAGGCGCGAGGATGAGGGAATCGCCTACACCACCCAAGCCGATTCGTTATGCCATTGTTGGACTGCGCAAGAAATGAACACCCGTTCAATTAATGCTATGCGCCTGTTACAACGCAAGAAAGGCCGCCGCCCTAGGGTAGCCGACTAACTTGTCTTAGGGTTACGTAACGCGCCTTGCTAGTCCTTGATCATGCGACAAAACCGTTGCCCCTGATCACCCTGATCATCGCCCCTGATCATTATGTAATAAGGCGCTTGCCATCCACGGAATCGTTGATATAATTGGGGGACATCATGCGGCAGCTATGGCCGTTTCACTCTGAGAGGACTTACAATGTTAAACGAAACACAAGTTAAAGCCGCCGTCCGCAAGATCATCCGACGCGCAAAACAAGATCGATTCACCCTGATCACGGTCGCGGGTTCTGATAACGAGTCACAATTAGAACGTAACCTGATCAGCGAAATAATGGCATGTGATGAAACAACCGTTCGCTTTTACAATAACACAACGGGAACGTGCCTTGGCGTGATCTTGTTTGTCTTTGAGTATGAAGGTTGTCCTGATGAAATCGTCGCGGATTGTACTGATAACGCTTACACCCACGCCCTATTAAAGGACTCTTGATATGAAAAACCTGATCATCACCGCCATCATCGCTTATACCCTCGGCCAATTTGCGTGGGCTTTTCCAACCGCTGATGGCGTCTCGTTCGGGTTCGCTGACTTCGGCTATCATCATTCTTTCAACAACTGATCAATCTAAGGAATACAACCATGAAAACCGCATCCGACTACAACCTTGACGCATACGCAACCGAAATCGCCGTTGATATTTTCGCTGATCATTGTCTTGATCGCGACGAAGCCTTTGACATAGCTTGGCAACCCGTCGACGGGTCCGAATGGGTTATATATCACCATAAGGCGCACAAACTTTGCGCGGCTTGCAACACTGATCAGGGTGAACAATCCATTGAAGATATGGGCGGATTCCCCGAGGGTTCAACTTATGACTCAATGGCTTCCCTGATCGCCTATAGCGAAATCATGGCCCGCGTGAATGAATCCCTGACAACCTTGTTTGATATAGCGGAAGCTAATGATGAAGCGGCAATTTCACTTGTGAATGATTTCGTCGCGGATCAAGCAGAATATGAAGAAAAGCATCAGGATGCGGGTGACAATTACGCGCATATGCCAAGCGAGTCTTGGACTGATCAGAAAACACGCGACCTTGTTCAAGCCTTAAATGAGGAAATACGTGATCACGCCGTGGATGATCATTTTGACCCCGCTTCACATAAGCCAACGTGGGAAGTCCACGGTGTAGACTCGCGTTGGAAACAACTTGATCATGACAACTTGTCCGAATTGGCCCTTGATGCTTTTCTGATGTGCGCAGGTCATATGTTTGGACCTTATGAAGGGGGCATTGTCCTTGATGGATACCCAATTGGCGAAATCGAGATTGATTTGCAGTATTTGGACCTTGCCCAAGGCTTGGACCGTATCTCGGAGTCTTGCGATTGCCATATTCAGGGGACTCTTGCGTATAAATCAACTGACGCCGCTTGGTTTGCCGTGTTGCATGTTGAAGCCTTCAACGCGCTGATTGCTGATCACTTTGAAGATTAACCACTAGATTACATTTTGAACCCGTTGCTTGATTGCAGCGGGTTTTTGCATGTAATCACGCATGATCTTCAAAGGACAACACTATGACAAAACTAACATACAAATTTAAGCCGCTATATCTGATGGCGGGGGACGGATGGCCGTTTTGGATGCAAGCGGATGGCAGCTTATGCGACGCCCCAAACCCTGAGGACGGTGACTTAGCTTGGGACAACCTTGATCAAATAAACGAGGAGATGGACAACGAACCTTTAATCAAGGGGACAATATCTGATCACGTACGCTATGCGGAATTGCGTTCTGATCAGGGCTGCGCTTTCCCTTGGCGCTATAGCGACCCCCAAGACTTGGCAGCCGATCTTGAATTGATTGAATGGTATCGCGGCAAACCTTCACCCGTGAAGCTGCAAGGGTTAACGGGGGCATTTGATATCTGATCACCACCTGATCACCACCTGATCACCACCTGATCACCACCACCCGATTCACGGGACCAAAAGTGATGGCCCCCTCCGAGGGAATTAGAGTGATGACCCCCTACAG
>Ga0307984_1000745_pt1 | contig 13927 bp, 20 predicted proteins | sample EllFjometageno78_FD_203169 | JGI IMG/M metagenome (GOLD analysis project Ga0307984, IMG submission 203169) | Marine microbial communities from Ellis Fjord, Antarctic Ocean - #78 | ecosystem: Environmental > Aquatic > Marine > Unclassified | place: Southern Ocean | collected 2014-10-09
CCTCCCGTTATGGGGACATTCAGTTACGATACAGTGTGCCCTACATAGCCCACTAGGCTTAGGGTTCCACACTCCATTTGCATGTGATTTCTCTACCATTGCATACTTGCCTAACCACTTGTTCCACAGGGTCGGCTCGTTCTTAATTGTGTAAGTATCTTTCACCATGTCCCCACACACTACGAAGAAGAGGCCACCCCTTACTTCTTTAACTTCTGGGAAGTGTTTGAATGTAGCCAGTGCCATCAATTCAAGCTGTCCTTTGTCTGCATATCGCGCAGACTTACCTGTTTTATAGTCTATTACTATAGCTACCCCAGTCTCTTTGTTGAGGATGGTTAGGTCTGATATGCCCCGAAACCACACGTTCTCGTCGAAGAACCCGCACGGCTCTAGGTCTACAGTAAGCCCCATCTTGTATTCGGGTAGCTTCTCACCTGTCATGCCAAGCAGTTTGTCCAGTGACTCCAACGCGAAGTTGAACCTTGGGTCTAGGGGTATCTTCCCGCCTTCTCGTACATAATCTTCAGCGGCTTGGTGAAACTCGTTACCGTACATTATCGCAGGGGTGTCAAAGTTCTCTTCGTAATCCTTAGCTACCTTAACGTGATAGTACTGCTTAGGGCATGTGTCAAAGGCTTTCATTGCACTGAACGACCACGTTGGTTTCTTACTCATCACCCCTCCACTCCTTAACCTCACCGTAGTTTTTGCCAATCTCCACATCGCCCCGAACAGGTAATCCTGCTGCCCATTCTGGAGATTCGCCCATACACTGACCGATGAAAGTGGCAGTTTCATCTACTTCGGAGTCCGGTACACAGCAAACAACAGAGTCATGTACTGTTAGTAATATAGGCGTTTTCTTTTGTATCTTCAACATCTGATCTGACATTACACAGCGTGCGATACCTTGGCATACGTTCTCAATTACTTTACCACCGTATATCTTCACCTTGCCCTTCCTAGTCTGGTAGAAGTACTGTAGCCCCCTGTCACCCTCGGCGGCATCAAGCTCCTCGTAGCGCATCAACAGCCCAGAAGGTAAGCGTATTGCATTTTGATCTGGCACTACTGACAACACACCACTCCTGCCTATGGCATACTTATCTCCGAGCAACATGCCTTTAAGCGCCGCGCCTGCCGTTTTCCAGATACTAGTAATACTAGTGTTCTTATCACGATACGCTCTTATGATTACCTGCGCCTCATCTAGGGTTATGTCTACCCCCTCTCCCCGTAGCTGTTCTTGGAACCTTGGTGCGCCCATGCCATACCCTGCACCTAGGATAGTTTGTTTACCTATGAACCGTTGTGCAGGTGTAACGTCGTCTACAGTGCAGTTGTATATATCTGCTGCCATAAGTTTGTACACATCCTCACCTTTAGTGAACGCCTCGACCAAGTTGTTCTGCTCTGACAGCCAAGCCAGTACCCGTGCCTCTATCTGTGCAGAGTCGGCTTCGATAAGTGTGTACCCCTGCGGTGCTACCATGCAGGATTTGAGTACCTTGCCGTTTACCCCCCGAGAAGGAAGGTTCTGCAGGTTGATCTTGTCTGCCCCTCCCCATCTGCCAGTGTGTGCTGCGTAGTACTTAATGGGTACAGGTAACAGGCCACGCTTCTTTATGTCTAGGAACCTAGTGGTGCGGGTTTCTTCTAATGTGCTTTTAAGACCTAGCCTAGCTTCTACTAGTAGCCTGACGCTCTCATCTGGGTGAGTCTGTAGTGCCACTAGTCCTGCATCTTTCTTAGCAAAGGCGAAGGCTTGCTTGCCTGTACGCAGACTTGTTTTCATGGGGGGTGTAACCCCTAGCAGTTCAAGGGCTTTAGCAAACTTAGGGTTGGACATGAGTTCAGGCTTTGTGATGCCGCAGTCAGCTAGGAGAAGGTCTTTGTGTTTCTCTATTTGTTTGATGTGCCCTTTAAGTTTTGAATCGTCTAAGTCTAGCGTGGGGATAATAAACATACGAAGAGTCATGTCTATTACCTTGAGTTCTTTCTTCGGGAATGACTGCATGAAGATGCTGAACAACTCGTAGCACAAGTCCACGTCATTGATACAGTAGTCACCGTAGTCGGATAACTCTTGCTCACTAAAGTCTTTGCGCCGTTTGCCCAGTGCTTCTACAACTTCTGTACCTTTTACGCCTATGTTGTACTGCTCTGCCAGCTTGGCTAGTGAGCCTCCAGCTTCGACACCGTGTAACGCACGCGCCATGCAGAGAGTATCCAGATACATCTTAGGGTAGATGTCGAAGTGATGGCTGAATATAAACCCATCGAACATTGTGTTGTGTGCCAACAGTGCTGAGTTTTCCCAATCGTAGTTAGCGTGTAAGTATTCCTTTAGTTGTTTGCGTGTGCCGCTGAGCCATACAGTCTCTGCATCGTTTACCTTGACACCTATACCTATCTCTTCAAACAACTCACCACGCACGTACTCTTCAGTAGTTAGCTTGCCGAGGGAGTAGTCCTTAGCATAGTAGGTCTCCCAGTCTATTGTTATTATGTCCACTTACGTTCTCTCCCAATCGCTTTTTCAAACTCGTTGCATTCTCTGCACCACCAACCGGAGCGCACTTTGTCCTCTGCGTTAATTATTTGTTCTTTAACTTTTCCGCACTTGCACGACTTAGTTGTCATGTCAGTGGATAGTGTGTCCGTCAGATTTTGCTTCTGCGCTTCCATAGGGGTGGGTCTCATACATGTAGTTTACGGTAGTGTCGTTAGGCATCGCTAAAATCGCGCCATTGGATAAGTGGAATTTTGCGGCCATTTTAGTGGGAGGGGACATTGTTATTGCATACCCCACCTCTGGGTGAAGCGAAGGAATAGCCTCTAGCAGTTGCTGCATTAGGCTACGCCCCGCACCTTTCTTGTACGACCAGATAGAGTATGGACACACGATAGGGCTTACCCCCTCTGTTCTAGGTTCAAGTCCACGGGTGTCGGCTAGGCTACGTAAGTCTCCTTCTGTAGTTGGAGTGAAGTGACAAACTACCACACACACGATAGCGTTCACCTCAACACCCCAGCCCTGTTTCTCTACGTCCGCATACACTTTGAAGTTCCCCTTAAACCTTGTTCTGTCATTAGGAAACAGGTCGGGCCGCACGGGGTCTTCTTTCATGTAGGGCAGATACGTTTCTACATCGCACTCAACTAACATTTTCCTCAGCTCCCTCTTCTTCATCTTCACAGATACACGCTGTTTCCCACTCCCCGCATGATTTACATCGCTCAACATCAAGGGGTATCTTGTCAGAAGGCACTACATCTTTCGGCCTACGTTTATTTGCATTCCAGTGTTCACGCATCTTATTTACCAAACCCAAGCAGGGCATTAACAAATTCATGGGGTTTGTTTGAGTTGGTCTCTCTGTAGACTCCTGTACGTCCCCTTGCACCTTCAGTTATCGTAACTAATAGCCCAAGCTCCACCATAACTTTAATTTCTTTTATGATGTGCAAATACATTGCAGAACGCGCTGTGTTTTTTAGCACTATGTGGTTCATTTTGGCTATGTCAGGGATAGTAAACGAAGCACCGTCAAACTCTCTTAGCGAATTACAGATAGCTTGACGTACTGGCCCTATGTTGTCCTTCAACTTCTTTCTAGGCACAGGGGCACCAGTTAACTTTCTACTTTCGTGTTCGGTAAGTTTCATCATCACCCTCCGGTAGTGGTGGTAGTTCAACCCAGCTAAATTTGCCAGCTATAACACCACCAGTAAATATGCGGTCATCTGTTGTTAGCACAGTGAATACCGTCTCATCGACAGACGCATCAGTCGTGACAAAAAGTTGTTTTATCCCCAATAGCTAACCTTTATATTAGCTTTCTCAGTAACTGCCACTTGCAGTTTACGTACCATTGCTTTTAAAGTTGTGTTCTCTGCTTGCAACAGTTTGTTAGTGGATTCCAAACCCTGCATTTTCAAAAGAGCTTCTTTGTACAAGTTTGCGTCTATGTGCATTGTTCTTCCTTAGTTTTTTCGATGGGTGGGCTTATCCATCACTGCCCCTCTACAAAAAAGTTAATGTCCTCGTTTAATGCAAAGGCGATGTCGTTCATCATCTCCAAGTCCAGAAAGCACCCGTAGTTTCTTGTCGCCTCGATGTCCTCTAACTTCTTTCTGCTAATGCCTAGCATCGCAGCAAAGTGATTCATGTCGTAGCCTTGCACTATGCGCTCAGCTTTTATGCGTGTCTTAGCCGCGATTGTCGCGGGGCCAAACTTATCGCCGTATCCTATATTCATTTTAACTCCTCTATTCACAAAAACTTCTATGACAGGCTGGGCAACCTGTAATGGTTATTGTTGAGTCAGCCTGCCCTAGGCTGTTTGCGTATCTATCAACAAGGTCACATCTACACGTAGTGCAGTACCCGTCAAACGGAAAAGAAACCCACATGTCCTTCAGGTTCTTTGTTGCTACGTTGAGCAAGCTCTGCCTGCGTTCGCCAGTTAAACTGTTTTGCTTTGTTGCCATCACCATTCTCCTGCGGCTTAACCGCTTTTATCGATACCAGTAGTAAGTTGTGGTGCCCCTGCAAGCAGGGGGCTAACCGTAGCGTGGCTTAGCCGGTGTGTGCATGGTGGCTGGAGAACGGCGGTATGATAAAACCGCGATGTCTTTAAACCTCCATCACACACTGTGGGGCGTTAGTTAAAGTCCACCTCCCCACTGGGACACGGGATAGGGAAACAAGAACCCCTAACCCAACCTAAAGCTTTCCATCTTTATTGTATTGGAGATAACGATTTAGTATATGCCCGACAATCTGCTCATCGCTTAGACCTTCAAACCCAGTCAGTTCTGACACTACTTCTTTAGCAAGGCGTAGGGTAGTAGCTTTAATTGGGACAGCGGGGCACGTTTCCGCGCTATCTCTTCCGACTTGGTAGTTAGGCGTAGAGCTTTTGGGTACTACCTCCTTAACAGCAGGTGTATCAGGCCACGCCTCGTCTAGCATTTTTGTGATAGCATCGTCAAAGTCCTGCTCTGCCGTTGGGCTTGCATACATTCCCCCTTGGCTTAGCTCTAGAGGGAGCTGCTGTGGCTCCTTCGCCTTTTTCCTCGCCGCCCTTTTTTCTTGCAGTGCTTTAATATGTTTTTCTACTTCGTCTTCATGCCCTTTAACTAGTTCCCTAATGTCCTCCACAGGCATAGTGTGTGCTTGGTTAAATGCCGCTTTGTAGTCTCCGTCATTAGCTGTGAGAAAAGCTACTACGTGTGCCATAGCCTTCTTTTCATCATTCCAAACAATGTTGCCTGCAAGCCTATTCGCTCTTGCTCGTGGAGACTCCCCTTTAGGCTTAGCCCTACCCCTACCCTTACCCCTACCCTTATTCTTATGGTAGCTAAGTGAAGCCTTCGCGTTATGTAACTCTCTCTCTAACTCTTCTATTGTTTTATTCATCATCACCATCCTCTTTAATTTTTATAGAAACTTCTTAAACATAATGCCTACGGCATACATGTTCTCTTCGTTTACTACCCACCCAAGTCCACCTGCTGCAGTTATTTCTCGCAGCCGCAAATCCTGTAATGCGGTGGTTTTACCCTTACCTGCTTTACACTCTATGCCAAAAAACTTACCTGCATAGCATCCCACAATATCGGGGTGACCGCTAGTGCCATATCCACCTGTAGCAGGAAATAAATAATATGCACCAAGTTCTTTTAGCTGCTTAACAACAGCGTTTTTAACTTTCTTTTCCGGTGTCATCGCCATCTTCTTGTCCCTCCTCTACTAAAGCAGGTAAGTAGTTAAACAGTATGTCACTGTCGCACTCTATGCTCACACGCACTGTGTCGGTCATAACGTAGTACGTTAGTGTAGGTTCTTCTGCTATGACGCAGTTGACGTTATCAACTTTGATAACCACGGGCGGTGGCAGTGGTTCTTCGGGGATAATCGCAGGCTCTACATCAGCTTTAGCTCTTGATGAACCCACGGTATATCCTCCTACTACTGCCAGACCTAACGCTGCTATCCAGCCAGCAACGTATAAACGTATACCAATTTGACGATGCATTTCGTGATAAAGCCAATCACTTCTTGTCAGAGTTACATTAAGGGAACTCATCCTTCTCTCCTTTATCATTAGCGAAAATCCAGAAAGTATCCTTAGATATGCGCCTGCCCACACCTGTTATGTACTCAGTCGGTGGCTCGTAACTACGCATATCTAATACAGCGATACGTTCCTGTATCCATACGGGTAAATCTTTAAGTAAAATCCCTAGTGTTTTTTCTGGCATTCCAGCGATCATCGGTTTACCAAAACAAAATACATCTGCTTTGTCCCCAGTAATACTTACGCGGAATACATCAGAATCTTTTGGTGCGTCAGTCATTACCATACCGCCGTGCGTGCCATAAGGTCAGCGAGACATTCATCAGACACAAACACAAACTGATTCTCTACAAACACGTTACTGTTTTCTTCATGCTTGCCAGCTACCCCTGCTATATATCGGAAAGAACCAATTTGTGCTAGCCCACTCGTTGATGCCATGTGGAGTGTAGCTAGCTTTTGCTTAATCTCTATTGGGATGCCCGTACCCTCTATGTCAAACTTCAGAGCCTTGTGCTGCGGCAATACTATATAGATAGCCTGATTGCTTGGTGTAACTACAATATTAATCGGGGTCATTCGGCCTTGCTTTTGTGCTGCTGTGGAGCCGCTAACCAAGTCTTCTGCTCTCCCCACGTAGTTGGAATACGCCTCCTGTAGGGGTTGAGGAAGCGCATGTTTGTTGAACGTCTCACCTTTCTGCGCTGCGTCTATCATGCTAACCACAGCGGCGAGGTTTTCTTTATTTGAAGATAGGATGTCGTAGCCAAAACATTCCTTCCTAACGGCAGTTAGTTCTGCCTCGTAATGGTTGCCTATGGATTTAATGTCCGGTTTAGCTAGGGACACTAGCACTTCAACAAGTTCTCTGTCGTAGAACGGCCTCAACTTTGCGAATACTTCAGCAATGCGCTTGATGTTTTTAGACACTACTACTTTGTTCGACTCACGTAACTTAAACGGCTGCTTTGTGACGTTCTTGTCCCGCCGAATACGCGGCGATACGATGGTGAATATGTCCACGTCCACCGGGTTAGTATGAGTGCGAAACTGTATTACTGCTGTGTAGAAACAACTCTTGGCATGTCGTATGCCTACTCGCTCCCCGTATATAGGGGATCTGTTGAGTACGTCAAACAGGCACTCTTCGGTAGTTGTTCTTTGTAGCGCACGCAGTAAGTCCTGCATCTTAAGGGTTAGGGTTTCTAGGTTCTGGTCTACTACCCCCTCTTTCTTGTTATTCAAAGAAACAGTATTCATTAGTTGGTCGCGCCAAGTACTTGCCACGTAGTTGCGCTCTTGGTCTAGTGTTATGTTGAAAATTATAGCCATGTCGTTCTCCAGTTAATGTGTTTAATCAGTTAATAGTTGTTGTAATGTTACTGGCGCATCCACTTCCTCGCCTTGCTCCTGAATTGCTATTGAGTAAATGTATGATTCCTCGCTCCCCTCAGTTGCCTGAAAGTCTGCGGGTGGTAGCTTCGCCCCTTGCTCCTGAGCAGCTTCTAACGTAAGTGCACTGATTACTGCTACGCCAATATGCGTAAACTTCCTCGTCACTTTGAAATTATCCATTGTCGTTCTCCTGATCTACTAAGTTTTTTTGTTCCGCTAACCATGCCTCGGTTAACCCCATTTCGTAAGATTCAATACGCCGTTCAAGGCGCATACGTTCGGAAGCCAGAACATCAGCGATATACTCGGCATGCTCGGCGGAACAGTACTCCTGCCGAAAACTTTTCTCCCAGTGCCGGAGTGAGTCTATTTGGTATTTCTTCAGTTCGTTGTCTTCCTCCTTCAGCAGGTCTTCCAACGGCTTTATGTAGGCAGCTAACTGTGCATCGCTGTCCATCGTTGGCGTACCACTTGTGTAGTGGTTGACACTTTCTAAGTCTACGCCGCTCCAGTAATCCAAATCACCGAGGTAATTTGTTAGGTATTGCTTTATTTTAGCGTTCATTGTCGTTCTCCTATTATAGTAAGAATAAAATTAGTGTTGAGTAGTAGATACATATCAGTAGGCCAGTACACGCAACGACTGCACCTAGTACTTGCAGTGGTAGCAACCACCAAGGCTTGTTGTCTGACCATGTGTGCATATCGTGCGGGTCATGGGTGTTGCGTTGCTTGCGTAATTCTTCGCGCTGTTTAGTCATACCTCTTCTCCGTCTTCTTCTGGCTCGTCACTTAGTACCGTCAACTTGTGTGCCGTAGTCTTCCCCCGCCGTATGTACCAGCCCAAGTCCTCACTCATGTCGTTCTCCTTATGCCCCGAAGGGCTGTGGTTGGTTAATTTTAGTATTTGTGCTTGGCTATGGTTTCTGTAACGTCTTTCATATTAACGCCCCCAAGCATCTCCATATCATCACGCGCCATTTCTAGCGTCTCAACCAGTTCCGCTATACCCCGCTCTTGGGATTCTATTATGTCTATGGCTCTAGCAATATCCAGTGCAATAGGGTCGTTATATCCATCACCTCTCGGAATGTAGCTTTTCAGGCGTTTAATTAGACCGCTCACGAGTGCCGCGGTATTACCATCTAAGTTATCGTTCATTCTGCTGCCCCCTTTGTGTTTTTAAGTAAGTAATGCCCCCGAAGGGGCTGTGGTTGATTAGCGTATAGTCTCGACCAAATGACCAAGCTCTCTTTTATGCGCCACCGAACGCCTTATGCCCCCGAAGGGCTGTGGTTAAAACTAATAAATGTCGTTAAAACTAATAAATGTCGTTAAAACTAATAAATGTCGTTAAAACTAATAAATGTCGTTAAAACTAATAAATGTCGTTAAAACTAATAAATGTCGTTCTCCTGCGGCTGTGCCGCTGTTGTCGATACCAGTCGTCATCCAGTTAGTTGAACTTTACGTGGGCGTACTTGCCTACGTCCGGTCGTGTGCTTGGTGTGTTGTCACTAGTGATTAGCCACAGTACCGGCTTATCCCACACGCCCCACTCGCCGCCAAGGTATCCGTCTGTCAATACCACTACGGCTTGTGCTTCGATCTTCTTCTCTTTCATGTACTCGGTTAGGCAAGAGATACGTGTACCTCCTGTGCTACGTGGCTTCATAGACTCGATCATAGTCTCTATCGGCTTGCCTCCCTCGCCGTATAGCTCGTCACCACCTATAGATGTGCCCCAGTAGATGATCCGTATTGACGTTGGTGAGGTAGTCTCTGCAATCTGTTTAGCTATCGACAGAAACTTAGTCATTTCCGATGCGCTCATGCAGCTACCGGACGTGTCTATCCCAAACACTAGCTCACCTACTTTCTCGGAGATACCACTAGGCGCAATCAAACCCATCGCTAACTTTCTACGGTTGGGTCGTCTCCATGTCGAGTCATCTTTACCTACACAAGTCTGTGTAACAAAGTCATGCAACAGTGCCTTCGGGTCTATCTTAGGCTTCAACAGCTTGTCTATGCTTAGCAGTCCACCTACGCCACCGGCCTTACCTGCGGTGATAGCACCCTGACGTACTGCACGTTCTATCTCGGCATCAAGTGCGCGTTTCTCAGGCTCACTCATTTCCTTGGCATCCTTCCAGTCATGCTCGTCAAAACCTTGCGGCTTATCACCTGACTCGCCATCACCTGACTCGCCATCACCTGACTCGCCATCACCCTGCTCTTGCTCTTGCTTCTTCTCGTACAGGTCATTGAATATCTGCGCGGTGTCCATGCCACGGTACTTCTCATCTACTAGCCCTGCGTACTCGCCGGTAGGCATCACAGCAAACCCGTCCTGCCTGTTCTCGTCATTGATCATCAGGTTGGTGTAGTAGTCTGCTGCCTTGTTAGCACACTCGGCATCTATGTCGAACAAGTGCGACCATGTGGTGAGGTGTCTGTGTAGCTTGTGCCCCTCCACTTCATGCAGCACTATGTACCGCAGGTTTTCCTCGGTGAGTGCATTGATCATCGTCTCGCCATACACTTCATCACGCCCGTTAGTGTAGGCTGTTGGTGTATTCGGGCACGTCTTGCGTGTACCTATCATCATCACACCGGCCAGTGCTATGTAGCGCTTGTGCGCCATGATGTCAGTCACTGCTCTGTCTAGCCGCTGCTGTGGTGTTAGCTCTGTGTTAACTAATAACATTGTCGTTCTCCCTTAGCGTACTGTTGAAAACATGTGGTTGTTGGCTAGTGCCCACGCTTGGTAGTCACTGTTCTGTGCAACCTTGTCTATCCTGCTGTACGCCTTCACACGTGTGCCGTTGCCGAAGATACCCTGTGCCTCGCTTGGTAGTCTCTTTAGGTACGTCATCCACTGTGATGCCCAGTCACGCTCGATGGTAGCCAGTGTGCGATACACCACCATACATATTGCTGATACATCCGTTGGTACTATCGCGGTAAGCGGGTCGGCCTTGATAGACTCAGTTGTTGGTAGTTGGTCAGCTAACTGAATGTACGCTGCTAGGTTCAGTGTGGCTTCAAGGCCAATCGTCCCCTCTAGTGCAGCGGTCAGTGCTAAGTCAGACATGTCAGCACGTCTGTCTATGATGAGACTTGCCTTGTCGAGTGAGCGTAGTGTTACCTTCGCTTCGTCACGGGTTGCTGCGTTGGGGTGCGGTATTAGCGGGTTCTCGTCTGGGTTGTCGTACATTTCAGCACTGTGGAAGGCTTGCGGCGTTTCTCTACTCCACGACAGTACTAGTGGGTTGATAGGCGGGTTGGCTATGTTAACCCCATACTCGATGTACTCTAAGTTGTCAGCACCGCGCATCTCTACTACGGTCATTCTGTTTCTCAGGTGTGGAGGGATGTTGTCCCCAAGTCCTTCTGAGGTCAGGTTAGTTGTGCAGAAGACCACTGTCTCTTCGTGACACTTGAAGCCACCACCAATGCGCTCACTTACTAGCCTAGCTAATGATAGCTTCACAGAGTTAGGTGCTTTGCCTAGCTCGTCTATCATTATGATGCAGGGTACATCGAGGTGCATCCCTAGCTCTTCGTGCGGTATGGTCACGAAAGTCTTGCCATCGTCTGAATACTTAATCATAAACAGATCGCCGCTGTCGGCCTTGGTGTTGCAGTCTATGTATATCAGTCTGTGGTTCTTGTACTTCGGTCGCTTACCTAGCAGCCCAAGCAGGGCTGACTTGCCTATGCCCATCTGTCCTTGAACAAGTACACAGATTGCCGTCCCCATCACTTCAATCAGGTTAGCCATCTCAAGCATACCCAATGCACGTGAACCTGCCTTTACGTTTGTTGCTAGTGGTGCGTTAAATGTATTCATGTCGTTCTCCAATTGTGGTGTTACGTTGTGTTTAATTAAGTTTAGTTTAGTTTGTTTCAGTTGTGTTGTCTAGTTCTCTACCAACCTAGGCCAGTAACTTGCTCGGTTCTGACTTCCTCTAGTTGCCCGGTAGGTTCAGTTTGTGGTGTGTCCTGATGTGTTGGTGCTACTGCGTTAGCAGTTGGTGCTACTGCGTTAGCAGTTGGTGCTACTGCGTTAGCAGTTGGTGTATCTTGTGGCTCAATGTCCTTGATTATCTTGTCCACCTTGCCCTTCACCTTGTCGCGCATGGTGTCGGATGCTTTCAGTCCATCGTAGGTCACCCCAGTCAGTGCGTCTTTGAGGTCACGGCGTACCTGCTCCATCTTCGGGTCGTTGGCTATGTTACACAGCTTCATCAGGTCAACTATCTGTGTCACGTTGTCCACTAGTGTGCCCTTGAAGTGTCCGTTGCGGGGCTTACCTGTCGCATCGTCATAGTCCAGTTTCTCGGACATGTTGTTTAGAGGTGCAAGAAGACGTTTCCATATATCGTCCATCACCTCTTTCATGCGAGCATCGTTAGTTGCCTGCATGGTGTCTACAATCTCCTGCTGTCCCTGAGCCTCAAGGTCACACCGCCAATCCTTCAGGTCGGCTATCGCATCAAGGTCACAGCGTATCTTGAATTTACCCATCAGCGTCTCTACGTCAGGATAGTCTGCGGCATTGAACATCTTACCCAGTCCCACGTAGTGCTGCTTGGCAAGCTCCACCTCTTGTGGATAGCTGATTCGGAACTGTTCTTTGAGTACATCAAACTGTTTGAAGAAGGCTTTCATGTCGTTCTGGTAGTCAATCAGCTTGATGTTAGGCAGGAGCCGTTCACCTAAGTCACCCCACGGCACTGTGCTGGCTGTGTGGTATGCGCGTATCTGGCCTTCCAAGGATTTGATCGAGGCGTGTACCGCAGAAGACAGTAGCTTCTTGTGGTAACTGCCGGTGTTCTTACCCGCCTCGTTGTCTTGTTGTACCTTTTTAGTTGCGGCTTTGTCCTGCTTACGGAAGGTCGGCACTGAGATAGACAGTGATACCTTCATAGCAGAAGACGCTAGTGTAGGTGCGTGATGAATAGGTGCTGTAGTTCCTTCGTTCATGTCGTTCATCTTCGTTCTCCATTGTGCGGCAAGTTGCCGCGTTCTTGTGGTTAGTGAGTTATGTTGTGTAGCTGATTAAAGTTCCTTCGTGCTGCTTGCTCGGTCTTGCCCCATGCCATAGTCCACGGGAAGGGTGACCACCCCATACTTCCTAAGCCACTTGCCGGTCGGCAGTAGTAGCCCGTGCCTCTTAACCGGAATGTTTCTAGCTCTATTGCTTTGTTCATGTCGTTCTCCATTGTGCGGCAAGTTGCCGCGTTCTTGTGGTTAGGCCATATGGCCGTTGCTGCTGTTTACTGCTGTTTACTGCTTACTCCCTTATCTGACATCTATTATCTCAAATTTGACGGGCTGTGTCAAATCGTAGGAAAACGTGTTTGTGTAAGTCTTAGGTGGTTTGGAGCGCGGGCGCGGGCGGTTGTTGGTCTTAGGTGGTTTGGAGCGCGGGCGCGGGCGGTTGTTGGTCTTAGGTGGTTTGGAGCGCGGGGCGGTAGAGCGTGACCATAAAGTATTGCGTCTCATGGTCTGGGTAGTCTGGGTGGTTAAGTGTTGGCTCTGCGCCTATACCGGCTGTGTACCCGCCTAGGTCATGCGCTCGGCTGATTCGGTTCAGGGCTTGGCGTATTGATGTAGGAGTTAGGGGCTTGCCTTTACCATCTCTTACTAAGGGCATCTTGGTAGGTGTGTCAAAGCTAAACTCGTTGATGTGTCTGGCTAGCTTGTAGGCTATCGTGTTGCGCTTGAATGGATGCTCTAGGTGGACGGGCTGTGTGCTGTTGAAGAAGCCTAACTCTGTGCTGATATTCATATGGTTCTATCCTCGGTTGGTGAAGTCTACAGTGTAAACGATGTTTTCGGTGTTTTCCATGTCTAGTGCAGTTATTGAGGTTTGAGTGCAGTTTTCTGTGGTCTAGTGCAATTATGTTTTTAGTAACTTCTCAAGCTGTGGGGCACGTGGTGCTTGGCTTGTGGGGATTTGATGTGGGGTTTGAGAAGTTGTGCAGCGGATAAAAAAGTCACTTCTAGGTGCGACTTGGCCGCGAGGGTAGCGGCGATGTTTTCTGGAGTTTTCCATGTTATGCAATAAATCTACAGGAAAGACCTGCAAAGTAACTTCACAAACTGCACAACTTCTCAAACTCAATAACAACAATAACTAATAAAAACATAAAACAAAATATATATAACAAATACAATACCTTACCTTACCTAGTACCTACTAATACCTATACCAAAACCACCAAATCTGTGAGTGACCTACGGTTTTATTTACTGCACAGCACGCAAAGTAGTTTCTCTCAAAAGGTAGTTACTTGAAGCACCTACGTAAACGTACTGAGCTAAGATAGTGCGGCAAGTTGCCGCGAAATTCCAACCAACGCAGACAGCGTGTATGCTACTGGTATCGGTTGAGCTACGTTGTTATGAAATGGGATAGCGCAGACAGCGTG
>Ga0307984_1000747_pt1 | contig 13918 bp, 11 predicted proteins | sample EllFjometageno78_FD_203169 | JGI IMG/M metagenome (GOLD analysis project Ga0307984, IMG submission 203169) | Marine microbial communities from Ellis Fjord, Antarctic Ocean - #78 | ecosystem: Environmental > Aquatic > Marine > Unclassified | place: Southern Ocean | collected 2014-10-09
CCAAATAAATCGTGATGTGTTCAGACTCGCTCGGCAAGAGTGTGCCAAACCAATGTCCAAAAACCCCAAACACCAATATTATTGATGTTATTTTCCCCAATATCCCTATGATTACAAGAGGAAGCCCGTACTTTTTGATATATTTTTTAATCACGATTTAAAAGTTGAAATAAGATAACATCACACCACTTGTTAGATCCTTTCACCCATTCTTTTCTTAACTCACATGCTATATATTCTGCTTTTTGAAATAAATTTTTACTCGGCAGATGATCTGAGGGAACTTCAGCATACAATTGATGTAGTCCAAGATGTTTAAATGAATAATCCTTCATTAGCTTCAATCCAGCCAAAGCATGTCCGTTTGTCCTTTCATCCTCGTCTATTGCGATGCCTACTCCAGCGCGTAAATTTCGAATGTCTAAGTCATAAAGGTCAACTGCACCCACAGTCATCCATCCTTGCTCTACGTCTTTATAATCGAGCATGAGACGCAATTGTTTGTCTTGATAGATCTCGTGGTCACCCTCTGCAAATTTAAGCAAAGTCGCTTGGCTGTAAGGAGTTAGAGTACTTCCGAGCCACCAATTAGAGGAGACGTTTTCCCATTTGTGGAGCAAAACGACATCCGCAGGTTCGAGCGCTCTCAGTCTATGTGTCAAAGTCTCTAACATTTTGCAAAGTTAGAGTCTTACCTTGCGGTTATGAGAATAATTGTGACTTTTACATTTGTTGTTTTTTTTATCTCGAGTTGTTCAATCAATAGGGATCTTCTTTTTCAATCGCCCAAAGGTTTTGACTACGCAGATTTAGGACGCGCAACCACCACAGATTATAAGCTGGCGGCCAATGACGAGTTGTCATTTCAACTTTTCCCTAACAGCGGAGAGAGACTTCTCGCCATCACAACAGGTGTTTTTTCCGAGGAAAACAACAATTCAGTTTACCAAAACCGAATTATGAGTACCTATCGTATCAAACCATCTGGCAAGGTGGAATTGCCAGAGATCGGATTGATACAGGTGTCTGATTTGACTTTGGAAGAGGCAGAAGCAGCAATCGAGAAAGCCTACTCCTCCACTTATCATGACCCATATGTTTTATTAAGTGTCACAAATAACAGAGTGTTGGTTTTTCCTGGCGAAGCGGGTCAGGCAACAGTCATTACACTGAAGAACCAAAACACAACCGTCCTAGAAGCCCTTGCTCTTGCGGGAGGTGTTCGGTCACGAGGAATCGCTTCTAAGGTGAAATTAATACGGAATACGAAAGAAGGGAGAGATGTTTACTTGCTCGACTTAAGTTCCATCGAAGGCGTGCAGGATGCATCCTTAATTGTACAAGCAAATGACATTATATATGTGAGTTCTACCCCTGATTTGGCCACTGGATTCTTGAATGAAATAACGCCCATCGTTTCTATCACTTCAACGATAGGCTTGTTGTATGCTGTATTGCGAGGCTTGTAACAATGAAAATAACGAAGACACCTATTTCTGGTCTGCTGTTGCTTCAGCCCACGGTCTTTGAAGATCATCGGGGGAGATTCGTTGAGTCTTGGAATTCGCGTGCGTTTGATCGTGCTGTAGGACATGAAGTAAGATTCGTGCAGGATAACGAAAGCCATTCAAAAGCCCACGTGCTTCGAGGGTTGCATTTCCAAAATCCTCCAGCTCCACAAGGAAAACTTGTTCGTGTTTCTCAGGGGTCCATCCTCGATGTTGCCGTTGATTTACGTTCATCATCGACCACATTTGGGATGCATTATGCTGTGCAGCTTGATGCCGCTTCAGGATTGCAGTTTTGGATTCCCGAAGGATTTGCGCATGGGTTTTTGGCCCTCGAAGAGGATACACAGGTCCAATATAAATGTACTTCTCCCTACAATCCGGAGTGTGAAAACGCGCTTTTGTGGAACGACCCAGGTTTGGGAATCGACTGGGGAGTCGCATCTCCGATTCTTTCAGACAAAGATTTAAAAGCGCCATTGTTTCAAGATTTTCAATCTCCTTTTTAACGCGTTTCTTTTAGGGTTTTAAGCACAAGTAATATGTGAATAACCATCTTTGTCTGCTCGACATGACTTGATTTTATCAAGTAACTTTATCAGTCATGCCAAACGCCATTCTCTCCACCATCGCACTTAGCGCTTCAAGTTTACTATTTGTAACCTCAGTATCTTCTGAATCATTAACTTCTATAGTCAATGCGACAGATGTCAATGTGTTTGTATCTCCAAATATTCCTGATGCGCTAGAGCTCGCTGGAGAGATCGTTCCGATTCATGGATTTGGTGTGAGAGAAAGCTTAGATAAGGAGCTGATTGTAAATACATATAGGCACAGTTCCACCATCATGTATTTAAAGAAATCTTCGAGGTGGTTTCCGGTCATAGAGGAGATTCTAAAAGAGGAAGGGGTGCCAAATGATTTTAAATATCTTGCAGTCATTGAAAGCGGATTGAGTCAGGTGGTTTCGCCTGCTGGTGCAAGTGGATTTTGGCAATTTATGAAAAAGACAGCACCTGAGTATGGTTTGGAAGTGAGCGCTTCCGTTGACGAAAGATATGATGTTGAAAAGAGCACCAGAGCCGCATGTCAATATTTAAAGGAATCATATACACGTTTTGGGAGTTGGTCTTTGGCTGCCGCTTCCTACAACATGGGGCAGTATGGAGTAGAAAAGCGCCTCGAGGAGCAAAGCGTAGACAATTACTGGGCTCTACATTTAAACAGTGAGACTGGAAGGTATGTATATAGAATGTTGGCGATTAAAGAGGTGATGAGTTCACCTGTGAAGTATGGCTTTCACATTTCACCAGAGAATCTTTATTTGCCACATGAAGTTCGTGAACTCGAGGTTTCTGCAAACATCAGTAACCTCAATGATTTTGCTTTGGAAAACGGATCCAACTTGAAGGAATTAAAGGCCCTGAATCCTTGGTTGAGAAAGGGATATTTGACTGTAAAGCCAGGCAAAACCTACTTCATTTCATTGCCGAAAATCGTGACTGAATAGGCAGTCGTTCTCGGTTTCACGAGCGGCCTTGTTGAACCTTCTATTTCTTCTTTGATTACGGCTTTTGATCCAGGCGACCCAGGCGCAAAAACTTGATCCAAAGTCCTCACCGCACCCGCTGGAACGCGTGATTCATGAAATTGTCGCAAAAGACTTTCTCTCTGATTTCCCGTCACAAGTTTCTGCAGATCAGAAATGAGCTGAATTCTGTGAATCACTCGGTCATGATTTGTCAAGTATCTGGAATCTCTACCTAATTCGGGTTTCCCCAGAACTTCACATAAAGAAATAAATTGTGCGTTACTTCCTATTGCCAGAACGAGATTTCCATCCTCGAATTCCAACTGTTCTCCATAGGGTGCAATGTTAGGATGAATGGACCCCCTGCGCTGCGGGACAGAATCATTCATCAGATAATTGGTGGCTTGATTCACAAGCGCCGCAATTCCACTAAGTTCAAGACTCACCTGGGCATACCATCCAGTGGCCCCGCGTTCCCGAGCGTATAGTCCCGTAGTCACGGCCGATCTCATTTGGTGTGATGCCAGAATGTCAATCATGGCTACGGGTATCTTTACACCGTGATTTTCAGGTGATCCATTCATATGCATGAATCCCGTTTCAGCTTGCATGACGACATCATACGCTAGTCTTTCAGGCGACTCAGCAAATCCCACCAAACGAATGTGAATGATATTTGGAAATTTCTTTGCCAATTTCTCTGGGTGAAGATTGAATTTCTTGAGATCGCTTTCTTTGAAATTTTGCAACAGAACATCACAGGTGGACAATTCTTTTTCAAGCCATCGGCGTCCATCCTCAGATGCCAAGTCAATTTTTATTGCTTTTTTGAACGTGTTTGCAGCAGCAAAATAAGCTGAGTTTGGATCGTCTGTGGGCTCTCCTTCAGACCTCCAGCTTCTTGTGACATCACCCAACTCAGGGTGTTCAACTTTGAGTACGGTCGCTCCTCCTTCAGCCAAAAAACTCCCTGCCAAGGGTCCAGCCAATACACTCGCCAGTTCTAGAACCTTTAAACCATCAAATGGTCTGACATCAACTTTTTTCACGCATCTAATTTACGGCAAAAGTTATTTTTTTTTAACGTATCTTTTCGTGTCTTGAAAACTACACATAAATATACAGCCCTTTTTCTATGCATTGTATTTTATAGTTTTACGACTGTATTTGGCCAAAACGCCTCGGATCTTTATCCCAGTTTAAATATGGAGCTTGTCGGGCTGGTGTCTTTGGAGGAGATGTCTATAAGCCTTTCAAACGATGTTTGGGGTTGGACTGATGCCCTAGATTCAACAGAGTATGTTTTGCTGGGATCAGACAATGGTGTATGTTTTGTTAAATTGGAAAGTGGGGGAGTCCCTCATTTTATGGGGCGTCTTCCGACTCACAGTACGAATAGTTTGTGGAGGGATGTGAAAGTCATTGGCGATTACGCCTATGTGGTGAGTGAGGCTCCTGGACATGGATTGCAGGTTTTCGATCTGACTGAATTAAGAGATTGGGATGAGTCGTTGGGCGCGGTGCTTTGGTCCGAATCAAATCATGTTTCTGAAGTGAGTACAGGTCACAATTTGGCAGTTCATGAAGACTCCAATTCACTCTATATATTGGGGTCGAATCTCCAATCTGGTGGAGTGGTAATTTATGATGTATCAAACCCATTAACTCCAGTTTTTACAGGCATTTATGGTGAATCCGGGTATTTTCATGATGCACAAATTGTCACCTATTCTGGTCCGGATCTAGATTATCAAGGTGACATCATTTTGATCGCAGCGAACGTTACAGGGTTGGTCATTCTAAACGTCACGGACCCTACTGATGTCGTTCAAATTTCGTACTCATCCTATTTTAATTCCCAATATGCGCACCAAGTTTGGATGAGTGATGATGGTGCTTTTATTCTTATGGGGGATGAACTTGACGAAACCTCAAACGCTGTACCTGGAACAATGACATTGATATGGGACGCTCAAAATCTTGATTCACCTCAGCTTGCTGGACAACATACTTCAAATATGCCAGCCACAGATCACAACCAATATATTTCTGGTGAATTAACGTATCAAAGCAATTATAAGTCGGGTCTTAGAATTTTAAATACCACTCAGTGGTCTTCGGGGATCCTCACAGAGGTTGCGTATTTCGATGTGTATCCTGAGGATGATGCCACTGGATTTTTAGGTTCTTGGTCAAACTATCCGTTTTTTGCATCTGGCTACATTGCGGTTTCTTCAATTGATCGAGGTTTATTCATAGTGAAACAGAATGTTTTAGATGTCTCTGTACTTGACGATTCCTGGTGCTCAAGTGATTTAATCACCTTCCAGGTGACTGTTCCCGAGGGTTTTACGGGCCCTTATGAACTCTCTGTAGAAGGTCTTCCTATCGGCGTTTATCCTGTTGGGGTCACCCATACTCCCACAATTGTTGAGCCAGGAAGCACCACGCTGTGCTATATTTCGGGGTCATCTGACTTTTTAGGTGTCATCAATCCTTTGTGGGTTTTAGAAACAGAATCCAATCGTTTTGAAGCCCGTACCCAACTTTCAATTGAAAGCCCTTCAGCGATTTTCCTAGATCATGATGGGGACGGTTTTGGAGATCCAAACAATGTTGTTTTTGGATGTGAAATTGATTTGATAGAATCAGGCTCATACGTTACAAACGATTTGGATTGTGACGATTCTAGGGCCTTTATATATCCTGAATATCCTGAATCTTGTGATTTTCTAGACAACGATTGCAATGGGCTTATTGACGATAACGTTTCTCTTCTTTCATGGTATCCAGATGAAGATGGAGACGGCTTTGGAAATCTGGTAGGTGAAGTATTCATGTGTGCTCCACCCGCAGGATATGTGATGAACACCTTGGATTGCAATGATGACTCAGCTGTTATTTACCCTGGTGCCATAGGCACGTATCAGGGCTTCGATAACAACTGTGATGGCGTGTTTCAAGTTGACGAGCATCATTCTTGTCCTGGAGATTTTAATTTCGACAATTCAAGAAATGTGATGGATTTGCTAGATATCTTAGGCGTCTATGGATGTGTGGGTCCGGGATGTACTGCCGATATCAATGAAGATGGTGCAGTGACAGTCAACGACCTTCTTGTGTTTCTAATCTATATAGGTGTTGCATGTTAGGCAAGATTCTCCTTCACGAACTCTCCTGTTTTTTATCCATTTCCGCGTAAAGACCTCCTGTTTTGATAAGCTCTTGATGCGTTCCACGCTCTACAATTTGTCCCTCTTCGATCACGAGAATAAGATCTGCATCTTTGATCGTACTTATTCTGTGACTGACGACCAGTGTGCTCCGCGTTTTATTGCCTTTTTTCAATCTTCCTAAAATATGTTTTTCAGTAATTACATCGACCGCAGAAAGACAATCGTCTAGAATTAACAATTCGGGTTCTCTGATGAGCGCCCTGGCGATACTGATTCTTTGTTTTTGTCCTCCGCTGAGATTCACGCCTCTTTCCCCGAGCAATGTTTCAAATCCATGTTCAAATCCCTTGATATCTTCTAAAACACCAGCGTCTAATGCAGACTCTGTGATTCGTTCTTTTTCTCTTTCATTGCTTTTGAATTCTTTTACACCAAAAGAGATGTTGTTTTCAATGGTGTCCGAAAACAGAAACACATCTTGGGGTACGTATCCGGTATGTTCGCGGTACTTGTCTAATTTCCAAATGCCTAACTCCGCTCCCTTAAACGAGATGCTTCCCTCAGTGGGGTCCATCATTCTCATGACCAATTGTAGGATTGTTGATTTCCCGCTTCCCGTCCTTCCAGTAATGGCAACTGTATTACCTGCTTCGAGCGTGAAGTTTAAGCCCTCAAGCGCTTTGATTCCTGTTTCCGAATACGTAAATCCGACATCTTTAAAGACGAGTCCAGCACTGGGATTGTAATGTGCCTTAAAATTGTTTTCCGCGCCACTTTTCACACTGGATTCCGAGACTATTTCAGGCTCGGTGTCTAGGAAATGTAGAATGCGTGCCATTGATGCCTCTGCTTTTTGGACCAAAGACGTAACCCATCCGACAGATGCAAATGGCCAAGTAAGTAGGTTTACATAGAAAATAAATTGGAAAATGTGGCCCAATTCAAGATGGCCTTCCATGACTCGAAGGCCTCCGATATATACTGTAAGAACAGTGCTTAAGCCTACAAGTAAAATGATGATAGGCATGAATAGCGCCTCCACTTTTACGAGTTTAAGTACATGGATTTTGTATTCGTCAGATTCTTGTTCGAATCGAATCGCAGATTTTGCTTCTCGGGCATATGATTTGAGTACTCTAATACCTGAAATATGTTGCTGTGCAAAGGAACTTATGTCACTCTGTTTTCTAGCGACAGCATCACTAAGCTTGTTTATTTTTGTGGAAATAAAATATATTCCAATAGACATTAACGGGAGTGGGAGTAGGGCATATATGGTTAACGTCACGTCTATGGTGAGCATAATCCAAACAACGAGAATGATCAATGCTGCGAGATTTAGAGAATACATGACAGCGGGCCCGAGGTACATCCGAACTTTACTCACGTCCTCGCTGATGCGATTCATTAAATCACCTGTATCATTCGCTTTATAAAATGAGGCGTCCAATTTTTGGTAGTGGGCATAGATTCGTTTCTTTAAGTCAAACTCCATGATGCGTGAGTTCACGATGATGGTTTGGCGTGTGAAATAGAGGAAGACCCCTTTGATGAGGAAGCTGATTAAATAGAGCAGTGCCTGGAAAATAGCAATCACAATCACAAGTTTGTGCACGTCTTTCATAGAATTCACTTCACCATCCCAATGGCTTGACATACCTGTCCAGTCAGCAATTGTGGCGAGTATTTGAGGCAACTCTATGCCTTTGTTGCTCTCAAAAACACCCGTGATTTCAGATTCATTTGTAGCATTCGCAACTGGCTCCAAGTAATTCACATATGCCTCCCTTAAAACATTGATTCCCTCTCCAACCAAAGCGGGTGCAAAAACAGCCAATCCATTCGTGAATATGATAAAAACAAACCCGGCGATAAGTCTGTTGCGGTATTTCCAGAAAAGTGGATTGAGGGTTCTTAGTGCTTTCATATTCTCGTGTGACGAACGATGAATTACTTAGATTAAAACTTGAAGTTCCAAGTAAACGAAGGGAGTATAGGGAAAAGTGAAATTTGCTTGGCTTGAATTTGAAGGGTCCCATCATTTAGTGATCCTTCTGTATCGAAAAATAAAAAATATGGATTTGCTCTGTTGTAGATGTTGTAAACGCTAAACACCCAGGAGTTTTCAGTCTTTTTGTTTTTGTTTTTCGCTTTCTTTTCTGGCGTAAACGTCGCACTTAGATCAGCTCTGTGATAGTCGGCCATTCGATACCCATTCCTTGATCCAAACAGGTCGGTGATTCTTCCCTCTACCATATACCTCTGTATAGGAAGGCTGATCGAGTTTCCAGTTGCATACACAAAAACACCTCCGAATCGCCATTTTTCATTCAAAGTGTAATCGATGACTAAACTCAAATCATTGCGTCTGTCAAATTTTGCAGGGAAGATTTCTCCGTTGTTGAGTTCCTCAAACAGCCTTTCAGTTTTACTCCAAGTATACCCGATCCAACCATTTATTCTGCCCGTTCTTTTTTTAATGAAAAACTCCGCGCCATATGACCATCCACTCCCAAATACGAGGTTGTTGTCTGTGTTTGTTCCAATGTTGTCCGTTGGAAGCGTGTTTTCAGCGTACTCGACAAGATTTTCTAGGTCTTTATAATAGAGTTCGATTGAGGTCTCCCAATTTTTATTCTTACCGATGTCTGTGAAATATCCTGTACTCCATTGACGTCCCCATTGAGGTTTGACGACGTCGCTACTAGGGACCCAGACATCAGTAGGTGCTGTAGAAGCGGACAATGAGGCCAGATGTACGTACTGGTAGTTTTCGCTGTAGCCGGCCTTTATACTGGAGTTTGTCCCAGTTGTGACCCGCATGCTCAGTCGGGGTTCCCATCCTCCATACCTTTTGACGAGTTCTCCTTTTCCGTAATTGATTGAGTCTGGTTCTGTATAATCTTGACCGTATCTCGTGAATGGCCCCACGTGTCTAAAGTCACTGTATCGGATTCCCGCAGAGATTCTTATATTCTCATTGAGGTCGAATTTGTCTTCGATGTAGAGTGCTGTTTCATGACTAAAAGTCACGCCCGATATCCCTATATCTATAGGAGTATCTCCATTTTGTGCGAAGTAATCTGTAGGCATGAATTCATGAAAGACATAGTCTACACCGGTGATGACTTTATGTCTGGGAGATGGATAGTAGCTCAGCGATGTTTTGTAACTCCAGTCTTCAATTCCACTGTTAAATCCGAAAGAGAATTCCTCTTGTTTCCCCACAAAAGAAAAGTCGTAATCACTATATGTGGCACTCATGTTAAGGAATAGCTTGTCGTTGAAAAGGTGATTCCACCTCAGTGAAGCCGTGGCATTTCCCCACGGGATTGACGTCGAAAACCCAGCATCTGCACTCGAGAAACTAAACACATCACGACCGAAATATCCACTTAGAAAGATCTCGTCCTTTTCACTAAATCTGTGATTAATCTTTGCATTCAGGTCATAAAAATAGTATCCTGACCCGGCCGCTGAAGTGGTGTTTACAAAGGGGCGTGTAATGACATCGATGTAGGTTCTTCTGCCAGAGATGATAAAGCTTGACTTGTCTTTTACGATAGGTCCCTCCGCGGTCAGTCTCGCGCTGATCAGCCCAATCCCACCATTGACCTTCGTCTCGCGTCGATTCCCTTCTCTCAGAGAAATGTCTAGCACAGATGAGATGCGACCTCCATATCTCGCAGGCATCGTTCCTTTGTGAACATCGACATTGCTTATGGCGTCGGCATTAAAAACCGAGAAGAAACCAAACAAATGTGATGCATTATAGACCGCTGCATTGTCAAGCAGGATTAAGTTTTGGTCTGGACCTCCACCTCGAACATAGAAACCCGTATTTCCTTCTCCTGCACTCTGAATTCCGGGAAGCAGCTGGATGACTTTCAAAACATCCACCTCACCGAAAAGGGCAGGCAAACTTTTGATCGTCTCAATGCTCACATCTGTGCGTCCCATATCTGTGCTCTGGGTGTTTTGTGTGCGAATCCCTATAACCTCAGCTCCCTGACCGATTTCAATGGTCGAGGGTGTGAGCTCGACATTGATGACCTTTGTTGCTCCGAATTCAAGTTTCTCAACATGGCTTTTGTATCCGATAAATGAATACCTCAATGTTTGGGCTCCCTCAGAAATAGAAATGCTATAAAATCCGTAGAGATTTGTGGACACACCCTTTTGCTGTCCTTCAATAATTACGTTTGCTCCGAGGATGTATTCTCCAGTGACGGCATCACGCACACGGCCACTTGCCGTTGATTGGGCGAAGGTTGTTGTCGTACTGATGAATAGAAAAAGATAGAATGCGAAGTGTTTTTTCATAGCGAATACAAAGGTACACTCACGTAACTTGCGGACAGCTTTATTAAAATGCAAAAATTTACATTTTCACATTTTCTTTTTTTCGTCACAACGTTCAGTTTTTTATTGAGTTGTAGTGTGGAGAATTTTACAGACGATGAAAGGGTATTTAGATACAATGAAAGTGCGGGTATTACGACCCTAGATCCTGCCCATTCTCGGAGTCTGGAACTGATGTGGGTGGCTGATGCTTTGTACGATGGTTTGGTTGAACTTTCTCCAGAACTAGAAATAAAGCCGGCGATTGCAAAGAGTTGGGAGTGGGATGAAAAGGGTGTCGTTTTTCATCTTAGAAAAGGGGTGATGTTTGCCAAACAAGAAGATATCATAGGATTAGAAGGAGGGAGAGAAGTCGTCGCAAGTGATGTCGTCTACAGTCTTGAGAGATTACGTGATCCAGAAGTAGCTTCTCCGGGAGTATGGATCTTGGATGCTGTTCAAGAGGGCGGGATCATCGCCCTGAATGACAGTACTGTAAGAATAAATCTCATCGATGACTTTCCTCCCTTTTTAGGCCTACTGACAACACCATACGCTTCCGTAGTTGCTGAGGAAGCCGTTGAAGCACGCGGATCGGACTTCAGATCTAAGCCCGCTGGAACTGGACCTTTTAAGCTCGCCTGGTGGGAAGAAAATGTTGCGATTGTGCTCCATAGAAATGAAAACTATTGGGAAAGAGATGAACATGGCGAACAGCTGCCATATCTCGAAGCCGTTCACATCGATTTCGTGCCTGACATGGGGTCTGAGTACCTGGGTCTGATTCAAGGCAGATATGACTTCATGAGCGGTTTGCACCCTGCATATATGGAGGATCTCATGGATGTAAATGGCGGATTGGCGGAGAAACACAAAGCGGATTTAAACTTGCGCCGAATCCCGTTCTTAAAAACGGATTATATCGGTCTCCTTGTGGACGACAACACGTTGCTCCGATCTCCCTTTTTAGACGTAAGAGTAAGACAAGCGCTTAGTCTGTCCATAGATAGAATTAGTATCGCGCGAAACTTAAGAAGAAATTCAGTTCTTCCTTCTGATAAATTTGTCCCACCTTCTCTGCCTGGGGCAACAGAATATTCGACGCCCATCTATGATTTGGAGCTTGCGAGATCACTACTGAAGGATGCAGGATATCCAAATGGAGAAGGTTTTCCGGAATTTGAATTTGGGACAACTTCAGATTATGTAGATATCTGTGCTGCCATTCAACATGGATGGCAAGCGCTCGGTTTGAAGGTTCAAATAGATGTGTCTGCGCCCTCTGTGCATAGGGAGAATGTAGCTGCCTCTAAATCGATGATGTTTAAGAAGTCATGGTTGGCCGATTATGCGGATTCCGAAAATTTCTTCGGCCTGTTCCTAGAGAAAAACTTCTCTCCTGGGGGTCCCAATTACACTCATTTCACAAACAATGAGTTCGAAGAATTGTATCAGCGTTCGATGTCAGTATCTGAAGAAGATGCGCGATGGGATTTATATTTGAAAATGGACAGTATCGTACACGCTGAAATGCCAGTTATTCCACTTTTTCACGACCAAGTCACTCATTTCGTACGCAATTCGATCGACGGTTGGGTCGTAAGCCCCGTTAATCGGTTAGAACTGAGATATGTAAAAAAGCATGCAACAAAGCAATAACTATTATATTTAGGCAAATTCTAAAACTCAAATGCTCAAAATTGACGTCCATACACACATTATCCCAAGGAATATGCCTCGATGGACCGAGAAATTTGGATATGGGAACTTTATTCATCTAGAAGATTCAAAGCGGGAGGGGTTTGCGCGAATGATGCAGGGCAACACTTTCTTTAGAGAGATCGCCTCAAATTGCTGGGATGAAGATCAGCGGATGGTTGAGTACAGTGAGTCGGGTGTTGCCGTTCAGGTTGTGTGTACCATTCCTGTCATGTTTTCCTATGACGCAAAACCAATTGACGCACTGGAGTTGGGGCGATTTTTAAATGACCACATTGCGGACTTGGTGACCAAATATCCCAAAAATTATGTGGGATTGTGCACCGTGCCACTCCAGGATGTTAACCTTGCGATTCAGGAATTAGAACGCGCAAAATTGATCGGTTTTGCGGGAGTTCAGATCGGTTCTAATGTGAACGGTTTGAATCTCAATGAGCCTCAATTCTTCCCATTCTTTGAAGCCTGTTCAAGACTGGGGATGTCTGTCCTTGTCCATCCATGGGACATGATGGGTAAATCTCAAATGGAAAAATATTGGTTGCCTTGGCTAGTAGGTATGCCCGCAGAGATGTCTCGCGCAGCATGCTCGATGATATTTGGAGGTGTCTTTGAGAGATTGCCAAATTTAAGAGTGCTCTTTTCACATGCCAGTGGTGCTTTTTTGGCGACTTTGGGACGGATTGAACACGGATTTAATTGCAGACCGGATCTTGTCGCAATAGACAACAATGTGAATCCAAGGGAGTATTTGGGGAAGTTTTGGGTAGACAGTATCACGCATGATGCGAGACTGCTCAAGTATGTCATTGAAATGCAAGGGACGGACAGAATTTGCATGGGTACTGATTATCCTTTTCCTCTTGGCGACCTTAAATTTGGTGAGTACATGGAAAAAATGAATCTCAGCAACACAGATTTGGAAAATCTTTTTCACAGTTCCGCTCTGAGTTGGTTAGATTTGGATTTAAATAAGTTTAAATAAACAAGTATAAAATGAGCGTCGATCCAGAAGTCTTAGGTCTAATTGAAAAATGTAAGGAGGGCAACCGTCGTGCACAATTTGATCTTTATGGTAGATATTCAGGACTGCTTTTTGCGGTGGCTCTCAGATACACAAACACTAAAATCGATGCGGAAGATGTAGTACAAAATGCCTGGGTGAAGATATTTAAAAATTTAAATAGCTTTTCTGAAAACAATTCATTTGAGGGCTGGATGCGTAGAATAGTAGTAAATACAGCTATTTCACTTTACCGAAAGGATAAGAAACACGCAAATCAAGCAGATATTACAGAGGTCCTTGCAACCCCTAGAGACATAGAAGCGTCTAAAGAATGTGACTTTACCCGTGAGGAGCTTGAGAATGCAATTTCTCGTATGCCTGAAGGGTATGGTATGGTCTTTAAACTCTTCGTCATAGACGGATATAAACACAAGGAAATATCAAAAATGCTCGATATAGAAGTGAATACTTCGAAGAGTCAACTGAGCCGCGCGAAGAAATTTCTGCAAGGTGTGTTGAACAGTATGGAGCAAGTTGCAAAACCTAACAAATAACCCAAGATGAAACCCGTTCAAGATACATTCACATCTCACATTCAAAGTCTTTATGATGGACTCGAAGTTGCTCCACCACAAGGCAT
>Ga0307984_1000748_pt1 | contig 13904 bp, 15 predicted proteins | sample EllFjometageno78_FD_203169 | JGI IMG/M metagenome (GOLD analysis project Ga0307984, IMG submission 203169) | Marine microbial communities from Ellis Fjord, Antarctic Ocean - #78 | ecosystem: Environmental > Aquatic > Marine > Unclassified | place: Southern Ocean | collected 2014-10-09
GAATACGCATCTGAATGTAGGCGTATGATGATTGAGAGCGCAGCGCAGCACGTCACAAAAATTAGGACGGTTGAAGAGCGCAGGCGGTTTATAAGCAAACAGCCAGTTGATCGCCAAGAAGACCTTAAAAACAGAATAAGAGAAATCTGGAGGAAGTGATTTGATTATGGAAGAAGAGCTAGACATCAGCTTGGAGTTTGGGCGCATTTACGATGAGCTTGCAGAGCTTTCTAGGTGGTCAGATTTAGCAGATGACACCTTGGGTTTATTGATCGTTCTGATGCAGGAAAATTACAAATTACAACAGGAGCTAAAATGATTGAGGTTCAAGCGCAATTGGAGGCTCTGAGAGATGAGCTTATAAAGGCTCATTTAGATTACTATTCTGAGCATGTGGAGTTCATCATCGAATTGCTTGGTGTAGATGCAGAGGAGGTTTTGAAGAATGGTTAAAAACGCGAAGGGCTGGAGCGATGACGACATTCTTGATGCGCTGCATATGCGCGAAGAGAACTACACGATGCGGGAAATTGGTGAACACTTTGGATACACCAAGAACGCAGTTATCGGAATGGTAAACAGAGTTTTAAAAGAAAGTCGGGAGGTCTAATAAAAATGAACGCACGAACAAAAATGGAAGAATTCCAAGACGAATATCGTGATAATTGGGTTGAACAGGTTAAACTTGATCGAAAGAACAACGCACAGTTAAGAGAGCCGATCACAACAAGACTGGACAGAAAAATGCACGTCGAAAACGGTAAAAAAGGTGGAGCGCCACGTTTGCAGCTAACCAATCAAGCTGAAGTGTTTAACAGAATGATTTTAAACGGAATGAGCCACGAAGAAATTGCGTTCATCATGGGCGTTGAGACCAAACGTGTCGCCTATGTGGTAAAGCGGTTTAAGCTTCCAAGAACTGACGTGTGAAACCTGAGCCTGTCGTAGAAAGTTGTGTGGCTGGGGGTGTTAGATTCTGCCAACGCAATCTGTCAAAAGGTTAAAGAAAACCCCAGCCACGCAGTAACCATACAACTTATCGTATGTTTAAGGAACAGGTTTCTTGTAACATAAGGGAAGTCGTGTGGGTGGCCAGTTGTAAATCAAACTGTGGCGCAATCTGGTAAACGCTTCAACCAACTATCAACAAACACAAAACCATTCCCGTGGTACGGTGAAAGAACGAAAGCTGTTGTTAAGGTTAAGCCACCCACTCAGGCTTTAGACCAGATAAGCGCAATATCAACAATACCAAAATTGGAAATAAAATGAATAGATCTGAAATTTTACAACTTGCTGATCATTACGTTTCAAAAGACAGATCCAAAACTCACGGATCGCCTGAGGATAACTTCACTGAGCTTGGTAAGCTGTGGGGATGCCGACTGGGGATTGATCTGCACCCGTCCCAGGTCGCAATCATGCTCCTAGACCTGAAGACAGTGAGAGCTTGGAACAATCTGGGGAACGAAGACAACTGGGTAGATATGGCAGGCTACGCATCATGCGGTGGAGAAATCGCAACTAAGATTGATTAACATCTCAAACTAAGCTATATCTCAGCTATGCGTCCAGTCCGCTTGGCTGAGATAGAAGGTGTGAAATGGCTGTTAAACGAAAAGTAGGGCGTCCCAGTAAATACAATCCTAAGATGTGCGAGACTGTTGTTGAGTGTGGCAGGCAAGGAATGAGCAAATGCGAAATGGCTCTGGAACTTGATATTGCATACTCAAACTTCGACAGGTGGCAGAATGAAATACCAGAATTTCAGGAGGCCATAAAGGACGCAGTTCGTCATTCGCAGGCATGGTGGGAAAGAAATGGGCGCTTGGCTACATTCGGAGCCGTCGATGGGTTTAACGCCACAAGCTACGTCTTCAACATGAAAAACCGTTTCCGCGCCGATTGGAACGACACTGTTAAAAACGAACTGTCCGGCCCAGATGGCGGGGCAATCGTTCAGAAGATCGAGCGCGTTATTGTAGACCCAAAGGATGACCTGAATGGAACGACTGGCTGAACTGGCACAATACGATCAAGCATTTAACGGGGCTTTGGTCGATGATGACTTTTTAGCCGCTGGTTTCACTCCAGATGAGGTTTCATCATACAGGTCTCAGACATCGCCACAGTCTATGACGCAGGCTGATACATCAGCATTGGCAGATCAATACGGAAACCTTCAGGAGCCAGATTATACGCTCCGTGAGCGCATGACCCAAGGTTCCCAAGACTTCTTAGCAAATACATTCGGAATGGAACCATACAATGCAGGCGCTCTATCTCGCAGCATTCTAGGCGATCCAAATTCATCAGGGTTAAGTTATGGCATGGGTCTTGCTGACTTCACACCGCTGGGTGCTGTATTCGGTGCAGAAGAGGGATCTAGGACAGCTTTACGCGGATATGAGGCTGGAGACCCCGTGCAGATGGGTCTGGGTGGCCTTGAGGCTGGTCTGAGCATGGCAGAGGCATTCCCTGCCACAAGAGTTATTGCAAGCCCTCTCAAGCGGGCTGTGGCTGATATAGCATACGAAGTTCTTAACAGCGAAGCTGCAAGTCAAATCATCGACAGCCCACTTGCTGGTGAGATTGTAGGCAACACCCGCGCTGCGATGTCTGGCGACATAGACTTCCTGCGAGGCCGTGGTGATCCGTCTATGTCTCAAGGCGTAGGCGCTGATGTTACTGGACGCGCACCTCTGACGTTCGATGAGGTTGAGGCAGCTATGGCAGAAGCACCTGCTGCCGCACGGACAACCGTTCCTGCACAGGTTAAAGACCCAGAGCAAAGCAGCCTAATAATGCCTGGAGACCCACGATTTAATGAACCCATTGATCAAATGCCGGTCAAAGCGCCTCGCATTACGCCTAGAGACCTAGAGGACGCGCGCATTATCCCGACAGTGGCTGACCTTACTCGTGCTGGAGGCTTCTACAGAGGCATCGACAGCTCGGTGATTGATATTCCAGAAGTGATGATGGGTGGACCAGGCTTCCCGCTGTTGCCATCAAGCCAAGAAAACGGTTTGGTTTGGGCTGTTCAGGGCGCAGGCATTGGCACAAAGAAAGCTGGCAAGGGTGCGGATCTAATCGCAATCACAGCGATGAACCCAACAAGCCACAAGTCGAACATCAGCTTTATCAACTCTCTGATTAAGACAACTGACGCATATGTCAGGGACGGTCGTATTGGTGAAAACGCTATTGGCGCACTAGATAATGCAATTCGTCAGGCTGGCGAAGCGAAAGGTAAAGATCAGTCTTTATCTGGTTTGTCTAAGTTCCCAGGCTTCAGAAGCGAGAACTTGCAGGAGTTCATCAATAACGCAAGTTTCCAAGAACGCAGTCGTATTGCCTCCATCATCGGTTCCGATAAAATGCAGAAAACTGGCGTTCCCAACGTCAACAGGGTTTTGCAGGAAACAACTGATCCGTTGTATGCTGGGGCAAACCCGCGCGACACGCTGTTGTTCATTGAGCCTGACTTTAGCCTGCCACCAGTGGATCTGGCCGCAGAGGGCTTGCCTGTGCATCCAAGCTATCGCTATGGCATTCGTGGCCGTGTGTTTGGCGCTCTAGATCAGAACATATCGACGTTTGAAATGTTCCCTGACTTCTGGGGCGAAAAGAACATTAATGCATTCGGTAAGGGCTTCAACAAGGGTGGACGCAGAGCTTACGACATGGGCCTGCCAATCCAAAATGTTACAGGCGAACAAGTTGAGAACTTAGAGCGCATGTTGAGGTTTGAAAGCAATCAATATCCAGTTGACGCTGCCTCTAGACTTTCACCAATTGATACAAGAATTATAACCAACTCAATGTTGGACAAATGGAAACCGACGACCACATCGGTCAAGGCAGGTGGCGCATCACCGCAGGGGTTTGCAGATGCTATTAGAAATAATAAATACAGCCCAGCACTGACCAATTATTCTGCAAAAGAAATTAAGGATGGCGCTCGATCAGGTGATCTAGTTGCCTACCAGCTTGGCGATGACGATTTGTTCTTTGCTATCGACAGCAAGCCAGATTATTCATGGGCTGGTGTTGATATGCAGGAAGGCGACAAGGCTCTGGTGGGTGTTGTTAGCAACGCACCAGGAGCAAAAGGCACCGCTGCGCCAAGCGTAATAGCAAAAGCGCTTGACGAGGGCGCAAATATACTTGATGCTTTCGCTGTGCCGTCTAAAAAGTTTCCGAATGGTTTCTTACCTCAATATTATCGTAAATTTGGGTTTGAAGAAGCTGGTCGAGTTCCTTTTGATAAAGATATGTATGTGGCCGATCACGGTGAGCTTGCTTATGAGGATCTCCTTGAGGCATGGCGATCTGACGGCTGGGATGAGAATATGGGCATGCCGCCCGTTATAGTAATGAGATGGAGTGGATCAGATGCAGATAGAGCAGCAACGTCGTCAGGACTTCGTGGCGCAGGTTCGACGAGCCATAGGTTCGAGCCTGAAGGACTTGTCTCAGAGGCAAGAGGATCTGCTGGACGGGGCGGTGAGCGACCTGTATCGGCAGAACCGTCCAGTTTCGGACGAGGAGATACAGGGGGAACTGGAGTTGATAACAGACTTCGTGTCACCTCTGGGGCAGGAGAGGTTGCAGAAGGCTTATTGGGACTTACGCCTGAACAGCTCCGAAACCGAGGCATCCCAGAAGCAACAATCCAAGAGCTAATTGACCTCAAGGACTTTGGCTTGTGAACCTACAGATAAACACACCTCGCTGGTCCCTTCCTATCATTGATGGGGCTGGCGCACGTTACTTGGGCGCTCACGGTGGCCGAGGCTCTGGCAAGTCTCACTTGTTTGCAGAGATGCTGATCGAGCGCAGCATCATTGAGCGTGTGGACGCAGTGTGCGTTCGTGAGGTGCAGAAGTCTCTGGCTCAGTCAGTAAAGAAGCTGTTGGAGAACAAGATCAATGAGCTTGGCGTGGCTCACATGTTTCAGATCAAAGAGTTCGAGATCCGATCCGTTCACGGCGGCATCATCATCTTTCAGGGCTTGCAGAACCACACAGCCGACAGCATCAAGTCGCTTGAGGGTTACGACATCGCATGGGTTGAGGAAGCCCAGAGCGTTTCGCAGTTCTCGCTGGATATTCTTCGCCCTACAATCCGTAAGCCTGGTTCGCAGCTTTGGTTCACATGGAACCCCAGATACGACACAGACCCTATTGAGGGCTTGCTGCGTGGCCCAGAGCCACCAAACAAAAGCATCGTGGTTGAGGTCAACTATCAGGACAACCCGTGGTTCCCAGTCGAGCTTCACGAGGAAATGGAATACGACAAGCGCCGTGACCCAGACAAATACATGCACGTTTGGAAGGGCGATTACGTTCGCAACAGCGAGACGCGCGTGTTTAAGAACTGGGAGATCCAAGACTTCGAAGCACCACCTGAAGCAATCCATCGCCTTGGGGCTGACTGGGGCTTTGCTACAGACCCCACAGTTGCTGTTCGGTGCCACATAGTAGGTCGCAAGCTTTACATTGATCAGGAAGCGTATCAGGTCGGCTGTGAGATTGTTGACACACCATCGTTGATCATGTCCATCCCAGAGGCTGAGAAGTGGCCTATGGTGGCAGATAGCGCCCGTCCAGAGACCATCAGCCACATGCGCAAGAACGGTTTCCCTAAGATACAGGCAGCGGTTAAGGGCGCAAAGTCTGTTGAAGAAGGCGTCGAGTGGCTCAAGTCTTATGACATCATCGTTCACCCAAGGTGCAGGCACACCATTGATGAGCTTACGCTCTACAGTTACAAGACAGACCGAGACACTGGATCAATCCTGCCCGTGCTTGAGGATAAAGATAATCACGTCATTGATGCCTTGAGATATGCCTGTGAGGGCGCAAGAAGAGCATCGGCGCAGAAGAAACCAAAAGCCAAGCCAATCGCAACTATGATGCCTTTTGCACGGTGATTGTTTTTGATTTAAATATGTTCTATAATTCCTTCAAACTTTCATGCGAGGCTACAACGTGGCAAGAATGACTAAGACAGAACGGCTTGCAAGCCTCCACGCAGAGGCGCTGTCAGAGTTTGACAACATCCAAAGCTCGATGCGAGAAGAGCGCCTTCAGTGCTTAGAGGATCGTCGCTTTTACTCTATCGCGGGTGCTCAGTGGGAGGGAAACCTCGCGGAGCAGTTCGACAACAAGCCACGCTTTGAGGTCAACAAGATCCACTTGTCCGTCATGCGGATCATCAATGAGTATCGCAACAATCGCATCACTGTTGATTTCGTGAGCAAAGATGGCAACGCAAACGATAAGCTTGCTGACACTTGTGACATGTTGTTCCGCGCTGATGAGCAAGACAGCACTGCGGATGAGGCTTACGACAATGCCTTTGAAGAGGCGGTCGGCGGTGGCTTTGGTGCATTCCGCCTGCGCACTGTCTATGAGGATGAGTATGACGAGGACAATGATTACCAGCGCATCCGTTTAGAGCCAATCTATGATGCTGACACGACTGTATTCTTTGATATGGACGCCAAGCGCCAAGACAAGTCAGACGCCCGCATCTGCTTCGTCCTGACGGCCATGACCCGTGACGCTTATATCGCTGCGTATGACGACGATCCGTCATCTTGGCCCAAAGAAATCCACCAGTATGAATTTGACTGGGCAACTCCTGACATGGTTTATATCTCTGAGGTTTACCGTGTTGAAGAGGCTTCCGAGTTGGTCCGCATCTATGAGACACTCGACGGCGAAGAAGAGCGCTATTCCGAGCGTGACTTTGATGAGGACGAAGAGCTAGAAGGTATGCTGGAAAGCCTGGGGGCTATCGAGGTGCGCCAGAAGCGCGTAAAGCGTCGCAAGGTTCGCAAATACATTATGAGCGGTTCCGGCATCTTAGAGGATGCAGGGTACATCGCAGGCACTGAAATCCCTATTATCCCTGTCTATGGCAAGCGATGGTTCATTGATAACGTAGAGCGTTGCATGGGCCACGTCCGCATGGCTAAAGACGCCCAGCGCCTCAAGAACATGCAGCTATCTAAGCTGGGTGAAATCTCTGCGCTTTCAACAATCGAAAAGCCGCTGTTCACACCAGAGCAGGTTGCCGGATTTGAGATGATGTGGGCAGAAGACAACCTGAAGAACTATCCTTATCTCTTGCTGAACACAGTGACAGACGCCAATGGCAATGAGAGTTTGGCTGGTCCTATTGGCTACACTAAGCCGCCACAGGTTCCGCCTGCACTGGCTGGCCTATTGCAGATCACCGAGCAGGACATGTCCGACCTTCTGGGCAATCAGGAAGCTGGCGAGGAAATCACGTCCAATATGTCTGGCAAGGCTGTTGAGCTAATTCAGACGCGCTTGGATATGCAAACCTTTATCTACATGTCCAACATGTCCAAAGCCATCAAACGCTGCGGTGAAGTTTGGCTCTGCATGGCGCGTGATGTAATGGTTGAGGGTGGCCGCAAGATGAAGGGTCTCGGATCTCAAGGCGAGATGAGCAGCCTTGAACTGAGCAAGCCTGTCATGAACCAAGAGACTGGCGCTATCGAATACCAAAACGATTTGAGCAAGGCCAAGTTTGACGTGACTGTTGATGTTGGCCCGTCATCATCCTCTAAGCGTTCTGCGACTGTTCGTTCATTGATGGGCATGATGCAGATCACACCAGACCCAGAGACCCAGCAAGTGCTTGGCGCTATGGCGATGATGAATATGGAGGGCGAAGGTCTTTCAGAGGTTCAGGACTTCTTCCGCAAGAAGTTGATCCGCATGGGTGCTGTTGAGCCTACAGATGAAGAGCAAGCGGCGCTGTCAGCAGAGCTTGAGCAGCTTCAGAGCCAACCAGATCCGCAGTCTATGTATCTTGAGGCGGAAGCTGCCAAGGCACAGGCACAGGCTCAGAAGGCTCTTGCAGATACAGAATACACAATGGCACGGACTGAAGAGACCCGTGCTGACACCATCGAGACGCTTGCTGGGATTGAACGCAGCGAGCGCAAAGATGTATTGAACACAGCCGAGCAGCTACAGAAAGTTGTTCAAGGCTCACAGATACGGCAACCGCCCAGCCGTGTATAATTGCAATGGGTGAGAATGAAACGGGAAGTTAATGGAACTTGATAAGGTAGAAAATGACGAAAACATCGAACTGGAAACTTCTGAAGTAGAGGAGCCAGAGGTCATTACTGATGATGAGGGTGAGGTTGAAGAAGCCGAGCTTGAGCATGGTGATGAGCCTACTGAGGCCGAAGCTGAAGATGAGGACGATGTTGTTGTCAGCATTGCTGGGGAAGCGCCTGACCCAGAAGAAGAGGAAGAACGTGCGCCCGAATGGGTCCGCGACCTTCGCAAAGAGCATCGCAAGGAGAAACGTCGAGCTAAAGAGCTTGAGCAGAAGATCGAGCAGTTGGAACGGGGCAATGCCCCAGCGTCCCAGCCTCTTGGTTCTAAGCCCACACTTGATGGCCTAGACTATGACACCGACCGATATGAGACGGAACTTGCCTCGTGGTATGAAAAGAAGCGAGAGCATGACGATCAACAGAATGTCGCTCAATCTCAACAGAAAGCTGTTCAGAAAGAGTGGGATACTAAATTGGAGAGTTATCACTCTTCCAAAGCAGGACTTAAAGTTAAAGACTATGAGTTTGCCGAGGATGTAGTGCAGGACAATCTAAGCGTCATGCAACAAGGTATGATCGTTCAAGGCGCAGATAACCCTGCTCTTGTCGTTTATGCTCTTGGCAAGAACCCGAAGAAAGCGAAGGAAATTGCCTCAATTACCGATCCCGTTAAGTTCGCTTTCGCTGTAGCAAAATTGGAGACCAATTTGAAAGTTACTAAGCGCAAAGCGTCATCAAAACCAGAAAAGAAGATCAGCGGCACAGGTCGCCCTTCTGGATCGGTTGACAACACTCTTGATCGCCTGAGAGCGGATGCCGAAAAGACTGGAGACTTTTCAAAAGTCATGCAGTACAAAAAGCAGAAGCGATCAGCTTAACCCAATGAAGGAATTGCCAAGTGGCTAACTCATTTTCCAAAGAAGAACGCGTTGCGTTTGAAAACATCCTAGAAGGCTTCAACGACGCCCTAGTGATGACTTCAATCGTTAATAAATACAACACAAACGGTCAACAAATGGAGCGCTCAAGCGACACCATCTGGCGTCCAATGCCGTACATCGCCCAGTCTTATGACGGCTCTGATGCTACGTCTAACTTCGGAGACAGCACACAGTTGGCTGTTCCATCAACAATTGGCTATCAGAAGCACTCAACAGCATTGATGACTGCTAAAGAAATGCGTGACCAGTTGCAGGAAGATCGCCTAGGTACAGCCGCAGCACAAAAGCTGGCGTCTGACATCAACGTGGCAACTTTGTCTGTTGCATCTAACCAAGGCACAATCGTTGCTGCTCGCAGCGGTGCTGCAACGGGCTACAGCGATGTTGCTGAAGCAGATGCTCTGATGAATGAGCAAGGCGTTATGATGGACAACCGTGCCTTTGCTTTGTCCAGCCGCGACTATAACGGCATGGCAAGCAACTTGGCCGCGCGTGAAACCATGAACAACATTCCGACAGAAGCATATCGTCGTTCTTATGTTGGTGAAGTTGCTGGCTTCCAGACCTTCAAAATGGACTATGCAAACCGCCTCACAGCGGCTGCTGGCGTGACAGTTACTGTAAACGGTGCAGACCAGTATTACACACCTGCTGCAACCTCAACTGCTTCCACAGGCGAAACTTCAAACGTGGATAACCGCTCACAGAACCTCACCATCGGTGTGTCTTCTGGTGCGGTTAAAGTTGGCGATGCGTTCACTATCGCTGGTGTCAATTCTGTTCACCACATCACTAAGTCTGACACTGGCCAGTTGAAAACATTCCGCGTAATCGGAATTGTTTCTGGTGCAGGCGGTGCTGGTGTTGTGACTATCTCACCTGCAATCGTATCTGGTGAAGGCGCAACAGACGCAGAACTTCAGTATCAGAACGTGACAGCAACGCCAGCTACAGGCGCGGCAATCACATTCTTGAACATTGCTGCGGCACCTGTGAACTGCTTCTGGCATAAGGACGCGATTGAATTGCTTCCTGCTTCCTTGGCTGTTCCATCGGATGCTGGCGCTGACATCATGCGCGCAACAACCGATCAAGGCATTGAGCTTGTGATGCAGAAGCAATTCGACATCAACACACAGAAAACAAAGTATCGCTGGGATACATTGTTTGGTGTGGCAATGGTCCAGCCTGAGATGGCTGGCATCATGTTGTTCTCCCAAACTTGATGACACTTTGGGAGGGGCTTCGGTCCCTCCTTCCTTCTTTTTCGGAGAGAAATATATGAGCGTTATGTTATATAAACATCCTGGTCCCCACAAAATTCAAGGCGATAACTTTGATTATATAATTGTTGATGGCGACAAGGTTTATGATGCTATAAAAGATGGTTGGTTCAGGACTACTGTCGAAGCTAAAACTGGACCAGTAAAGCCTAAACCAAAGAAGTCTCCAGTTTCTGGGAGCGGAACCCGCAAAAAAACGAAGGTTAAGTAAACATGGGATACACTAAGCGTGAAATCATTGACTTAGCGTTTGAAGAGATTGGACTCGCTTCTTACACCTTTGATTTGCAGCCAGAGCAGCTTGAAAGCGCCCTGCGCCGCCTAGACGGCATGATGGCGGTGTGGAACGGCAAAGGCATCCGTCTTGGCTATCCGTTGCCGTCATCGCCTTCTGAGAGCGATTTAGCTGACGATGTAAACGTGCCTGATCGAGCCATTGAGGCGATGGTGACGAACCTTGCCATACGGCTGGCACCGAGCCTTGGAAAGTCTCTATCGCCTGACACGAAGCTGGTTGCCCGTCAGTCATACGCCCAGATTGTGTCTGGATCTAGTTCACCCATTGAAATGCAAATTGACGCCTCATCCGTGCCAGCAGGCGCAGGTGGGAAGCGAGGCAGTGATGGACGTAGCCCGTTCCTCCCAGAGCCAACAGACAGGCTGCAAGCTGGCTCTGACAGCCTTTTAACACTGGAGTAAGATTATGACTACTATCAATCAACTTTCAGCAGCAGACACGCTTAACGGTGGTGATCTAGTTGCTGTTTATAAACAGAACCAAGGTGACGCTCGCAAGTCTTCACTTACAAACCTTGCAGCGTTTGTAAATGCTCAAATTCCAAGTTCTGAGCCTGTCACGCAATATGCAGTCCCCACGACGACGGCATTTCAGATTGCTGTTGCTCAAGATAATACTTGGCTCTTGATGAAGCCTACGGGAACATTCGCAACTGGTACTATTACGCTCAAAGCGGCACCGGAAGATAAGTCTGAAATCACAATCACATCTATCCGAGCGGTTGGTGCGTTGACAATTACAGCAGCCTCTTCAACAATTATCGGCGCACCTAGTGATATTGAGATCAATGGTTTTTTGAAGTTCAAGTATGACCTTGGTGACAATACTTGGTATCGGGTGGGATAATGCAAATACCTATTCTCAATGGAATATTCACAGATAACTCGCCCAGCTTCAGGACATCTTATCCTGTCAATTTGGTTCCTGTGCCGAAATCCACTGGGATCTCTTCTGGGTATCTAAGCCCTGCGGAGGGTATTGTCAGCCAAGGCTCTGGCCCAGGTTTAAATCGCGGCGGGATAACTTGGAAAGATCAGATACATCGGGTTATGGGCGATCAGTTAATTTTGATTGACGACGATGGCACATATGCAAGCGAGGGGCAAATCTCAGGTTCCAGCCGCGTGTCAATGGAGTATGGCTTCGACTACCTTGCAATAGTCGGGGACGGGTTGATGTGGCTTTATAACGAAGATGGGCTTTACCAAGTCACGGACCCTGATCTTGGCCAAGTTCTAGATGTTATTTGGATTGACGGCTATTACATGATGACTGACGGCGAGTTTTTGATCGTCAGCGACTTGGGTGACCCGTTTTCTATAAACCCATTGAAATATGGGTCATCTGAGGCAGACCCAGACCCGATCAAGGCTTTGCTAAAGCATCGCAGTGAGGCTTATGCGCTCAACCGATACACCATTGAGGTTTTCTACAACACTGGCTCGGAAGGCTTTCCATTCGCCCGTGTGCAAGGTGCGCAAATTCAAAAGGGTGTGGTCGGCACTCACGCTTGCTGCGTCTATGCGGACAATATTGCATTTCTCGGAGGTGGGCGAAGTGAAGCCCCTGCGGTATGGCTTGGCAGCAACGGAAGCGTGGGCAAGATCTCATCGAGAGAGGTTGACGAAGTTCTCACTGAATACACTGAAAATGAGCTTTCCTATGCCGTCCTAGAAGAGCGAAGCTACAAATCACATGAGCAATTGTATATTCACTTGCCTCGCCACACTTTAGTTTATGATGTTGCAGCGTCTCGCGCCACAGAAACCCCGACTTGGTTTATTTTGTCATCCTCAATTGATGGTTCTAAGCGGTGGGCCGCAATAGATATGATCTGGGAGCATGATCGATGGAATGTTGCTGATCCAGACAGTGATCAAATTGGCTACCTTTCTGACACTGTGCGAACGCATTGGGGAGAAAAAGTCGGTTGGAGCTTTGGCACAATGATCTTTTACAACGATAGCTTGGGTGGCATCTTTCACAGCCTCGAACTGGTATGCCTAACTGGGGCTGCTGTGTGGGGTAAAGACCCAACTGTTTGGACCCAATACTCCTTAGATGGGCAGACTTGGAGCATGGAACGACCAGTCTCTGCGGGTAAGGCTGGGGAGAGAAACAAGCGCATTATGTGGATGCAGCAAGGTCGAATGGAAAACATGAGGATGCAGAGATTTCGCGGCACGTCAGATGCGCCTCTCGCCATCGCTGCTTTGGAAGCCCGCATTGAGCCTTTGGCATTCTGATGATTTATCCTAAATCCCCTTCTCGCCCTCAAATAGCAAAGATGGCAAACAATGACCCTGAGATGATCAGGGCTATTGAGCTTTTGTTTGGGGCAACTGGTGAGGTTACAACACAAGATGTTGATGACCTTAGATCCGAGATAAATAGCGTTGCCTTGGACGCTGAAGTGAACTTCATCAATGCCACATCGTATCAGCCCAACACCCACACTTATGATTGCATAGACCTGCGCAGAGCGCCGCCACTTGTCGATGCAGAGCGCCGCTTGTGCTGGAACGATGCAGACGGCACGATGAACATTGGCATGGAATATGGGGTAAGCCAGCAAGTTGGGCTTGAGACCTATATTCGCGCCAAAAACATGACAGGCTCAACCATTCTGAACGGCCAAGTAGTTGGGTTCACAGGCGCAGGCGCTGAAGGCATCGTGGCAGCGCCATATCTCGCTGATGGATCTACGCCCACAATGAACCTTCTGGGGGTGGTCACGCATGACCTGCCTGATGGTGAGGTCGGATATTGCACTAACTTTGGCCACGTTCGGGGCTTAGACACATCGTCTCTGACCGTGGGTGACGTTCTGTATGCGTCTCCAACCGTTGCTGGGGGCTACACAGCGACAAAGCCAACATCGCCACAGACGGTCATCCCTGTCGCTGCCTGCACCAATGTGGGTGTTACGGACGGAGAAATATTTGTCCGGCCAATCATTGAGCAGCAAAAATACTATGGTGTCATAAGCAAGATAACTAGCCAAAGCCCCGCTTCGGCAAACACAGCTTACACTTTGACGTTTGACATTGTTGAAAAAAGTAATGGCGTGGATATTGGGGTGCCAGCGTCTAGGGTCACTGTGCCCGCGTCTGGCACCTATCAGCTTGAGGGTCGCGTCACGATCACAAGCGGCAATACGTCCAAGAAAGATGTTTATGTTTGGTTTAGGGTAAACGGGGTGGACGTTGTAAACTCTTCACGGGTCGTCACTAGCGCCGTGAACAATGGTTATGTTGCTCTGGCGATGA
>Ga0307984_1000750_pt1 | contig 13851 bp, 16 predicted proteins | sample EllFjometageno78_FD_203169 | JGI IMG/M metagenome (GOLD analysis project Ga0307984, IMG submission 203169) | Marine microbial communities from Ellis Fjord, Antarctic Ocean - #78 | ecosystem: Environmental > Aquatic > Marine > Unclassified | place: Southern Ocean | collected 2014-10-09
CAGTATCATTTACAACATCCATATATAAATTACCACCCCTTTCAGAAACAATAGTTTTAAAAGATGAATATAGTTTCCTAGAGGCAAGATGCTCCTGAAATACAAGTTCTGTTTGAAGTAACTCAATGTAAAATTCTCCTGCAGTTTTTAACGCTTGGTCTATTACTTTATATGCTGACATTAATCTCTTGGTTGACCTTCATCTAAAGGTATTGATGTGTTATATTTTCTCCTTAAAACTTTAGTTGTTCCTGAATCTAATTCTGTAAGTAAAGGAATTAAATAATTGTTTTTTTCTTTAACACTAATTGATGATATAGATGCTGAATTTCCATTTACACTTGATGTGAAATCAATAAAAAGTATGTCTGCTGTGCTATATGCCTTAAAATCAAGATTTATACTACTTAAAGGTAAAGTATAAGTAGTTATACTAGATTGAGTCAATGGATATGGTTGAATAGTAGAATTGTAAAGCGTTGAAATCCCTAAAGTCCCTACATCATTAGAATTATGAAAGTTTATAGTTATGGTATATTCTTGTCCTTTTATTAATTGCTTTAGTTCTTGAAATATACCTGAAGTGCTGCTTACACCTCTTGATACAGCTACAGGCAATGTAATAGTATTATCTGTTGAAGTAGGTTTTGTTTCTGAAACTGATGAAAACCTATACCAATTTGAGTTTGAGTAATTAGGCAATCCTACTGATGATACTGCTTCTGTAGCGTAACTAGATGTTGATGTTACTATATTACTTGTACTTAATGTAGAGGTGGTAAAAGAATTATTAAATGATAAATACTCATTAGATAAAATAGGTACGGATATAAGTACATCCAATCCATTAACTAAAGGTATTCCATTGTCGTTTATTTGTCTATTCATTTTATTTAATGTTTAACTATTATTAAAAGATGCATTAGTAGGCCAAATTTTTGTAATATCCCAATATATCAACTCAACCTTAGTAGTTTCATTGCTATTAGGCATATAATCAATTATTCTATTTATTCTATAATAATAACCTTCTATATATACTAATCTCCTTAAATTTAAGGAAATTAAATCAGATGAATTTAAGTTTAAGTAAACTATTTTTACTCTAGGGTTTTCTTTCTGCATTTCTATCATTGATTGATAGTAAGTTTGGTACAGCCCTTTGTATGGGTATTGACTGTAAGATGAACCCGTAGTACAATCATAGCTTCCTTGATTTTTTGAAGCATAAGTTAATGGATTCATAGCATTACCATATTCTGTATGATCATCATAACTACAAGCCCTACAAAGAACTTCATATTTTGAAGAAGGAGTTGTGATTCCTGTGCTTATAATTTCAACATCTGTGTCTGAAAAATTTTGAACTGAGGCAATATATTTACCACTAAAACTACCTCCATTACAATTATCTTTTACATAATTCAAAAGTCTAGGAACGAAATTATATCCCTTATCAGGTCTACAAGAGCTTCCTGATGTTGGCATAGCTCCTGATTCGCATAATCCCCATAAGTTAGCTCTAAATGGAGTGTTATTTACAGCATAAGCTCCAAACCCTGAAGTCATTCCATCTCCTGAGTTATAGCTACCTGCAAAAAAAGGATTTTCGTAAACCTGAGTGCCTACTTCAAAACTGTCAGGTAAAAATTCTCTATATGGAAACTCATCTAATATTCCATCCCAATATTGAATACCCCTAGACTCAACTTTTTTATCATTTGAATCAGTTTTATATTTAAAAATAAACTCTCTTTTAAGGTCAGTATTAGCCCACTTATCTTCTTGAACTTTTGATAAATTTATTTTGGAAGTCCAATCTACAGCATCTTTTTCATCCATAAAAAAATCATTAAAAGGCTCAATAAAAACTTTTCTACTCTCTACATCTGTAGTAAATTGAAGATTAAAAGCGTGTATAATTCCCTTCAAAAAGCTTAATTGCGTACTCTCGTTGTCTATAACATTTTTTAAGTCATAAGTTTGTCCGTATTCTACCCTCTCTCCATGATGAATAATACTTAAAGATGCATTATGGTTTGAACTTCCGTTTGGCTGCGCTCCTGTTGGAGATGTTCCTCCATAAATATCCATATCCCAACCTATAGTTTGACCACCACTATCTCCATGTCCTGCTCTAGCTTTCATGCGAAATCTTATTTTATCATTTTTATTTAACCAATGATTTTCTATTTGTATAGCATCTTGCAAGCTATGAGAATTGTAATTATCAGCTAGTGGTGGTGCAGGACAACTATAGAATATATCAGAATTTGATGTTGGAATAAAGAAGGCTTCGCCTATACTATTCCAACTTGATTGACCTGCAGTTTGCACCTCACACATTGCCTTAATATAATCTACTTCATTTCTAGTTGAAGTCCCTTCACAAACACTTTTAAGCCATATTCCAAAATTATCAAAAGTTATATCAAAAAAACCATACTCTTGAATAGTGAAAAACCCTGAACTATTACTGTAAATTGCCGAGTTTAATGTTGTTGTGAAACTATTTGTCCCTCCAAGAAATTTTAAGGTTGCTTCAGGAAAATAATCTACTGATGCAGATAAAGAAGGAGATAAAAAACTCCAATTTTGAAAATAAGCAGTTTCAAGAACATCTGTTCCAAATGAACCCCTAATACTGTTATCATCTACTCTTGATTGACTATTATTGTAAACAAAATTAGGAAGTAACATTAAAAGCTTCTTAAAGAAATCTGTTTCTATAAAAGCAGAAGAAATAGTATAACCTTCTTGATTAAAAATAGCGTGAATTATATCATAAACAAATATAGCAGGCCGCCAATCACAACTAGGTGTTGGTGTAGGGTATGCACTTCCATCATTAAAAAAACCATAATACCCTATGTTTCCTGAATTTCCTGTACCCAAAGCATCCCACTTAGTTTGAAGCAATTGAATATTATAAAGCGCTCCCCCTTCATTCATCTCTCCATATCCAACTATAGGATAAATTATAGGACTAATACTTGGAGCTGTGGATCCTGATGAGCTTGTTTTTTCTACAGCATCATCTGTTTTCCAAGTTTCAACTATACTAGGCTCGTTTACTTGAAGTCCAACTCCCGTATTTGCTCCTTTATTGTTTAAGTTATCCCAACCACTTCCATTAGCACCATTGATGACAGCTAGATTCATTAATAGCTTATTATCTAAAGATTGCGACCAATCAACATTGTTTCCGTAAAAAACACAAGAATAGTATAAAGGTTTTGATGCACTTCCTATTGCAGTTATTTGAAGCAAACCCGTAAGTATAAAATTGTCGTTTACTACAATCCTACCACTCTTTCTGTTGTTTATATTATTATTTGGTATTTTGCTTCCTGTATAGTAACTACGCTTTAAAACTCTATTGTTGTTTTTTGTAGCAGGTATTTTAAATGTCTTACTATATGTCCCTGTCCTAGAGTTCAAATCTCTAGCCTCAGATATTGAAAAATTAACTGCAAGAGGAAAATCATCAGAATCTCCAACATCTAAATCGCCAATAACACTTTCATTCCAATTAATACCTCCTCTTTGAGTAATACTAGCTGTAACAGTTCCTGCTGCCGTTGATTGTGCAAAAATTCTAGGAGCTTGATTTCCTGCTGCTGTGAATGATCCTGTGAATGTTCCATCTGCAGTTCCCCTTAGGGTTGCAGGTATTCCATTCGCAGTACCTGATGAACCAACAGTTGAAAACCCTATTTCTCCTGAACCTGTCTTATTTGATAATGTTATTGATATTTCATATTGAACACCATCTGCCAATATACCTGTAACAGGTGTTATAACCCTAGCACTACTACCTCCTGTAGTTATAGATGCCTTTCCTAAATTATCTATAACCCAAGTGCTTTGAGCTGTAACATTATTAAAGTTTACAAGATTATTGGAGAAATTATCATACTTATAATCAAGTAGTTGTATTTTAATCATTTTAATTTCTTTGAGTTAAAATACCTTGTGATAAAGTGTATTCTATGTTGAACATTACAAGCCCTTCTGCTTCATTTACAGATGTTATCTCTGTGTTATTTAATATTACAGGAGTATATATTGTTTTTGAAGGTCTTAAGTATGAGTTTTGGTCATTTAATAATTCAGCAGCATCACTTTGATAATTTAACTCATCAGAATCTGCAGTAGGTGTTTCTATCCATACATTTGGAGATGTAAACATTTCTCTTAACCAAGTTGCTTCTATTTTATTTAAAGGCTCAGTATATACTTTATTATTTACATCTGCATTAACACTTAAAACCTCTTTGCCTCCTCTGTAATAATCAGAACCTCTCATTGTATCTGATAAATAATCAGTATTAGCAACAGCAGATGAATCTGCATATTGATTGTCCTGAAAAATCCTTCTATTTGGCAATGCAGTTTGCATTAAAGACCTTTCAACACTTATAGACTCTAAAACATCTCTACGAGCAGTATAAGAATCTATACCACCCATACTATTAAGCCAATGGAATCTAACATTTTCATAAGATGATTTTTCTGTTCCACTTTCATCCATCCTATACCAATAAACATTTGAATGTATAACGGCTACCCAAGCAGATTGATAATCACTATAATAATTACCTCTAACATACACTCTGTACCAACCTGTGCTAGATGTTATTGGAGTTCTAGAAGTTACATAAGGATAATTTTCGTTTTGAGGAGCATAAGCGTGTGAATTTATATAGGCAGGAGAAACATTCTGAACGCAAATTTGATTTTGTTCGTGTTCAAATTTACTTGTACTTTCTTTTTGAAAATTATGAGATATATCTGAACATATATGAGTAGTACCTAACGAGTTTTTCCATTCAGAACCTAAAACAAAATTAGATGCACTAGGGGTGCTTCCATCCTTATTATATGCTTGACCATACATCTCATATAAGTTGTAATGGTCAGTATCTTCATTAGTTACTCCATTATAAGCATTCTTACAAAAGAAATACAAAAATTCAGCCTCATCATTTATACTAACAGGCTTCATATAATTATGGCTTGTAGTATTAACTGATGAATTAGGGCAAGTTGTTAAAGCCCTTCTTTGAGAGCCTGTAGAAACAGTATATTGTGAAAGAATCCACATTTGATTAGAATATAACTTGGCTTTAAAATTAGGTACAGAATTTATTACTCTCACAGCAGATGTTGAAGTAACTCCTGTTGATGATGTAACTACTAAACCTGAAGAATCAAGCACCTCAAGCCTAGCATCAACTCTTATTGTTCTATAAGTTCCATTTCTACTTACATTATAAGGGCTAACTGTTTCTGTTATGTTGTCTTGTTTAACTCCACCACCATTCAATCCTCCATACACTTGATTTTGCCAAGAACCCTTTCCTATAGGAACTAAAGAATATGAAAGTTCATCTGAAACCATATTAGCTATATCTATAGTGAAGCTCTGAACATTAGGAACACTTGATGTTACGATATTAGTATTAGGAACATCTCTCTTTTTTGTAATCTCACCTAATAAATCCCAATCTGTAAATGATGAAGGAGTAGGAAAATCTGTTGTTGAGTAAATCTCAAAAATGACATTAATAACATCTCCTGTAACTGAAGGAGTATAATTTTCATTCACACTTGTTCCTGTCCATTGAACCTGATAAATCATAGGTTGATTTGCAGAAATCAAATAATTACCCCGATACCTATTATTCATGTTTTGCATAGGAGGGAATGGAGTTGTATTACTTCCTGTATAAAATGGTACTATTCCAAACTGTACACTTGTACCTGTTCTTATTGCCGTCATATCTTAATATATTCTATATTTCTTGTTTAAATAATCTACTACTTTTGCTGTTTCAGCATCTGTTAATTTTCTATCATAAGTGATAACTTCTTGTAAATCTCCATCTAAGTATCTAGTGTTAATTGCTGCAGGAGGTAATAATCCATCAGTTATTTGCGTACACCCTATTCTAAACTTTTCTTCTGAGTAAGATTTATTAATTTGAAAACCTTCATTATTAGAATTAACAGAATAAGAATTTGAAGAATCATAGTAGTCCAAATAAGCCCTCTGACCTTTTTTTCTTAAAGCCCCAATATGATATTTCCCTGTGTTAACTGTTTCTGTTCTTAGTAATAAGACCGCTTCTCCATCACTTACAGAAACCTCATAGGAGCCTGCAGCATTAGTTCCCATCTCTATAAGAGAACCATCAGTTAAATTATAATACCCAAATACAGCATTACTTACTGCATTCACCCTACTAACTTCAAATATTGAGAAGTCATTACTTTCTGATGTAACTAATTTATTGTCTGAAACCAAAAAACTATAATCAGGAGTAGTAAAGAAAGTAAACTGTGTTTTATCTAAAGCACCTCCACCATAAGTATATCTTAGGGGCTGAAAAGCTTTATCTGTTTGTGCAACTCCGTTTCCATTACCTGAACCATCTCCAACAATACTTACTTTTTTAGTAGGAATGCTAAATGTAACATTACTATCAGCTCTCAACCAAGACGCTAAACCGCTTATTTGATTTGGGTAGTTAGACACAGGAGCAAAGCACTTGCTGAAGATTCTATACCCAAAATTCATCTTTAATTGAAGAAGTTGGTCGTTAGCAACCTCTTTTTTTCTTTCTATCGTTAAACTACCATCCATTAAGTAAGCTATGGTAGTTTTATGTGCTTGAGTCCCCATATAACTCTTTAGGAACATATCTAACCACTCATTAGCTAAATCTTGTAGGTTATCCCATCTTTGTTCTATACTTTCGTTCTTTTGTTCTGTTCTGTTATATAAATCTGAAAAATAAACCTCAAATGAGTATTCCTCCCAACCATTTCTTGGTGTTACTTCAGGATATACTGAATCAGGTGGTGTTATGAGTAAAGAAGGGTACTGAGTGTTATGATTATCATTAAATTCCTCTGTATATCCAAAGAACTTATCCCCATAAGTCCATTTATCCTTCATTGTTGCTACTATATCTGTTAATCTTACTATTGCCATATTACATTATTTTGTTTGGATTGTGAATTTTCTCTTGAACCTTAGACTCGTATGTATTTTTTGCTGTAACCCAACTTAAATATGTTAAGACATTATACAGATTAGTTTCTTTAACGCTCTCTATGCCATTTTTACCCTCTACATTGAACACTTGCTTCTCCGCTAACATATAAAGGCTGTTAAGCCATCCAAATGGAGCTATATATGTTTTATATAGTCCTTTTGTATTCACAGTTCCTGTACTTGTAGTTTTTTCTCCGAATATGTATGGAAAAGTGTCGTTAATTTTTCGCTTTGATGATTCAAAAAAAAACTGAACTCCCAAATAACATCCATTGTAAGTTTTCTGAATTTATCTGCCTTTTCAGGAATTAATTCTTCATCATACTCCTCATCTGCCCTCCTGCATAGTATCGCCATCTGTTCAGGAAGAATATCATACCTTCCGTTCTCCATATCAGCAATATACATCTCTAATTGAGTAGATTCAATAAAATCTCCATAAGTTTCTTTTCTGAAAAACTCAGAAGGGAAATTATAAGTTTCTCCATCAAATTCAAATGACTTCATTCCTTTAGGCTCGTATTCCTTAGTCAATTTATTTATACATCCTATAACTTTTGTAATTTGACTGACATCAATTAGATCAACTTCTTCTTTTGTTAATCCTGTTATATAGGAGAATATATCTGCATTCATTCTTAGTATTTGTGAGTCATTAAGCTCTACACTATCATTTAAAACTGACATATAACTATCACTAATAAGCTCATGAGCCTTATCTTTCTTTACTCCAAATTCTTCAGAAGCCCTTTCATAATGCCTCTTTATTATCGTAGATAATTCACCCCAATACTTAACAGATATATCCTTCCATTCTACAGGAATTACTACATCTCTCTCTACATTTTGGCTTTTCAGACTAATTGTTATGCTCATTCTGTGTTTTTTGGTTAGTTAGTAGTTCTCTCTGTATTTCTTCTTTTTGCTGAATATCATCTAGTATATCTGTTGTTTCTCCTACAAAATCTACTGTTGTTTCAAACAAATCTTCTGATAATTCATTAATTAAATCGCTGTTTTCATCATTTTTTACTCCCTCTAGAAAGCCAATAGTAGCATAAAGCATTAAATTAGGAGTCATGTAAGCCCATTCAGTCCTCCTGTTGGATGAAACCAACATATTATTAAATGAATTGGTGTATGTTATTATATTTGCTATTATCTCATTAAATCCCAAGAATTTACCACTATCATATCCTTCAGTAGCTGTATATGCAGTACCTTGCACAAACTTCACATATTTATGTAATATTTCTTCGTGCTTATTATTTAAACTGCTTACATCCATAATTTATTCCTATTTCTTCGCAATTATATGACTTTTTTTCTTACCAACCTAGTGATTTTGGAAAATCAAGAAAAATAAACTACTTTTGAGCCACTCCACATATTATTATTTACTGCCATAACCAAGCAATCTACCATATCATCATGTTTTGCAGAAGGAAACCTCACTAGCTGCTGTAAAAATTCTTCGTTCCATTTCCCCTTGAGTAAACTAACTCTACCTGACTCTAAAGAGGCAGAAATATCCTGTACTCTTGCTACTTTATCTTTAGATGGTGGCTTATCTTCTTTTACATTAAGTCCCGTTTCCTTTTTAAGCGTTTGGACTATAGATTTACCTGATGCTTTAGGTTCAACATAAATTCTACTTCTATTTGTGTATCCATTTTTCGCTACCCATTGCTGAATGAATTTAATTAAGTCAGGAAACTCTTTATAAACATTAATACAATCAATTATCTGCCATTTATTGTTTTTATATGTATATGCTAGTAGTGCAGAAGGGTCATTCTTCTCATTTGCAGTGTATGCAGGGTCTATAACGAAATCAACTGTAGTTTGTTCTCCCATATCTCCCATCTTATGGTTATCTATGTTTAGCCACTCTGATTTTATCATTCCTGAGTTTAGAGGTGTAGGAGTTTGCATAAGCTGACCTGCATATCCATAACTTCCTAAAGCTTGCTTATAATCATCTAAAATAGCCTTACTGAACCTATCTGTCCAAAACAATCCATTCTCATCATAGTTAGATTCTAGCATTTTAGGCTTAACATCCTCTGAAAGCTCTGCAGGTATGCAAATATGTTGGTATTTTAATCTACTTTGCTTTCCATATAGCAAGAATCCACTTAAATCATCATCATGTATTCTCTGCATGATAATTATTCTTACTCCTGTTAGTGGATTATTAAGTCTAGAGTAGAATGTTGTCCTATACCATTCGTTTGCGTTCTCTCTCTCTATCTCTGATGCAGCGTGTTGTGGAGAAACAGGGTCATCTACAAGTAGAAAGTCCCCTCCTTGCCCTGTAACAGTACCTCCTACTGATGTTGCTCTCCTTACCCCTAGAAAGTTATTCTCGTATCTTGATTTTAGATTCTGATCTTTTTTAATAAAGAATAAATCTCCCCATCTTTCTTTAAACCACTCTGAGTTTATAATATCTCTACTTCTTGTTGAATGTTCTATTGAAAGCTCTGCAGAATAAGATGCTGTTATAAATCTGAACTTAGGATTCTTAATCCAAGCCCATACAGGAAACATAACTGTAACTAAAAGTGATTTTGTAGAACGAAATGGGATATTAATTACAATATCTTTCGTTTTAGGTTTATTAGCTATTATTCTTTCGGCTTCTTCTTGTAAAATATCACATAGATATTTATGATGCCAATTAGTAGATAGCTCAATAGAAGGTTCAACAATATGCCAAGCCTTTTGGAAAAATTCATAGAATGATAATTCGCATAACCTCTTTTCTAACGCAAATCTAAGTACCTCATCAGTTGTTGTCAATGTCATTAAGTTTTGCTCTTAGCTCCTCAATGCTTACATCATCATTTAACTCTATTTTAACTTTTTTTGTTGTGTTGTCAGTTATCTCAGAAGATGATAGTTTTGGAACTGTATAGTTAAGTAGTTTTGAAACTGCGTTTATATAAGCTTCAGGATTTTGGTCAAATAATTTATCTAATGCTAATCTTATCTTAGTTGAATGTCCCTCTAATGCCCAAGTCAAAGCATTTCTGCTGATCTTTGTAGTAACAACATTATTCTTTTCTCCTTTTTTCCTTCCTTCTGTGTTTATCTTACCACCATTAGGGAAGAACTTATCTGTGGTTTCTTTATAAGGATTGAGTTTATTTATATTACTCTCTTTAAGTTTATATCTTTCATCCTCACTCATATTATAATTTTTTAATTGAAGCAGTAAGCTTGTCAATATACTCATCTAACTCTCCATCTAACATAGCGACAGTTAATTTAGCATATTCTCTTTCTTCTCTCTCCTCCTCATCAATTCTCTTATCATCTTCTCTCTTATCTTCCTCTAACTCCTCCTCTCTGTCATCTTCTTTTTCTTCTCTATCATAAGTGAAAAGTAAAGTCATTGATTCTTGTTCTTCTTTTTCAACTTTAACGATAAGTTTACCATCATCATGAAGTTCTTTCATTTGTGCAGTAGTAAAGTTGTAAGTCCAATCAATTTCTTCTTCATATTTTGGCTTTTTTATAGTTTCATCAAGGTATTCTTCTTGATTTGCTAATTGGCAGTCCTCAAGAGATTCGTACATACATTCTCCATTCTCTCCCCATCTGTATAATCCTTCTTCGCATTGTTCGCAAGGCATAATTTCTGTTTTTTAATTTCTTCTGCACAAATAAAACAAAATATTTTATATATCCTACGAAACTTTAAGAAATTTTATTAACTCTGCTTTATTCATATCTTTATCTTTATCTTTATCTTAGTCTTTATCTTTAAGGGTATTAAAAACCCTTATTATACCCTTTAATTCTTTTCCATTTATATAATCCCATTCCAAATTTTTTTATAATTTTTTTTTACTTCCAAAAACTGCTGAATATTCCATTTATTTTACTATAACTTTGTATTCCTTAGAATATACTGTTGCTCATATCGCAACTAGCATATTTAATAACCTTCCCACTTAACAATATATATTATGTTTAAATTCAGAATTGGTAATGTCTATATACAACTTATTCCATTAAAGATTACTTGGAAGTTTTAGTTATGAAATTGGATTTAGATTTCTTGCTTGTGTGTGTGGATGCTCAAGATAGACTTTTTTCAAAAAGAGCGTTTTTCCCTCAGAATCCCGAAAATATCTAAAAAATACGGTTTTTTCTTGCTAATTCTTCAGATTAAAGATTAAAAAAGTAATTGTTAACAAGTTTTGAAGAGAATTTGCGTACAAAAGAGCATAAAAAATTGCTTTATATCAACCATTATTAAAAATATATTACAAACAATTAAAATAATTAAGGTATAAAAAAACCCTATTAAATTAATAATAAGGTTTTGTAGTTTGTTATTGCTTAATGCTAACAGCTCAATAAAAATAGTAGGAAGATCAAAGCAATTATATTGTCGCTAAATGGGATCTTATCAAATTGACTCATGATATAATGTTGTTTCCTTCTTCATCAAGCTCAAAATGGCTTTGATTGTCTTTATAGTATGAAGCAAAAACATCTTTCACTTGTCTGCCTTTGCTATTATTGAACCCATATTCAAATAAAAACATTCCGTTTACCTTCTTATTTTCTATCATAAAAAAGAAAATATCAATTGGCTTTGAATTGTATTGCTTGGCGGTTTGCCTTGCTGCATATATTAAGCGGCTTACATTGTGCCTTATTGTCCCGTATTGGCTCAGGTGCTGCCTTGCTTGGTGTTCTGTTAGGTATATCATATTATTGTTTTTATTAGTGAAAAATTAATCCTACTTTTTTATTGTCTGTTATTGCTTGTAAATCGTTTGCGCTTGCGTCTATATATCCCGCCGCTGTTAGTTCTTCTGAGGTCTTAAAAATACGCGCGTGCCTATGCTCTCTAGCATTAATTAAATGATCCGTTTTTGATCCTTCACTAAATATAATTTTCATGTTAGAAGGAAGTAACAAACCATCTGTAAAAAATTTTATGCTCTTAGTATATGCGTAAAAAATAACATCTTTGTTATGCTCTGCAATCTGTACCCATTTTTGCAAATACTTTACACTATAGAAATCGCCTGAGTCGTGTATTCTGATATAGTTAGCTTTCTTTTTTTTAATCTCTGCATTCATCAAACTATTAAAATTGTTTTGCTTGCTTATTTCATATTTCTTTTCTTGTACTTCTTGTACTATTGGATAACGTGTGTAATTGCCTTTTTGAGCGTAGCAATACTTTACGCATGCAGCCGCAAACGGACATGTTACTTTGCCGCTCTTGGTTTTGTATGCCGGTATACTAAAATTGAATATCTTGGTATTATTTTTTATAGATGTTTTCTTCATCTTACTATTTTGAGTTAGTAAATTCATTTTTTTATAGTTTTAAATTAATTATTTTTCTAATGTTGGAAACTGCATAAACCTTTTTAATAGTTCCTTACGCTCGGGGCTTAGTTCTTCCTCCTCTTCTATTTCTTCAGTACATGAAAAGCAATTTTTAAACTCTTCTTGTATCTCTTCAAATGTCAAATCCATTTGACAATTTAAACAAAGAGAAGCCTCTTCTATGTTCTCGGTTGGATCATTGCCGTATGTGGCTCTAGTGGCTTCTGTATAGCTTTTATAATTCATAATATATATTATTAATTAGTTAAAAATACAATCGCTTCAAGTGTTAATGCTCCAAGCACCAAGCCCGAAACAGTAACGGCTAAAAAATAGATTGTAGATTTTAAAAATGATTTAACAAAGTTTAAAAATTTACTTTGTTTTTTAATGGTTACTTTAGTAAGTAATTGACTATTTAGATTTTGCATTTTGTGGGGGGTTTGTGGGTGGTATATTTCAACCACCCTGATTAATTAAAATATTCTTGCTCTCTCGTTTAGGTCTTTACATTCTTTTATTAACATTTCGAATTCCTCAAGTTCTAGGAATTCAGTATAAAAATCAAACGTGCAAAAGTGTCTTTTTTGACCTTCTGAACCGTTATAAATATAAAGATCGTAAATGTCGTGTCCTTCTTTTAAAGTTGTTTCAGCGTTCTCTAATTCGTTTACAAGTTGCAAGTAAAAAGTTGCTCTAATAGTTTTGTCAATGTTTGACTCGATAGTGTTGAAATTTTTAAACATGTTTTTTTGTTTTATTGATTAATGTACTGCAAAGATACAAATATATTTCATATACAATACAAATAATTTACAAATATTTACAAATAGTGAAAAAAGTAGTAACCAAAAGGTAACTTATAATAGCAACCAAATGTAACTAGTAACAATAAGTAACTAGTAACAAAAGGTAACTAAGTTACTAAAGGTTACTAATGGAGAACTATACCCCCTTGCAACAAGCCTAGCAGTTTCAGGCAGTTTCAACGGATTTGGCAGTTTCAGGGAAATTTAAGAAAATGTTTTTTAAAAAATAAAAATAAATTTAAAATTTAAAAAATAAAATTTAAAAATAAAAAGAACTGAATAAAAATATTAATCAGCTTAGTGAATATTACTTTAGATAGGTCTTTAACCTAAGTATCTTATTGATGATTGATTGACTTACCTTATACTTAATAGCTAACTGATGCTGAGTGTAAACTCCTTTAGCATACTCTAGTCTAATAATCTCTGCTTCCTCTAAGGTAAACTTCCTCTTAGCATATCCACCACCTCTCCTATCCTTCCTGTCGTATAAATTTACACTCATATTGTTTTGTTAAAGTAGGCATCTATAACCTCTAATGATTGATCTAATCCTTTAGTAACCCTAGCACAATAACCTTGTTCGTTAAGGTATGCTATCCATTCTTTCTGTTCTTT
>Ga0307984_1000752_pt1 | contig 13832 bp, 18 predicted proteins | sample EllFjometageno78_FD_203169 | JGI IMG/M metagenome (GOLD analysis project Ga0307984, IMG submission 203169) | Marine microbial communities from Ellis Fjord, Antarctic Ocean - #78 | ecosystem: Environmental > Aquatic > Marine > Unclassified | place: Southern Ocean | collected 2014-10-09
TCTAAGTGAGGATGATCCATTGTTCATCCGAGAAGACCTTCCTGAAACGCCCGACGCTAGGCAGGCTCGTAGAGCGGGGCTTTTTGCTCCGAAAGAGACAGAGCCTGATCTTGACTATGCTTACGGTATGCCGGAAGGAAATATATTGTCTCGCATGGTTATGCCCATGAGGCGTGAAGTAATATCCCCAGAAAGATCCTACCCTACCCCGGACGCCCCGTTTGCGGGTTTTGACAGTGACGGTAGGCCTAAGATCGATATAACTACGGACCCCGCTGTTTACGGACCCCCTGATTGGGATGCGTCCTATATGCCCGTTGTCCAAGGGGCAAAGACGGCGTATGACGTCCTTATGGAGGCTGTAAAACACCCAATTGACGCGGCTACTGGAATGGCGGAAGGTTTTAGTCAATACCTAGACGAACAAATGCAGGTGGCCGACGCGGGGGCCCCCCTTTGGGACCCGGAAGCGGGTCAGATAAAAGAGTTTGATCCGTTTATGGCCCCTACTATGTTGGCTCCGGGAAGTGTGGTTACTCGCATAGCGGCTTCGTCTACGCCTAATTCAATCACGTTCGGAATTATGGGCGGCGGCAAATCTATGTCGGGCTCTAGTCGCTTTGACAATCCCCGCGTTAAGGCACTAGAGGCTGATGTAAACTCTCGTATATATAATACCAAAGACCGAGATCAGTATTTAAGAGAATTCTCAGAAAATCCTAAAGATCCCCGCTTTCAAGCGGCTCAAGAAGTTTTCGATGACACGAAGGTGTTTGTTGGATCGGACGGGGATTTGCGGTTTGAGATTGATACTAGCGGAGCAAAGTTGAATGTCAATAAGATACGAGATGATGTTACGTTTGGGGCGGCGGATTCTGGACTGCCAAGACCGCTACAAGACTTTTTGGAATTTGACGAACTTTTTAAAGAATACCCTCAACTAGCAGAATACAAGGTTATCTTGTTGCCCAGACAGCGTCGTACAATAATGCAAGATGGCGAGCTTCAGGAGCTATCGGGGCAATTTGATCCTAAAACAAAGAAGATTTTTATTAACCCTACCTTAGGCTACATCAACAAGGGGATGGGGAAAGATGGAAACAGGATGTTTGACCCTGAGGAAGTAACTTCGGCGCTGCTTCATGAAATACAGCATGCCGTGCAAGATATAGAAGGGTTCCAGCCGGGAGGCGGAGCACGCTTACCCAAAGAAGTATATAATACCTTAGTGGGTGAGGTAGAATCACGAAATGTCCAGAGCCGCCGGGAAAGACCTGAACTAAGAGATCTTATTCCGGACGCTACTAGTGACTTTCCCCCGTCTCAACAACGTATGCTTGACGGAGACGGTGGTGTAATGAACTCTGTGCAAAGCGGGGAGCCTCTGGAAGAGATAATGGAGCGGTTACGAGAAAAAGTGGTAAATACTCCCAATGTTCCACGTGGAACACCTCAAAAAGCTCCTCTACCTGAGGGCCAACGGGGATATTCTCATGAATCTCCGGCGGATACTCGTTATAGACAGAATAATCCTAAAAGGTAATTAAGCATGGCGGAAGGTGATAGCATAATGCCGATGGTTGAGCGACGGGATAAACCCATTGATATAACCATTGAAGACCAAGTTGATATAGCGGCCCCTAATTCGTTCGAAGGCATGCCTAGCGAAGGTATGGACATCGAGATTATCGAAGACGAAGAAGGGGGTGTGATTGTTGATTTTGATCCGTCTATGCGGGACATGGAAGACGAAGGCGATTTTAACCGAAATCTAGCGGAAGAGCTGGACTCAGGTCTTCTGGGGGTCGTCGCCAACGAGCTTATGGGCGAGTACGATGCGAATAAGGCTTCGCGCAGTGATTGGGAGGACACCTACCGCAACGGTTTGGACATGCTCGGTTTTACCTACAAAGAGCGGACTTTGCCCTTTAGGGGCTCCACTGGAGTCACTCACCCCTTGTTAGCGGAAGCCGCTACTCAGTTCCAAGCTCAGGCCTTTAACGAGATGCTTCCTCCTGACGGTCCTGTCAGAACCTCTGTGGTCGGTGCGCCTACCAAAGAGAAAGAGCAGCAAGCTCGCCGCGTCAAAGAGTTTATGAATTACTACATTACTAACGTAATGGAAGAGTACACCCCTGAATTTGATCAAATGTTGTTCTTTTTGCCCTTGGCGGGATCTACCTTTAAGAAGGTGTACTTTGATGAGGCCTTGAACCGGGTCGTAAGTAAGTTTGTCCCCGCGGAAAACCTTGTTGTGCCTTACGAGACAAGTAGCTTAGAGACTTGCCCGTGCATAACTAACGTGATTTCTATGCCTTTCAACCAGTTGCGTAAGCTTCAGGTAGGCGGATTCTATTCAGACGTTCCGGTTTTGCCCGGAGTTGAGACTGGGGATCAATTAGTTGACGAAATGGACAATATTCAGGGAGTCCATGCGTCAAATATCGATTATGACGTCACTCTTCTGGAATTCCATGTCGAAGTAGACCTTGTCGGCTTTGAAGACATTGGAGACGACGGTGAAGAGACAGGCATTAAGCTGCCTTACGTTGTAACCGTGGTCGAAAATAGCGGAAAGGTTATCTCTATCCGCCGTAATTACCTCGAAGATGACGAAGACCGCAAGAAAATACAGTATTTTGTCCATTATAAGTTCCTCCCGGGATTCGGTTTCTACGGTCTAGGGCTTATCCATACGATTGGCGGACTGTCTAGAACGGCCACAGCGGCCCTACGGCAGCTCATAGACGCCGGTACATTGTCTAATCTACCTGCGGGCTTTAAAGCACGAGGCATGCGTATACGGGACGATTCTGAGCCGCTACAGCCCGGAGAGTTCCGAGACGTGGATGCACCGGGGGGCGCGATACGCGATAGTTTGATCCCGTTGCCGTTTAAAGGGCCAGATCAGACGTTATTTCAGCTATTGGGTTTTGTGGTAGATGCAGGCCAGCGTTTTGCGACTATTACGGACCTGAAGGTAGGGGACGGCAATCAAAATGCCGCGGTAGGTACTACGGTAGCTATGCTTGAGCAAGGCAGCAGGGTAATGAGTGCTGTTCACAAGCGTATGCACTACGCCATGCGTCAGGAATTCAAGCTTCTGACCCGCGTAATGCACGATTCTCTACCTCAGGAATATCCTTTCTCGGTAGAAGGTGGTGACCAGACCGTTATGGCTTCGGACTTTGATGACCGCATTGACGTCGTCCCGGTCTCTAACCCTAATATCTTCTCACAGGCACAGCGTATTGCTCTGGCTCAGGCGCAGCTACAGATGGCTACTCAAGCCCCTGAAATGCACAACATGCACGAAGCATTCCGTCGGATGTACGACGCATTAGGCGTTAAAGACGTAGACAAGCTCCTGAAGGCCCCTAGTACGGTCGAGGAGATACCTAAAGATCCGGCGCAAGAGAACATCGACGCCATTGAGAGCGTTGCTCTGAAGGCGTTTGACGGACAGAACCATGAGGCTCACATCATGTCGCATTTGTTGTTCAGCGCGTCGCCTCTGGCCGGTCAAACCCCGTCTATTATCTCTGCTCTGCAAAAGCATGTAACTGAGCACGTGAAGATTAAGTCGGAAGAAACGGCTATGATGCAGTTTATGCAGAATAGTCAGGGACAGCCTCCTACCGACGATCAGATGCTTGAGATTGAGATGATGATAGCTCAGAACATAGCTCAAGAACTGCAAGGAGTACGCGAACTAAGCATGCAGATAGCAGGTCAAGGCCAGCAAGAGCCACAAGGTCCTGATCCGTTAATCATGTTGAAAGAGAAAGAAATAGGCATAAAAGAGCAGCAAACTATGGCCGATATTGCTAATGACCAAGCTAAACTGGGCTTAGAAGAGCAAAAGATGGCTGAACGTAGTCGTCAATTTGATACTCGGCTACAAAGCCAAGAAGAAATGACAGCAAAACGATTAAACGCACAAGCTCAACGAGAGCTATTACGATTACGAGAGAACCGAGGAGGTCAGCGATGAGAGACGTAAAATTTAGAGGAACACCGGGCCCTACTGCGCCTAAGGCAACTAATTATGCCGATATTAAGGATCAGGGACGCATTCCTTACAGTAAGGAAAAGGCTTTGAAAACTCCGGACACTGCCAAAGGTACAGTTACCAAAGGCACGAGCCGTGGCATGGGCGCTATGTTACGTGGTGGTCAGTTTACTATTTGTTAGGAAAGCACTATGCCTTCGATGCGCGGTAACAGTCCGAAACAGATTAGTTCGAACATTCGCACGCTTAAGAAAGAACCTAGGAAGATGTCTACCGGTGGGGCTTTAAAAGTTTATAGCCCCATTGTTATACGTAAGCAGCGGTTTCAAGGCACTTTCTAAAGCCTTCTAGTTCTTCCTCAATCTTAATATATACGATATACTCTGATGATATAGGATATTCCTATACGGAGGAGTTATGGATGATTTAGATGTCGTTCAATTCGTTCAAAAGACGATAAAAGAGCGCAAAATGAATGTTTTAGACATTCTAGAAAACAATGGAATCAGTTCGATGGAGCAGTACGCTACCCTTATGGGTGAATTGACGTCATTGACACATGTAGAACAGGAACTCTCGAGCCTACTTGAACAACAGGAGCGTCAATCATGATTGAAGTACCGGGTTATTTAGCCGCAGAACTAGAAGCTGAGAAAAAAGTTAAGACAGAGACGGCTATTAAAGCCAAAGCTGTCACCGCCAAAGCCAAAATTCCTAAGCGTAAGCCTTGGAATGTCAACAAAGACATTTCCTCGGATACTAAGGAAGAAGGTGAAGAAGGCGCAGAAAAGATGTACGTAGACCCTATGCAACGGGTTCTAGACCCTACTAAAGCTGACAAAGCTATGATAGATCGAATGCCTCAACCGACCGGTTGGCGCATGCTCATTCTCCCATACCGCGGTAAAAAAATGTCTGATGGCGGGATTTATATCCCCGACAAGACGTTAGATGACGGCCAAGTCCAAACGGTTGTTGGATATGTCCTAAAGATGGGCCCTTTGGCCTATGCCGATAAAGACAAGTTCCCAGATGGTCCGTGGTGTAAAGAGAAGAGTTGGGTTGTTTTTGCTAGATATGCGGGATCAAGGTTCCGCATAGAAGGCGGCGAAGTTCGCATCCTCAACGATGATGAAGTATTAGCCACAATAGATGATCCCGAAGACATTATTAGCTTTTAAAGGAGCCTAGTATGGAAGAGAAAAAGAAAGAAACCAGTGTAGATGATGGCACTGTTGACATTGAATTAGGGGAGGACACGGAAGCGCAAAGCGTTGAAATAGACGTTGCTGAAAGCGCTGACGAGGCCTTGGAAGTTAAAGGAATAGGGTACGATCGTTCTGATGATAGCGACGAGCACGAAGAGTATTCTCAAGGTGTTCAAAAGCGCATAGATCGTCTTACAAAGAAAATGCGTGAGGCCGAAAGGCAACGAGAAGAAGCTTTAAGCTACGCTCAAAACGTGAAAACCGAGTCTGATCAGGTGAAAGCTAAGCTTAAGTCTGTCGATCAGGGGTACCTGAACGAGTACGGAGGCCGTATTACAGCGGAATCCACTGCGGCTCAAGAGGCCTTTAAGCGTGCCATTGCTGTAGGTGACCCGGAAGGTACTTTAGCTGCTCAAACCAAGCTTAACGAACTGCATTATGCGGAGACTAGGTTAAAAGAGGCTAAAAGGGCCCAAGCCCTGAGCGCTCAGAGGCAAGAGCAAGAACAGGCTCAACCACAGGCTCAACCACAGGCTCAACCACAGCAGGAGGCCCCGGCTAAGCCTGATCCTCGTGCCGAAAAGTGGGCGGAAACTAACGAATGGTTCGGAAACGACAATACGATGACGTTTGCGGCGTATGGGATACACAAGCAACTCGTTGACGAAGCATTTGACCCGACGGGCGATGACTATTATGATGAGCTGGATAAACGAATTCGCGGAGAGTTTCCGCACAAGTTTTCAGATACCGGGAATAAGCGACGCAACGCCCAAACTGTCGCCGGAGTCTCCCGCAGCACTTCATCCAGACATGGGCGCAAACAGGTAAAGCTCACACCAAGCCAAGTCGCGATAGCGAAGAAATTAGGTGTGCCACTAGAAGAATACGCGAAATATGTCAAATAGGAGACGATGATGACTACAAAGAAACAAGGTTTTGAAGGAATTGATCGGGCTTCTCGCGCTAATGACAGCAGGGAGAAAGAGCACAGGCGTAAGCCTTGGGCTCCCCCATCCATGTTAGATGCACCACCTGCACCCGAAGGGTACAAACACCGTTGGATACGTACAGAGGTTCGTGGTTTTGATGACCGCAAAAATATCTCCGCACGTCTAAGGGAAGGATATGAACTCGTAAGAAAAGATGAGTATCCCGACTTTGAAGCCCCGGTCGTTGATTCAGGCAAATATGAAGGTGTGTTCGGCGTTGGAGGACTCTTACTCGCACGTATCCCAATAGAAACTTTAGAGGAAAGAACAGCGTATTTTGCTGGGAAGTCTCGAGATCTAATGGATGCGGTCGATCATGACATGATGCGAGAAAATGCTCACTCAAGTATGGCGATCAATAAACCCGACCGTCAATCTCGTGTAACTTTTGGTGGCGCTCGTAAGGAGTAAGCTGCCCACCCTTTAGGAGAGAAATATCATGGCGAATACAGCAACTGCCTTTGGTCTTCGACCTATCGGACTAGTTGGAAGCGCAGTTAATTCTACCGGTGTAACCGAGTACGAAATTGCTTCTAATAATACTAATGTAATGTACCAGTACGGAATTGTTGTTCCTACTAGTGCTGGAGTCATTGATCAAGCGGGCGATACTGCCGGTGGAACAGTGGCTGCATTAGGTGTTCTGATGGGAATTATGTACCAAGATGCAACACAGAAAAAGCCAGTTTGGCTTAACTACTGGCCCGGTTCAGCAGGCGTTTCGGTGGATACTAACTATCCAGTGAAAGCGTATGTTGCGGACAATCCTGATCAACTTTTCCAAGTTGCTTCGGATGCCTCACTAACAAACCGTGCTACGGCGCTTGCCCACGTATTCTCGAATGCGTCTTTGGGTACGTCTGCTAGAACCGGTTCTACGGCTAACGGCAATTCAAATGCCGCTCTTGGCGTATCCACTGTCGCGAACACAGCTACGCTTCCTTTGCGTATTGTGGGCATTGTTGACGATGAAGCAAATAGCGATTATGCCGCCGCGGGTATCCCGCTGGTTGTTCGCTTGAATGCTCATTTCAACTCAAATGCTGCGCGATTCGATTCACAAACCACTTCATTAACGACTGGTATTTAAGAGGGCTAAATCATGGCTATATCTCGCGCACAACTAGCGAAAGAGCTGGAACCCGGACTAAATGCTTTGTTCGGTCTGGAGTACGATCGTTATGATCGTGAACATGCGGAGATCTTTGACGAAGAGTCATCAGATCGCGCATTCGAAGAGGAAGTAATGCTGTCAGGCTTTGGCACCGCCCCTGTTAAAAACGAGGGTAATGCTATTACGTTTGATGACGCGCAGGAGACTTACACTGCACGTTATACTCACGAAACTATTGCTTTGGCGTTCAGCATCACTGAGGAAGCGGTTGAGGACAATCTTTATGATCGTCTCGCAGCTCGCTATACTCGGGCACTTGCTCGTTCAATGTCACAAACCAAGCAGATTAAAGCGGCTGCGGTATTAAACCAAGCGTTTAACACTGCGGTTCCAGTAGGCGACGGAGCGGCTCTTTGTTCAGCAGCTCACCCATCGCTTGTTGGTAATCAAACCAACCTTTTGGCTACACCATCTGACCTAAACGAGACGTCTCTTGAGCAAATGCTCATTAACATCGCTGGTTTAACTGATGAACGTGGTCTGAAGATTGCGGTTCGAGGCATGAAGCTGATTATACCTAAAGAACTGCAATTCATTGCAGAGCGTGTAATCAACTCTAACCTACGTCCCGGTACTGCTGACAACGACGTCAATGCTACCAAGTCTATGGGCATGATCCCTGATGGCGCGGTGGTTAACCACTTTCTTACTGACACAGATAACTGGTTCATTAAGACGGATGCTCCTAACGGCTTTAAGATGTTCAACAGAACCCCTCTTAAGACTGCTATGGAAGGCGACTTCGATACTGGCAACATGCGATTCAAGGCACGTGAGCGTTACAGCTTCGGTGTTTCTGATTGGCGTGCTGTGTACGGTAGCGGATCCTAAAACTCGGGTAACCGAGAGGAAGAGGAAAGAGGGGCGGCTTGTGCTGCCCCTTTTTTTATCGTATATTACAAATGTCCCTGACAGTCGCATCCAGCGGCTGACACTAGCCACGACAGGAGATCCTCATGGCGACTACTACTTTTTCTGGTCCCGTTAAGACCGGCACTATTCGCAATACTACTGGTACTACAGTTGGCACAGACGTCGCTAACGTAGGCTTTGTAACTATGGCTCAATCTATTGTCGTAGATATCACCGGAGCCAGTGCCTTAAATCAACGAGTTGCTATAGTTCCGGCTAACTCTCAGATAGTTGATGTTATTCTAAACGTGACTACAGCTAACACTGACACTGGTGCTGCTACCGTATCTGTAGGTACAGCCGGTGACGGTAATGCTTTCCTATCCTCTATAAATGTCAAAGCTCTGGCTACGACACACGGTACTTTGGACGCAGAAGCCACAGATGTGGGATCTACCGATCTAGAGGTTCTTGCGGACTTTACCGGCGCTAATGGCGACGGCACGGGCGTTGGAACGGTTACGGTTATGTACCTTCAAAACAATAACCTCACGTAAGCGACTCTAAGGAGACTGCGAAATGTCGGGTTCTGATACTTTAAGCAAACGAGTGACTGGAACGGGTTCTCTCGCTGTTGGTCCTGCGCGTATACGAGGATTCCAAGTAACCACCGGTGTCGGTGCGGGAAGACTTACTATAACGCAAGGCAATGGTGGTGCGACTGCGATAGATATAGATTTTGGAGCTAATACGTCTGATTCGGTTTTTATACCGGATGAGGGTGTAAGAGTGTCCGATATATATGTCTCGGCTATAACGAATATAACTGCTGTAACTATATTCTATAATTAACAGGAGAAATGTATGGGTGATACTACATACGCCAGCCCTCGTAAGATGGAAGCAATGAAAGGAATGAGCCGTGGTGGCAATGGAGTAAGAAATGCCGCCGGTGGTGCTAAAGTACGTAAAATGAATAGAGGCGGTTGCGCCGTTAAAATGGGCAATGGCGGATACGCAAGAAAATAAATAAAGTCTGCTGGGAAATAGAACATGGCTGTTTCAGGATCAACAGATTTTGAGTTAGACGTCACCGAATATATTGAGGAGGCGTTTGAACGTTGCGGGAAAGAAGTCCGCACGGGATTTGATATTCGAACCGCCAAACGTTCTATGAATCTGTTGTTTGCGGATTGGGCTAACCGTGGTTTAAATCAATGGACCATTGCACAGACCACCGTTACGGTCGTGCAAGGCCAGTTAGAATATCCCCTTAATGCAAACACAATAGACTTATTATCGGTAGTAGTAAGGCGCGACAGTCAAGATTACGGGATTCAACGGTTAAGTCGTGATGACTTTATTAATATTCCAAATAAGACGCAGCAGTCTAGGCCTTCTCAATGGTTTTTAGATCGTCTTATTACCCCTGTTCTAAAAGTTTGGCCTGTGCCGGATAACAGCACAGACCAGCTTATTTTTAACAGATTGGTTCGTATAGATGATGCCGATTCTCCTACAAACACTTTACAAATACCGTTCCGATTTTACCCTGCCTTAGCCGCGGGATTAGCCTATTACATAGCTATAAAGAAAGCCCCTGACCGGATTCAATTACTAAAGACATTGTACGAAGAAGAAATGCAACGAGCCATAGACGAGGATCGAGATAGAGCCTCATTTAACGTAGTTCCAAGCTTGGCTTATTCTAGGAATCTTTGATGGGTAAGTTTGCTTCTGGTAAAAATGCTTGGGGCACTTCGGACAGGTCCGGATTCCGTTATAGGCTTAACGATATGCGCCAAGAATGGACGGGAAGCTTGGTCGGAAGAGATGAATATGAGCCGAAACAGCCACAGCTTAACCCTTTTCGGAAAGTTATAGATCCACAAGCTTTGCGGGACGCTAGGCCGGACAGAGTTGAACCTACGGTGGTTTATGTAGGGCTTCCTCTGGTCATAGACCCACAGTTAGGGCCTGTTACGGCGTTTGGTCAAGTTGGAAACGTAACGGTGACAATAACATGAGTTTTACTTACGACGAGTTAAAAACAGCCATACAGGGCTATACCCAAAACGAAGAGTCTAGTTTTGTGGCTAATTTACCTCTTTTTATACGTATTGCCGAAGAAAGGATCTTAAAAAACGTACAATTGACGCTTTTTAGGAAAAATTCCACTGCGGCAATGACGATTAATAATCAGTATTTAGCGGCTCCGGCAGACTTTTTAGCTCCGTTTTCGTTGTCTTTTACAGATGCGTCTAACGATAAATACTTTCTTGAGTACAAAGATGTTAATTTTATCCAAGAGTTTAATCCGGACGATACTACGGTAGGAAACCCCCGGTATTATGCTTTTTTTGACATAGATAACTTTCTCATAGGCCCCACTCCAAATGGGTCTTATGTGGTAGAACTGCACTACTTTTACCGTCCCAAAAGCTTAACTGCCGGGGCCGGTTCGGGTACGACGTGGTTAAGTACAGATGCAGAAGTAGCTTTGTTGTATGGGTGTTTAATTGAAGCTTACACTTATATGAAGGGCGAAGCCGATGTTATGCAGGAATACGAAAAACGTTTTATGGAAGCAATCGTATCTCTTAAAAACTTCGGTGAAGCAAAGGAAGTTACAGATGCGTATAGAACCGGCCTTATCATAAGAGATAAAGCTTAATTGCCTTATATTATTAGCAAGAAACAGGAGCAACTCTAATGGCTATTTCACAAGCTATGGCTACATCTTTCAAAGTTGAAATTCTAGGTGGGGATTTCGATTTTAGCAGCGGAACAGCGCAGGTTTTTAAGATCGCTTTGTACACGTCAAGCGCAACACTTGGTGCGACTACTACGGCCTATGCCTCGACTAACGAAGTCTCAGGCACCGGTTACGTTGCCGCCGGGAACACGCTGGCTATCTCAGCTAACCCTGCTTCTAGTGGCACTACGGCGTTCCTAGACTTTTCGGACACTACGTGGTCTACCGCAACTATTACTGCCCGTGGCGCACTTATCTATTTGGCTAACGGAGGAACTAACCCTGCTGTAGCTGTACTGGATTTTGGTGCAGACAAGACTTCAACTGCGGGCGACTTCACTATTGTCTTCCCTGCGGCAGATTCGAGCAACGCGATAATCCGTATAGCGTAGGGTGCTTAGATGGCTGACGTCATTGTACCCATCTCTGGTTGGGGCTACAGCACTTGGGGCACTGATTCGTGGGGCGAAGGTAATGCCCTGCCGGTTGGCACAGGACAGGTAGGTTCCGTAACGGTTACGGCTCATGCCTCGGTTACGGTTACGGGCGCACAGGGCACAACTGCTTTAGGAACGGCCGCTGCGGACTCCGCTACAAATGTCTTAGTTACAGGGGTAAGCGCTACAGGCAGTACCAGTTCTGTTGTTTGGGATGCGACGGTTTACTTTGGTGGATGGGGTCGTGGTACTTGGGGTCGCGGTACTTGGGGCGAATCTCTAGGGCTTGAAGCTACCGGTGCGGTTGGTTCTGTTACGGTCCAAGAAGGCACTTCGGCTACCCTAACCGGGGTCGTGGGAACAACCGCTCTCGGCAATGTTGTAGTAAGTGGTGATGCCGACTCGATTAACGTATTGGGTAATGCAGCCACCGGCGAGATAGGAACGGCTACTGTACAGGCTTTTGCAGTTGTTTCTGTTACGGGCGTAGCCGGTACTACAACTTTAGGTAATGCTAACGTCCAAAGTGCCGCGGTTGCTTACGTAACAGGCGTTCAAGGTACCACAGCAGCAGGCACAGTAAGCGTCACAGGCGACGCCAACCTTGTTGAAACAGGCTTACAAGGCACCACGGCGCTAGGCAATGTAACGGTACTGTTGCAGCAGAACGTCAATGTAACGGGCGTTCAAGGTACTACAGCACTAGGAGAGACAACGGAGACGGCGACCGCAGTAGTTTCGGTAACCGGCGTACAAGCCACAGGACAGGTAGGTAATGTTTTGATATGGGAACGAATTATACCTAATCCAAACACCATATGGACGGAGATAGCGGCATGATTAAGGTACACGAAGCGGTAAAAAATGGTGATATAATAAACCCTAAGCATGAGGTGCAAATCTTATGCGATAATTGTGGGTATGATCTTGACGAGGCCGAGCTTAGCGCCGATACTTGTTCAGATTGTGGGGAAGCCCTAAATTTACGTCAAAATACAAAGATTTACGCAACGAGCGTCCCTGCTGCCTCTGGCAGTACACTAGTATAAGTACTGGAGAAACCAAATGGCAACTTATGTAAATAACTTAAGACTTAAAGAGATCACCACAGGCGACGAGGACGGCACTTGGGGCACTAGCACCAACACCAACCTCGAGCTTATTACCGACGGTTTTAGTTACGGTACAAAGGCTATAGCGGCGGATGCTAACGAAACCTTCACAATGCCCGATGCTACAACGGACGCTACACGAGGCTTTTACTTAAAGTTTACCTCGGCAGTTAGTCTGACAGCGACGCGCACGGTTACACTCGGCCCCAACACCGTGTCTAAAGTGTGGGTGATCGAGAACGCTACAACGGGCAGCCAGATCATTACGATCAAGCAAGGCTCCGGCGCTACGATAAACATCCCCAACGGCAGTAAGCTGATGGTAGTTACCGATGGTGCTGGCGCAGGCGCTGCGGTACTTAACGCTAACCCTACTGAAATAGGTGGCAGTGTTACCTCTGTAGCAGTATCTGGAGGCACAACTGGACTAACCACTTCTGGCGGGCCTATAACGGGTTCAGGAACTATTACGATAGCGGGCACACTTGCGGTAGCTAACGGTGGTACAGGAATTACGTCCCTTGGGGCGGGTGTCGCTACGTTCTTGGGCACTCCGTCTAGTGCAAACCTTATAACGGCTTTGACGGATGAAACAGGAACGGGCGTAGCGGTATTTAACGTCTCCGCTGCCCTGACTACACCTAAGATTACCACGGGCCTTCAAGACTCGGCAGCTAATATAGTAATTCCCTTTGACAGCAACCAGTATTTTTCGGGGACATTCTCCGACAAGGTAACGGTAATAGGAAATACTGGTACGGCTATCACGATTAACGCCAATGTAGGAAATGTGTACACCGCTACCCTAAATGGCAATGCTACTATTACACTGGCGACACCCAACGCGGTGTCTAACCGAGCGACTTCGTTCACTTTGATCCTGACCAATGATGCCACAGCGTCCAGAACGGTAGCTTTAGCGGGAGGAACTTTTAAATATCCCGGCGGTTCAATAGACCGAACAACATCCGCTAATGCGGTAGATATTTGGTTCTTTTTCTCACCCGATGGCGGGACAACGTGGTACGTGACACTACCAATGAAAGACCTAACCACTTAATTTTATTAGTCTAGGAGACTTTAAACATGGCACTTACAGCAGAGCAACAATCACAAGTAGACGTTCAAAATGCAACGGATGACCACCGTTCCGCTAACCAAATAGCAGGCCAAGCAGATCAGCAAGCCAAGCTAACTAAGATAGAGGCCATGCGTATGGCTAAAGATGTCCTAGTTGAAAACCGCCGTGTAAGTGCGGCTGCGGACGCTACCGCTATAACTGACTCGGAC
>Ga0307984_1000753_pt1 | contig 13825 bp, 21 predicted proteins | sample EllFjometageno78_FD_203169 | JGI IMG/M metagenome (GOLD analysis project Ga0307984, IMG submission 203169) | Marine microbial communities from Ellis Fjord, Antarctic Ocean - #78 | ecosystem: Environmental > Aquatic > Marine > Unclassified | place: Southern Ocean | collected 2014-10-09
GATTTCGCCTGTTTGCGGTATGCAGATTTAATATCTTCTGCCGTTGCAGTTTGTTGCAAACCTAATAATGCGTAATAGTCCATACTAGTAATTATCCTAGCAGGATTACTGTTAAGAATTATTTCTTACAGTTATCAAAATGCCATCTTTTCATCGGCGGTTCTGCACCTGTTTTTTTGCAGTGAGGACAAGTCACTGTGTTGTCACGTCCAGCCCAAATCTTTCTTTGTTTGATAATAGATTCGTTACTATGTTTTTTGCCAAGATTTATACGTCCTATCTTTTCTTTAGTTTCTGATGTATGTGTTCTAAGTTTGGCTTTGTCTGACATAACTTTCTTAGCATACGACGAGTGGGTTTTGCCGTAGAAATGGTTTTTATTTCCTGTTTGTGATTTGCTTTTAGCTTCATTCCACAGTGGTCTATAATACTCAAACATTTTTGAAGTATATCGTTTGTCTTGATGAAAAAATTGCATTGCGTGTAATGCATACACCATCTTTGCTTTTTGATTGCCAGCTACCATCTTAATTAACAAACAATGAAGAATGTAATGTTCCTTTGCAGTAACTACTACAAGATTACATTTATCATTACCTCCATCCAAACTTTTTGGAATAATATGGTGTTTCTCAGTATAACAGTCTAATGATTTAGTTCTTGACTGTGCTCGTTCTATTATATTATAATAGGTTGTAGTGTATTTGTTATCTATAAATATCATTGCTGTATGTCCTCCCAGACTATAGAGTAGTTGGATGCTCTAACATCGTGAACTACATTTTTATTTAGCAAATGACAGTTATTTCTTTGGCTTTGCCATCCAAGCACTCATACCCATATAGGCACCAACAATGCCGGCCATAGAAATATAGAATAAACTACTAAGGTCACCCAACAACTTTAATCTTGTTTCTGGTATAAGTCCAGGGATCATAATAATCGTAGTGAATAGGATCATAACAATTATAGAGACCCAGGCCATCCTGCGCTGAGCGTCTGCCTTTTCCTCTTTTAGTTCCATCTCTTCTAGTTTGGTTATTTTATCTAACTCAGTGTCACTCACGACGCCATCTCCGTCTAGGTCATACTTGTTATAGTTGCTATCATCTTCAAGTTTCTTAGCCGCCATCGTCGCCTCCCTAATATGTATATAATTACTTATTAGAAAACTTAAAATTTAGGCTTATCACAACACGTAACCCAGTGCTGATATTTTTAGTTACATTGTGGGGAATAGTACTATCAAACATACAAAACCAACCTTCTTGTGGCGTTATTACCCGTTGTTCGTTTACGTATGGATTAGGTTTATACTGGAACACAAACTCTCCACTATCTTTAGGATACTGTACCCAAAAAGCCGCGCTTACTTGAGCACCGCCTGCGTAGTTATCTGAAGTTTCGTGGCTATGCAGATTAGTCTGATCTCCAGGAGCATGCACTACTGCCCATGCCGCTTCATTTGGATCTACATCCTTCATGCCACTGTTCCAACACAACTCAATATCCTGATCAAAGAATAGTTTCCATTGTGCAATCATATGTCTTATTAGTTCTTGTATGTCATGACTAAACTCAATACGAACGTCTTCGTTACGTATACTAGTTGAATCAGAAGACATTAGTCTACCTTTATGGTAATTCTTTAATACCATATCAGCAATAGACCGGGTGTCTATTTCTTCTAAACACCCGGTCAAATATTGACAAGAATAAAGGGTTTCTACCTTCATCTTAGATTTTAGTGAAGTTCTTTTGGTAATTTATCATAGTCTACCATATAGAATCCATTATCTTGAAGTTCAACAGCATCTGCATACTTTGACTCCAACAACTCTTGTGCCATTACGCCCTTTTGGATTTCTTTACTCCAAATATAGTTATATGTGTATACGTTCATGTCTTGTTCAGCATAAGCGAACTTAATGTTCTCTTTTAGACGTACGTCACTCCACATTTTCTTCCAGCCTTTGCTAATTGACTTACCAGCGTCTTTAGCCGCCTTTGCTGTAGCATCAGCGGCATCTTTAGCTGCCTTTGCTGTAGCATTTGCGGCATCTGTTGCTGCTTTTGCGGCTGCATCAGCAGCATCAGTAATTGCTTTTGTGCATGTGTTAATAGTTTGATCACAAGTATGGATTGCACTATTGCATGCATTAGCTGTTGCAGCTGCCGCATTTGACAGGCTTTGTGCGCTTAATGCATCGCTTACTGCATTGACACCAGCAGTAGTCCAATTTGCAACTTCGTTTGCCGCATCTGCAACATCTTTAGCTGCATCGTTGCATGCTTGTTCAGTTGCCTTTGTTGCTTGTTTAGCACCAGTATAGGCAGCATTGGCAGCCTTAGCGGTTGCTTGGGCAGTCTGTTCTGCCTCTTTAGCAACTTTAATTGCTTCGTCTTGTGCTTTGTCAATACCGTCTGTAACATGGTCTAATGCTTCGTCTAATGTGCCGCCGGCATCTAGAAGTGCATTTGCACCATCAACAAGTGGTCCAATGTCAATATCAACATTTACGTCTACATCTAGACCAAGTAGTAATGCGGCTTGTCCGTCAATACCAAACGAGACTGTGTCATCTTCGTAGGTAGCATGAGCTGAGCCTTGTACGCCAACTTGGGCACCAATACTTACACCAGCTTCGCCGCTTACTTCAGCGCCACCTAATGGAGTATCAATACCTGCTGATCCGCTAGCATCTGCACCAACATTTGCACCGGCAATAGCGCCGCCGCCTACATCTACACCATGCTCGCCAACACTCGCGTGTCCGCCTGCTTCTGCATATGCTTCTGCGTGTACGCCAGCTTCGCCTTCTGCATCAGCACCAACAGTAATATCACCTAATGGAGTATCAATACCTGCTTCTGCACTTGCATCACCACTTACGCCAGCTTCTGCTCTAGCACTCGCGCCTGCTGTTGCGGCAACTTCTGCATCACTGCCATCCCAGCCTGCGCTGCCTTCTACATGTGCTTCTGCTTCTGCACTGGCGTGTGCTTCCGCAGTACCTTCTGCGCCTGTATGGGCAGTTAGGCCAGGAACTATTTCCTGTTCAGCATGTGCTTCTCCGCTTGCACTTGCTCCGGCCTCTGCACTAACATGTGCTTCTGCACCAGCAGCAACATGTGAGTCAGTAACTTCATATCCTGCACTGGCACCTGCTTCTGCACTAGCATGAGCACCTGCTTCACCACTTGCGCCTGCTTGATCGTTTCCCACTGATCCACTTGTTTCAACTGCAACACTTGCTTCAGCGGTTACTGCATACTGTGGTTTCGACACTGCAATAACAGCGTCTTGTGAGGCTTGCACTTGTGCTTGAGCCGCGGCATAGTTATCTGCTTCTTCTTTTTCTTTTTCTACAGCAGCGTCATGATCTTTCTGCGCCTGTGCATTGTCGGCTTCAGCATCAGCCTGTTTTTTTCTAGCTGTTTCTGCTTCTTTATCAGCATTTGCTTTAGCGGCATCTGCCTGTTGTTTTTGGATATCTGCTTGATGCTTTTGGTTATTAGCATCAGTTAGAGCTTGTTGCTGTCGTGCTTTTTCCGCTTCAGCATCAGCCTTTTGGGATTCGTTACTCATTGATAATCTCCTATGATATATTTTTATTTGTTTTCAATCTTATTAATGCGGGCTTCTAGTTCATCTATTTTAGCTGCAATCTTAGGGTTTACTTTACGCCATGCCTCTGGGTCTTGATCTAACATTGATAACCCTAGCTTATCTCGCAACCAATCCATACATTGGTCAAACTTGGAATATGCCCATAGCCCAATGCGTGTGTCTTTAATGTAGAAAAGGAATGCGGCGCCAAATAGTGCTCCTGCTATTCCAGTGTAAATCCATGTTCTATCACTAGCCATGTTTTCAATCATTTCCCACATATTATTTCTCCTTGTATGCTTTGTCGGTTGTATCCATTTGAATAATTTCATATTCCATGGGCGTCTCACTTTTTAGTAAAAAATACTTTCCGTCAATAGTCTTGCCAGACAGCCTAGTGTCTCGCTTACTATTGAAAGATCCAACCTCAAAGACTTTTTTCTTGTTCATATGCTTTACAGTAAGTCTGTGATCTGGATCAAACCATATCTTAATTCTTTGCCATATTCCCATGTTATGCATCATCCAATTTTGAACAATTACTACAACGGCACTTTCTGCAAATTTCAATAACACCTAACCTGTCTCCGCGAGTTTTAAAGGCTTCTTCTCGTAACGGACTTCCACAGTGGCTTCCGTGACCACAATTCTGACATCCTGAGCTGCTAACTCCGCTTAGGCCTACTGTAATACCGCCATTGATTATCGTCATTAAAAGATTCCCTTCAATGAGTCTAGTAGGCCTGGTTTGGGTTGGCTGTTTTCTTCGTTAACTTTATCTTCAGTTTCTTTTATTTGCTTGTTAGCTGAATCAATAGCATCTTTAGACTCTTTGTAATAGCTTTCGTATGCGGCAATTATTGTTTTTTGTTGTTCAATAAGAGCTCTGACACTACTGAGGTTTGTTCCAAGGTTCTCGTAACCATTGTCTGTTAAGGCAAATAATGCAACAGGTCTCCCTGATTTTTTAATCTTAGCAAATATCTTATCGTAGTTCTCAGGAGTAATAATGAAAAACTCTACTGGCTTTGTTCTAAGCACATCCACACTGGGAAGAGTTAGCTCAGGTTTAGCTATTGGGGTAGTCGTAATCTGTAGTACTCTTGGTGAGCTACAGGCACTAAGGAGTACTAGCACCACTCCACAACCAAGGACATTCATTATTGAACGCTTTACCTGTTTTTGCATTTGATTCTTTCTCCGTAAGTTTTGCACCACTTTCTAATTCAAAACATCTATTGACATTAACTGTGGCTCTGTTAATTATTTTCTGTACTAAGCCAGGTTTTTTGTTTGCTAGTACGCCTAGGTCATGCTTTTCTAACTTCTGCGACAATACGTTATTACTGGCTCTTATTGTTGCAAACTTATCGTTTACTTGTTTAAGCTCTTGTGTAACTCGTTGGAAGTTTTCTTCCATTACCTTCTTGGCTTTCTCTGATTCTTGAACTGCTAATGTAGCTTTAGCTTCGTTAGCAACTAAGATACTCATACGACTCTGTGTATCAGTATAATACCAATACCCAAGTCCACCCATGGCAAACATTACTATCATCATAATTCCTGCGAGTTTTAGTCCCATTATGCCAATGCTCTCATTCTAGCAACTAGTCTATCAGCACGGTTAGTAACTTGCTTGTACCAACCTGAGTCAACCATTTCGTCAGCGGCGGCATCCCAATCTCTGGCATCTACGCCACGCTTCATTCCTTTAAATCCACTGAGTCTTGGACGGCCCATGTTAAACATCATGTTAGCAATAACTAATTGTGCTTCTTCTGGCAAGTCATCAAAGTCTGGATAAAGTATATCACAGTCTTTTAACACTGATTCGCAATCAGATTGGAACGCCTCAGTAACACGATCTTCGCTTACTGGAGTGTCATCGTCTTGTCCATACTCTGGATCTGATTCTAAAATTAAATGGCCAATGCCAAATGTAGGGTAACCTAGATGGTCTTTATATACAGCGTATACTACGCCTTCATCAACTTCTAGATCTTCTTGCAGTTGCTCTAAATTCATCGATATCTCCTAATGTGCGAGGAACTCTCGCAATGTTTAACATGCCTTCCATCACACCTTGTGCCGCTTTGTTGTCCCTATATTTCTTAGGACTCAACGGTATGTGTGTTGCAATGTTGTTTTGAGTTAAATTATACAATGGATCTTTCTTGGTTCCCATGTAGGGTAGCATAGTCCAATCACTGTCTTCTATGTTAGTAATATTTTTTAAATCGCTTATGAGACTCATAAACTTTTCTGGGTAATCGCTACGGCGTTCTGCTTCAATAAACACCAAGTAGTGACTGTCTTCAATTTCCCCAGCACTTGTTTCAGCATCAAGTATCCAGTCGTAACCTTTTTCTAAAAATGTTTCTAAATCAACAGCCGCTGATTGTCCCATAACCTTAAAACTAGCAACAACAACTCCGTCGTCTGAACCCATCTTGGCACTAAATTCATCAAAATGAACTTCAGGCTTAACCCTGTCTTCTAAGTCGTTTGGATCCATGCCTTCTATAAGTTTCATTACACCAGTTCCTCTTCGCCTGGTTGTGTTTGACCAGCAGTCATATCGTCTAGATCTTCTTCGTATGAATCGTCTAAATCACTTAAATCAATATCTTTGCCTTCAAGTTCAATGAATCCTTCAACAGCATCCTTGACTAACTCACTGGGCATTTTAATTTTTACAAGCCAAACTGGATTTGTTGTAAGTTTTGCCTTCTTTGTGCCAGGTTCAAAATCACCGTAATCTTCAATCTTTATTGGAGTTTTAAGTTTGTCTTTACTATACTCAACAATAACATTGTAGCCAAGTAGTCTTTTGGCGCCATCTGGATCAGGCATTGCCTTGTATGGCCACATGAAACTACATTCAATCCAGTGGGCAGTTTTAATTGGGCCTTGTACAAGTTCGCCTTTTTTCCAGTTCTTAAAAGCATATAAATCAACTTCATCAAGAACTCTTTCAAAATCCATGAGAGTTTCCATGCTACTATCGCTCATGTAAATTCTTTTAGTATTGTCAACAATATCTTTGACGTCCATGGTGGTGCCCTTTTAACTTATTTAATGTATTTATGCAACATTTGACTATGAAGCAAATGATTATCCACCCAAATAGCATGTGCTTTTTCAGTAGGATGAGTAGTATAGAAGTCCTGTTTAGTGCGTTTAGCCCAGTTATACATCCCTTCGTCTAGTATCCATTTACTCTTATCAATGTCTTCCCTAAGCGTTCTTAAACTAGCATCCATTGTATTATTGTACTCAAACAAACTATCGTCTACGTGTGCAAAGATATAGTTTACATCGTGTTTTATGAGATAGTTTTGCAATGTTACTATTTCTAACATGCTATTATATGTTTCCCAGGCAGGATCGCTAGCAACATTTTTAACATAACTCCGAGCAAAGTCACTCATGCCGTTTGCTTCTTTGTGTGCTCTGTCTGCTAGTTGCAAATCCAGCACCTTGCTGTCTGCGTTAACAAAATGGTCAGCAGGGTCTTGGTCATTATGGGTCCATGGGGTAATGCTATACCAAGGACTGTCTCGATGCCCTGTGTCGTAGGCAAATCTAAATTCATAGCGATTAGGAAAACTCCACATAACTGCTACAAACTGCTCTTCGTTCTCGTAGTTGGCTACTGCGTTCATAACTCGCCTGCGTATACTACTATTACTAGCGCCTGGCATCGCAGTACAACAGTAATTCATTCCTAGTTTCTTGGCAAGTAAGCCACTCCAAGCATGTTCTTGACTAGGCAACTCGCTGCCAAATGTAAAACTATCTCCGCCTGCAATTAAAACTGTCATAAAAAATATATCCCTGCTAACATTGGCAATATTATAAAAAATCGCTAGCCTTCTGAGCTACTTTATCAAGCTAATGATTTTTAACTTGTGCAATGTACTTTAAATTTACTTCTACTTCTAGTATAACATTAACCGTCTCTGTGTCAATATTTTTTATAATATTAACCTTTCAGTAGTTGTTAAAATAATGTATATTATATGTATATAACCACGATATGGTTAAAAGTAGGTATAATCATCAAATGACAAAGGGCGTGATTTAGTAATAATAATTTTGTTGTGTTATGCATAGTTTTATCCGTATAAAAATTTTATCGTTTCAGATACACTTTCTTCTGAAAGTATAACATTAGATACTGCAAAATAAAAAGGTTTTTCATCTGCATTAAATAGTGTGTGCGTTTTTGCTGTGTCAATAAAATACATTTTGCCGTTTTCAAAGTTCATTTTAGAATCTTCTAATAGAAAAAATCTACTACTACTATAATTTAAAGGCAAAAATAACCTAAACGATTTTATAGAAGTGCTTTTATTATCCCTATGAGGAGGAAAATAGCCTCCGCTGTTTAACCTAATAACATGTGTACGTCCTAAATATTTTTCAAACGGATCTAACCATTTAGAAAAAAGAGGATAGACAGGAGTCTTAGTATTAAAGTCAGCCTCACTATGGGCAATTCCAGTTTCAAAATAATATTCATGCAACGAATCAAGATCAGGCTTTCCTGACAAGCCGCCATCTAAACTTGTAATACTTAGACCTTCTCGATTTATATTTTTTCGAGGATTATACTTAACCCAGTCAAAGTTATTGTTTAACTCTTCTATTATATTATTTGTATTGCCAGTTAGTTTTAAAGGATAATAGTCGCCAAAACGTGTTAGCGTAGAGTACAAATTACTTACATTAGATATCATCATTATCGTACATCCTTTTCAAATATATAAGTATTTACCACCTTTAAAACTGCTATAATTTGTTTGTGATAAGTATTTTAAAGGAATACCAATTAGGGTATAAATATTACGATAAGAACTACAATTTAATAGGAGACATATTTAATGGCTAAACTTCAAACAGCGACAATAACGAATCCGAGTACAACAACCACAACGGCCGGTGAGTTCATGGCTGAATTAAAAACAATATCTACAGCTCAAGACTATGTTGATTGGGTTGCTTGGTACACAAACGCAGAAGCAAATGCATATTTTACTATTACTGAATCTTCGATGGTTGATAACACAGTAACAGAAGTTAGATTATGGCAAGATGACAAATATTCAGAATATGCATCTGCTAAATTAGAGGTAACTACCGAATTATCTAGTCTTGGTTTATCCTATAGTTCAGTTGTTGCTGATGCATAATTGATATCAACTACTTGAAACCGAATCATTCTATTTCCCGGCTAACGAAAACCAAGAATTATTAATACAACAAAATACTACACGGATTTTAATAACAATGAGACGTCTAGGATACATTTAATTGGATTTATTATATAAAAACATTTTATTTTCACCAATTGATATTCCGTTGGATAATTCATTAACTGAGTTTGCTAATAATTTCCAAAGTGAATTTGAATTTGCAAATTGGGACGTGATGAAATTAACCAATGATTCTACTAATTATGCAGTTGCTGATTTTAAAGAATATTTAAAAGATAGTCATTCTGATATGCTAGATTATTTTTATAGAGAATTTCCGTTTACTGAATTTATTAATGTTAAATTACATAGGGCCAAATCAGGCAAACTTACGCGCCCACATAGTGATTTAGTAAACCCGGCTGTAAACCCAGTGTTGACCAGACACTTAATCGAAAATGAGCCATGTGGATATCGAATGATACTTAAGGGAGATTCATCTAAATTATACATAATTAATTCTAAAGGAAATAAACAATATTGTTCTTTTCCTGAAAATTGCAACGCTTTTTTAATACGCCATACTGATGGCATACATGGTGCAGATGCTGATGACAACAGACTTGCTTTATTTTTATCTGGGATCATTGATGATAAAAAACACAACCGTATATTGGCTAGATCGCTCGCTAAATTTAAAAATTATGTTATTTATGATGAGAAATAGGAATGTATAAGTTTATTCAAGAGATTCATTATACTGATTTAACAGACGACTATGTGTCAAAAGTGCATTCCGGTGCGCTTGGTGTACTAATAATAAAGGATTTTGTTAATGAAAAAAGTCCAGAGGATTGGATTACTATGTTCGGCAAATCGATTTCCCAGGATTTGTATGGAAATAAAATAGTCCCCATTGGTGGTGGCGATAAAAGAAAGAGTGGCCACGTGTGGCACACAACTAGAATGCTATTTCATCATGATAGAGGTTATTCTCAAGATGTACATCCGGTTGTTGCATTATATTGTTTGGACTCTGATGAAGGTAGCGGCAGGACATATTTTGCTGATATGCAAACTGCATATAAACAATCATCTTCTGATCTAAAAGAAGAATGTGAAAACCTAATATGTGTGAATTCTGTAAAAAAATACACAACACAGGAAACATATGCTCATACATTTAAAAATAAAATCATAGAACGTGCGTTTTTTATGAAAGCAAAAGCTGAACACAAATTAGTACAAGAAGACGCTTTTGGCAAGTATTATTTTTACTCGCCGGCATATACCGAAACCGACCTAGATGAAAAGCTATTTAATCAGTGTTCCAAAGATGAATTTGTATATAAACATAGATGGACACCAAATGATTTGTTAGTTTATAATAATCTTAAAGTAATACATGCTCGAGAAAAAACAGATGAATCTGTTAAGCGCCGTCATCTTCGCTTTGCATTAACCTAGCATCGCCACGACGTATTACGAATTGCCAACAAGCAGGTGATTCTGAATTTGGGCAAACCAACCATCTAGATTTCTCTAATATCCAATCTTTATATTTAGAATGTGTTAATATTCCTTTATGAATTCTAGTCATTCGTCTGTGTGTTTTATCTTCCCTGCTTATAAATACATCATTTATGTGTATATCCGTGGCCAATTTTACTTGTTGATCTAATTGCTCAACTGCATGTGTTCGCATACCATCTATATAAAATTTGTCAGGAAATAATCCATCTCCGTCGTTTATTTGTACAACATAATATCTACTTAATGCCCGCACGGCGCCGTTATATAACGGTCTATTCATTAGTGTACTAACTGCTATTGGCTCATTCTCATACATCGTAACGCTATACGCAATCGAATTTTGATTGTACAGATTGCCTATTGAATAATTATTTGCTAATTTGTTCTTAGGATCAGCATAGGCAATATCAAATATCTTTCGTACGTTGTCTGTTGGTTCAGTGGTTGTAATAACAGTCCATTCGCTCATATTATCTTAACCTTTGCGTGTTATATTGTTTTATCAAAATTTTTATTTATTGTCCCAAAATGCTATTCTTATTAGTTCTCTTTTTCCTTCGTATTCGTCGCGTTTATGAATACAATGTATTTGATCCATAAGTAAAATTGCATTTTCGAACCATTCAAAATTTAAAATAAACCTAGGATCAGTGTGGCATTTTATTAATTTATAAAATAAAGTTTCTGCTTCGTCAGGAGATAGGCTGTCTCCTATTATTTTAGATATATACAGAAATGGAAAATTTAAACCCTCTTCATTTGTGATAGGGTGTCTAACTACAAGTGGTCTCCTAAGTTTGGTTACTCGGATAGGCGTTTCTGTAAAACCATGCCGTGTTCTTCCTAGTTTTATATCATCTAATGATGTAACAGCGATTTGTCGGTCACCTGTAGTTAAATTTATCGTTGCATGTGTTTTTAAATATGTGTCATTAATCTCGTGTGATAATTCATATTCTAGATCACGCAAATGTTCTTGAAATTCCGGATCTAGAGAATCAAACACCATTTTTCCATTTGCAGTATCAGTAAAACTTTGTTTTTCAATTATATTGCCGTATAAGCCAGTGAAATGTTCTTTATCTACAGAAAACTGTCCGTCATGGTGCCAACTGAAATCTGTAGTACCAAATAAACCAGTATCATTTTCGTCATTAAACGGTATATTACCTATACGCATCATATCAGGGTATTCATCAAGAGAACACCATATCTTAGGTTGATTACTAATGCCGTTGTGGACGCATAATGCATGAAATTGCCCCATGTTTACTTTCGTAACGCTGTCTATTACAACAACGTAATTATCATGTAATTGTTGCTTAATTATCGAAAGATCATTATAAGTTAATGTAGAAACATCGCATTTAATTGATTTACCGAACGGTTCTAGATCCGTAATTTCCATTAAGCAATTCCATTATACCAAAATGCCCCGCGCCATAATTCTCTAGGTTGTGGTTCTCCGTTTCTATCTAATGGTATATCTTCTCGTTTATGCAGTCCCTGGGTGTTATCAAACAATACAAGATCTCCTTGATCCCATCTATGAATGTAACGATATTTTAGATAATGATTAGTTAAGAATGTATGTAATTCTTGCCATTCGTCTTGTGGAATATCATGAAATCCTATTACATTTGAGAAAGGAAAATACAAACCATTAACGCCAGTTAATCGGTGTTTATGTGTTAATTTCTTATAAACACAATTCCAGACACCTTTTGGATCGTTAAACTGTTCCTTACGATTCATCATTTCTTTTATAATAACAGAATCTTCTGTCCGAACCCTTGACTGTAATTTAAGAAGATCCCTTTGTTCTGATATTGAAATACCATCTTCTTGAATCTTATAAACACGCTCATCGCATAATATTCTCGGTTTGAGTTTTGTTTTAACAAGGTGGTTTAATTTTAATTTATGGAAGGATCTAGCATCTGATGATAATATTATCAATGTGTTTTCTATTTGTTTTTTCACATCTATTGGTAATTCATTAAATGCAATTACTCCGTTAACGAAACTAGTATCGCATGGTTTTTCTGTTGGTTGCTGACAATATATCGTTACACAATCTTCGGGGTCTAGAGTTAGTGTTCCGTTTTGATGCCACCCCAATTCTCCTCTTGCAAACAATCCTTGTTTATTTTCTTTACCAACTTCAAATTTATTTGTAACTAATGTAATTTCCGGATGAGCTTCGTCAACAAACCATGTTTCTTTATGATCACGTTCTGGGTTCTGTCCCCATAGTTGGAGTATTCTAGAATATTCGATTTTGGATAGCTCTTGATGTTTGATAATAACATTTGTTGCATAAGCAGTTAAGGTTGCTAGTCTAGTTATTTCGGCATCGGTTAAATCTTTTAAATTTATATCCAAAAATGTTGCATTTTCCATAGTTTTTCCTTTATGACAAAGTAAGTTTGTTTTGATCTTTTCTTATTATTTGACTTTAAGAACAGAAATAAAGAATGCACCTATATCTATTTCCCACCATTTCTCACCGAATGTGTATTTTTTAGGGCTGTTGTGATGATGCTCATGCCATCCTTCCCCTGCTGTTAAAATATTTCCTATAATAGTATTATTAGGCTTGCCGCCTTTATGTCCTAAGACATTAAGTAATCCGTAGCCATGAAATGCTAATACCACTGGTACCGCATATCCAAATATCATAAGTAGTGGGTCAATAATAGCAAGAACAACAATGATAGCTATGTTAAGTTTAAAGTAATAAACGCTGAACCATCTTAGCAGTCGATCCTTTAGCAATTTCTTAATAAACTTGCGTTTAATTTTAAAATCATATCCCCAAGTATTAACATACACAGGAAACCATCCTTTAAATGTAGCACTATGCGGATCTTGTTCTGTGTCACTATACGCATGATGTTGTAGATGAGCAGCGGCCCAAGTCATTGCTGGACCTGCTCCACTAAACATGCCAAGAATATTTACTGCATACGGATACCATTTTCTAGCTTTAAAAGATCTATGACTATAATATCTATGATAGCCACCGCTTATTGCTACAACAGCAATAACCTGCCACCATAAAAAACCTGCAAGAAACATCCACCATTCACCATACATAAATGCAGGAATTAGTAATAAATGGCATGCTACGTGGTTAATTAAAAGTTTAGTTGTATTTTCCATACTAATATTTATTCTCAATTAATTTGTGAAAAATAATAAGGCTATTCGTGGCTCATTAACAGTTTAGTACCAGCGACTGCTTGGGACGCCTGTAAAAAATATATATTCTGGAAGCATGTAACTATTTACCACTGTCAATGTAACTATAATATAATATACACTGTTAACGGCAAAAAAGCAACTTTAAATATCTATTGAAAGGTGGGCCCATGCTCCATTTGTTTATTCGGTGCTCTAACGCCCTCCTCAACACCCGGGAGGGACTTAAATGAGCCAACAACGTAGATTTAATAAAAAGCAGAAAAATCAAACCAATCAC
>Ga0307984_1000754_pt1 | contig 13811 bp, 11 predicted proteins | sample EllFjometageno78_FD_203169 | JGI IMG/M metagenome (GOLD analysis project Ga0307984, IMG submission 203169) | Marine microbial communities from Ellis Fjord, Antarctic Ocean - #78 | ecosystem: Environmental > Aquatic > Marine > Unclassified | place: Southern Ocean | collected 2014-10-09
CCCACCTTGTTCTACACCTAGTACGGCTGTTACAGCAGTGGTAAAACTATCTAAGGTCTTCATGTTCTGGTCGAAACCCATACTGAAGTCGATGTTACCTTGCATGATCCCGACACTAGCAGCCTGTTGGTTCATAGCAAACCTCTCAACAGCCCGTGCAGAAGCCACTGACTCACTAATGCTTTCTCCGTTAGCCGCAGCAGTTTCAATCTCCTGCTGGATGAACCCTAGTTGAAGGGTGGGGGAGTTTTGATTGAACAAGTCCGTCTTGACGTCAGCTAAGTTAACAACTGCCTTTGGGGCAACGAAAGCACTGTCTCCAGCAAGCCTGTTGAAGAGAACAAGCTCTTGAGGGTTAGGGTTTAGGGTTGCAAAGTCAGCACCATACTTCTTCGCAATAGCCTCTTGAGGAACACCAGCAGCTAAGTCAGCTTGCGCCTGTTGGAGGATACCCTTAGTGGCTTGACGGTCCCGATCTGTTTGAGTTGGACCCCTCTCAGAACGGCTTCTCTGTCCCTTACTGTAAGAGGCTGCTACATCTAACAAACCTCCAATAACACTAGGGGTGTTTGCTGGGCTGACGACAGGAGCAGCAAAGGCAGCACCTGACACATTCTGATCTAAAGTAAAAGACATTCTATTCTCCTGTCGCAGCTTTTGCTGTAATTTGTGATGATGTAGTTTGGCCTGTGGCCTTCTTCACCAAGTCAACCACCGTATCCATACGTACAACGGTTCTATAAAGTTTTGTCTGGTTCTCTTGGGAGAAGCCACCATCTTCGATAAGGTTCATTACGTCATTGTAAAGGGCGTTACCTTCTTTCATCTTAGCAGGATCACCAGTAGAAATCAAGGCAATAGCTACGTTAGACCAACGGTTAATACGTTTACTGGCATCTTTGAACCTACTGTCTTCTTTGTAGGAGATGTCCTTAGCATCATAGAGGTTAAGTACCCGCATTGGGGTAGCCCCTGCCAAGACAGAAGCAGCTAAACCTATTGTTCTCTCCTCTTCAGAGAAAGTACCAGCTATGTTACCTCGTTTACTACGGTACTCCCCTGTCTCTAGGAGGTCTACAACCTTATGGTAAATATCTACTGACTTCACGTTACGCATCAGTACGGTAAGCTCTTCAGCTGCAATACTTGTGTGTCCACCTGCCAAGACTTTTATCATAGTATGTAGAGCCTTGTAGGAATCGTAACCGATCTGACCAGAGGGGCCAGTAAGGGCTGATATTACAGAGTCACTTGATGTTAAGTCTTGGTACTGTTTAACGATACCGCCTAATGGAGCAATACGAGTACCAAGGGATACATCAATACCTGTAGCTTGAGAAAGGAGTAGATCGAAGATACCAAACTTAACACCATTTAGGACAGCTGTAGAGTTTTCATCTTCAGGGTCGATACCCAAAGCAACCGCAGCTGCCGTCCACTTAGGAGGGAAGCCCATACCCCTTGAGCCAAACAGAATAGTGTTAAAGGTTACCATTCTAGCTCGTTCAGCCTTGGTTAGGTCACGGCCAATCAGTACGTTGTCAGCAAAACGGTTGGTGTAGGACATCCACTGAGTAGCTAAACTCATAATGGCACCCTCTTGGTAACCGCCCTTCTGACCTGATGTCATACGGAAGGACAGTACTTGTTCACGGTTAGCTACGAACTGAATACCTTCATCAGAGAAAACACCTTTACCAGTTTTCTTAGCCCCATACTCAACAACCGCAGTACCAGCAGCAGCAATACGGCCAAAGAGTTCTCCTATCTTAAATGGGGTCAGCCCAAACTCTAGTAGCTCAGAGGCCACAGTCTGACTATTGTTAAAGGTTGATCCACTACGTTCCAGTACGGACGAACCTACTATGTCACGTCCTGATTCCTGCATATACTGTACTGTATCAAGGAGTTCCTGCTTAGTCATCCCCGAAAAGCCATTAGCATACATAGCATCTACGTCTTTCAACATAGCCTTCCTTGTTTTAAACATCAGTTGTGCGATGACTGGGACGGCAGTAGAGGCTTTTAGGCCAGCTTTAGGGGAAATACTAATAACCTGAGCTACGTGAGAGGCGTTTAGAACTGCCTGATCGGGGTTGAGCATACCCATTTTCAGGTGAAAGACAAAAGCTCTTGCTCTGCCAAAGGTGTTATCGAGCCAATCTTCAGGTTTAGTCTTCAAACCTTTGCCTAAACCAAACACACCATCATCGTAAATTTGTTGGGCTACGTAGGAGTAGAATACGTTCTCTCTGTCAGTAGCATCGTGCAGGTGTAGGCGACGTTTCAAGACAGTTTGTTGGTCGAGCATGTCAGCTTCAACAGTCTTTGAACTTACGGCTTTAATCTTAGCTAGGCGGATAAAGTCATAAGGGTCTGAAGGAACGTCTCCATCGAAGGTAACATTCTTTAGACGTTTAGCTTTCTGAACCCAACCGTTGATGCCCGCCTGAGTAGCCTTGTAGTGAGTGTAACGGTAGGCAGTTGACTGGAACTGTTCAGTGATGTTCTTGATCGGGTCTTGATTGACAACCTGTCCTCCTCCGTACTCTGTCAAAGGAGTATCACCCCTTTTGTGTGCTACCCGCATAGACTGGTACTCACCAACAGTTAGGCCTTGTCCTTCTACGATCTCAGACTCAACCCTAGCATCCCGATGCTTTACTTTAAACTCATCTACAAAAGATTCACCACGACTAGCAGCCATTGCTTTCAAGCTTGCAAAGTCTGTGATAGATTTATTCCATGACTTGTTAGCATTGATAACTGCATTTACTTTATCTAGTTCTTCACCTGATAGCTCTAGGTCTTTGATATTCTTCTTACCTGTCGCCTTAAAGGCTGGAGCTAATGCAAGCCTGATACTGTTCAACTCATCTACAGCCTTTGCTGCATCCTTAGCACTGAAGGAACCAATCAAAGTGCGGAAGCCCCCCACTGCCTTCTTACCACCCTCTAGGGTATTCTCAAAGACTGTGCCAATAAAGAATTTAAGTGTCTCGTTGTTACGGGAACCCCCAAAGTTATAACCTAAGACATCAGACTTCTGAGGGATACGGGAGTCCACTACGTCTGTAACGAACTGGTAGAACTTACCATCTGCTGTTTCAAAAGGAGTGTCAAGCTTGTAGACTACTCGTTCACCTACATTGATCCCTCGTACGGGGCCTTGTAGACGACTAAACACTACGTCATCATCTGCTGCTTTAGCTATAACACCTATGGTATCGTAGCCCTCTTCAACAGTAACGGACCAACCCTTACGTTGTATAACTTCCTTCAAGATTGCGGTAGCTTTAACATTCCACGAACTGTTGTTAAAGTCTATTAAAGCTCGATAAGCTTTCATTTCTTTTTCAGTTGGGAGGAGGCCTCCGTTTACCGCAGCAAAGTCACTAATGAAATCCCCCTCTGAAGGAGCACCCCTTGTAACTGCGAGGTTTAGTTTGGTATCTCCTAGAGGACCATCACGGTAAGCTTCCATTACCTTGTTGACCCGTTTGAACTCAGCTTTACTAAGAGACTTAATTTCTTTTAAGGGAACATCAGCTACCTTCGCAACACGGGAGATGAGGCCTTCAGCTGCATTCAACATGAAACCTAGACGAGGACCAACTGTTGTTTGGCCAGCTGAGAAGAGTTTAGCTGCTGCTCTCTTTACGAAACCCTCTTCAATTGTGACATCTTCAATATCAAGAGCAAGACGGCTAGTATCAATACGTTCTTCGTAACGGAGGTACCAACCTTTCTTGTTCTCATTCAAGCCAAAGTCAGACTCAAGTTCATCACTGTTACGACGGATAGGTTCGTAACGAACATCACCATCAACTGCATCTAAAGCTGCTTGGCGAGTAGGGAAAGCTGCTCCATCTGCATTCTTACCTAGGACGGCAGAGTAGACAAAGGTATCGGAACCTTCGGAACGTCTACGAGATAGTTTAACAAAGGCGTTAGTAGATGAAGATTTCAGACGGTCAGCTACTTCTACTGTTGCTTTTGTCAAAGCCTCTACTGAGAAAGCCTTACCAGACAAAACTGAGTCCATCATCTTAGTCATTTGCTCAAAGAGCATAGAAATCTTTGTACCCTCTACAACGGTGGCTGCATGGGGTACGTTGACGTTTGGGGTAGGGTCCATAGTGGATGGCCCCGCCTTGCCTGCTACGGTCGGCCCAGCCTCTCCTGTGGTGTGCTGTAGGACAGTGGCACGAGCACCTGCAACATCACCCTTAACGGCTGTGATGACCTCTGAAGGGGAACGAGCAGCTAGTACTCTCTTGACTACATCTTTAGAGGCCACAGTCTCTACTGCACTCTTACCTGCTTTAGAAATAACACGACCAGCAAACTTAGTAGCACCTAGGGTTGAGATGTCAAGGATAGCTAGGAGTTGGTTGAAGCCTGCATTCTCATCTACACCGAAGTTGTCTACAAGCTCTAGGGTATCCTTTAGGGATTCATACTCACGGATGTTAAACAGGCCTGTAGCCTCTGCGTCATCAAGTTCTTTCTCTACGAAAGCATCAAACTCAGCTGGCTCTAGGAATAGGGAGTTAGCAATATCTTCTGACCTTGCTTGGTCTCTCTTGAAGAGGTTAGACAAAATACCGATGGTGAACTCACGGGATGCTTGACCGAAGCCAGCTGCAATCCACTTGAAGTTAGAGGGGTCATTAGCCTCAAGACGGGCAGCAATACGTTTGTGCCAGATTTCAAGGTTAGTAACTACTCGTAGAGTCTCAGGGTTAATCGTCTCATCGTCTACCAAAAGGATACTCTTCAGTACAAACTCTTTAGGTGAGAGAGCTACCTTCTTACGTTCAAGGTGTTGCTCAGCTAGACGACCAGCTTCCTCTATAGAAACACCAGCCTTATACATGGTGTCTAGGTAGACGGTCAAGCTAGGATACTGTTTAGCTTGTTCCTCATATGTCAAGTCTTGATTGGCCCTAGCATCTGCAATGATTGCTGGGTCTACCTCCAAGAGTGTTGACTGCTCTTCTATAGCCTCTATCTCCAAAGGCGACGTAGGATCAACAGGAGCCTTCGCAGCATCCTCTGGTAGGGTTTCATCTAGGTCTTGTAGGAGGTCTTCGAAAGAAGCAATACTTGACATTTTATTCGCCTCCAGAAAGCTTTAAATCAGACAACTTAAAATCAGACATACTGGCTGCGACACCAGCACCTTTGAAGAACAGTTGAGACTGGTCTGAGTACTTCCGTGCTTGCTGTCCAAAGGCTGCTGCCTGTACATTCAAGCCACTGAGTTGTGTGCCGAAGCCTGACTCAGATGCAAGCTGACTTTGCCCTGCACCCATTCCTCCTAAGAAGCCTGAACTACTTAAGGAGCCAGCTGCCTGTGCAGAGGCCCGTGACCGAGCACTGGCTAGGATGTTAGAACGAATGGCAGCACGACGTTGCCTTTTCTCTTGTACAGCTGCTGCCTTGTTCTGAGACGCAGCCTGAGCAGCTGATGCTTTACGAGCCTTACTAGCTTGCTTAGCTCCGATACCTGCGGAGACAGCTGCGATTGCCATTGCTACCATTTTATAGTTCCTTTGTGTAGACGGATTCTGCTTTCTTATAGCCCATCCGTATATAGAGTTTCTCAAGATTAGAGATACCTTCAATATCTCCCATCCCTAGTAGGTCAGCACCTCTACTTTTAGCCCAACCTTCAAAAGCTTTGACTAGGCGGATAGAGCTAGGCTTACCCCTGTGATCCTTCGAGACAAACCATGCAAGCTCTGTGGCTTGGACGGTAGTTGACATGTACAGTTCTGAGACTAGACCAACGATAGCCCCGCCTAGTTCTCCGTCACAGTCATTTACAAGAATCACCATGTTAGTGTTATGCAAGGCAGAGTGTAAAAAGGCTTCAGTCTTATCTTTGTTCCACTTGTGGGACTTAGGGGCTTCTCTGGAGAACTCTTTGGCTAAGACTAGGATGTCGAAGATGTCATCAGAGGTTGCTTCCCGTATTTTAGTAACTGTTGTTTTTAGCACCGATTACCTCATAGCCTACTAGGTGAAAGTCGTATCCCTCTACACTTTGGAAACGTAGCTTCATAGAACGGCCACGTCCTCGTACCTTAGACTTGGTAACGATAGTGTTGGTTGGGTAGTTGATTGAACTAAGATCAGCTGGGTTAACAATTGGAACATCTTTAAGTTTGTATATTTCTCTAGGTGTGCTGTTTGATACCGAGAGGTTCCAAGACACAGACATTAAACAGCTGGAAGGGTTAATAAAGTTATAGCCCCCTACACCGTTAGCAACGTATCCGTCTTCTGTCAAACGCATGTAAGTCGTTACATAAGGTGCATTCTTAAAGGAGGTCATATTACCCATGAAGTCGTAACCTGCTTCAGCATAGCTCTGGTAGGATGCATCAGCCCAATCTAAATAGGAGTCTCCTTTGAAGGTAGCAAAGGTTAGCTTACCTGTGGTTCCGTCTCGGACTAATACTTTAATCTCACTGTCACCAGCAAGGTAGTCTCGGTAGAGTGTAGAGATTACATCGTCTGCACCGTTCACTACTTCATCTGCACCGTTAACTACATTAGTCTCTGTAGTAGTAGAGCCTAGGCCACTATAGTAGGAGGAGCCAAGGATGTAGGACGTACTAGAGGCTTGGTCTGCAATCTTCCAAGGGTAGAAGGCCTGAAGGGCTAGGTCCAGCACAAGGATGTTATTGTACTTGAAGTCAATAACCTCAGTGTTATTAGGGTAGAACCAGAATACCTTTTGGTTGATCTTGTCATACTCTACGTGTACCTGTGCCTTCTTAGCATTTAGGATATTATTCCAGAAGGTTTGTACAGTAGCTAGGGAAATGTTCTGGGCAGTTGGTGCTGTGTTTCCTTCACCACGTTGTAAAGTGTGAACACCTGTTTTGCTCCACCAGACAGGCATCCCATCAGCTACAATAAAGGAGTTAACGTTTGTGAGGCCTATGTCGGAGAGACGAGTAACGGAGAACTCAGTAGCCCTGAAGACATTGTCTACACCTGAGATAGCCCATACGCCATTCTCAGCAAACACAAGAAGAGAGGAGCCTAGTACGTGTACCTTACGGATGTTGTGAGCTTCTTGGATACTTACTACACCGCCATCAGTATCTAGTAGATCACTAAGGGTCTCTGAGGTAGGGTCGTTGTTCTGGTAACAGTTACTTGCATCTGAGATTCTACTAGACAGACGGGAGAAGTAAATCTTACCACCGTTCTTACCTGAGTCTAGACCCGCAAAGAACACTCGTCCTGAGAAGGCAGCTACTGTACGGAAACGAGCAGTCTCAACTTCCGTGACAAGACCTGATCGAGCTTTGTTAAAGACATCTACAACAAAGTGACCGTTAGCTGCGAGGGAGGTGCCAGTAAAGACTTGGCTCCACTCAGTAGGGCTGTACGCACCATTAGCATCTTTACCTGCATACCAAGCATGAGTCAAGGCAACACCTGCGTAAGATGGAGCACCTGTAGCACCCCACCCTACGTTCTTAGCATCATAACCCCGTGTACCAGCTGTAGTACCTGAATTAAAGTAGTTACTCGTTACATCAGCATCAGTACCCTGCCACTCAAAGTCTCTCTCCTTGAAGTCAAGAGTTGTTTCAGAGAAGAGGTTAGTCACTGTATCGAACTCAACGTAGAAAGTATTGACAGCAGCAGAGGCTACGATCAAGGCTCCGTTAAGGTTAGTAACTTGGATACGTTCAGAGGAGGGGGAGATGTTGTTAGCAGCTGCATGTAGGCTAAGATCAACAAAGTCTGTAAACTTGTTAGCTGACAATGGATCGGTAGACTTCTCATAGAAGTAAATCTTATCGTCTACCTGTACTACAAGGAACTCAAGGTTAGTCTGACCAGCTACGTTAAACCAATCGAGTGTCTGCACTAGAGCACCTTGGGGTACGATAATATCAGACAATACATGGTTTGCTTCGTATGTCAAAGCTTTACGACGACGGCGAGTACCGTCACGTTCTAAAGAACAGTTCAGCTCATCTACGGAAGCATTCTCTGGAAAGGTAAGTTCAGAAGCCTCAGTAATGAGACCTTTAACAAAGGTGTTAACCGTTTTCTGAGTGAGAGTCTGTGCCATTTAGTAGTGCTTCCTTCTCAGCCATTCGTTCTTTTGATCGGTCATTAACACGTTTAGTCTTGGTAGGCTTCTTAGCTTCAAGGTGAACGAGGGCTGCTTTTAAAGCCCCTGCAATCCCTGTGTAGTTGCCTGCGATTTCTTCAGGGACAGCTGCTCCACCTTCGTACCGAATCTTATGGAACTTAAAACCATCTTGAGGTTTGTAAACCAGTAGAGCTTTCTCAGTCTTGTTGCTCTCGATTCGTACTTCAGAACCATCTTGGCTATGAGTAATCTTAACGGCGTCCATAGTCATTCTTAGGTCTCTCTTTCTTAATCTTATACATGTCGTTCTGTACGTAAGCTTTCTGCCTACGAGCAGCCTGTTCAATCTTAGGATCAGAACCTGACTTAAACAGGGACATTGCAGTAGACTTTGCTTCAGCTAGGAGGAAGGGGAACATTGTGTCATCAATGTCTGGGATGAAACCATCTGATGTAGTATCAAAGGTTGGGTACTTAACACCGTAGGAACGAGTCTTGGAGGCTTGTAGTACAACCTCTACAGAAGACTTGTAACTATCTAGGATGATGTGTGTGTCATCAAAGGAGGTGTAGTAAGAAGGCATAGTATCGTTACGGATAAGAAGAGTGCTATCAGCTTCTAGGTCAGGCACCTTAGTGACTGTACTGGACTCACTGTCTCGTCCATCAGATACTGAGAAGAACTCATCTGGTGTTAGGTAGGTTAAACGTTCGTAACTAACTCCACCTGCAACCTCAGATGTGTTGTAGTCTAAGAACTCAATGTTCTTTACACGGTCAGGGAAGACAAAGTGAGTAGGTCGGGCAGACTGAGAAAGGGATATTAGGTTCAACACTTGAGCAAGCTCAGGAATAAACCGAGAAGCAATCATGTTGTTGTACGTAGTCTTTAGAACTTGGACAATCTGTTCAGCTTCATTAGAGTCAGAAATGTTGTTAATCTCTTCCGAGTCCATGTCGGATAGGATGTTTTGCACCATCTCTAGAAGAGTCATTTTCATGTTATGCACTCATTCCAATAATTGTGAGAGATATATCAGCATAGTCAACAACTGTACTGTCTACATCTGCTTTAGTTTTAATCTCAAGGTAGTCGTTCTGAGCTAAAGAAATAAGGCTATCTAAGCTTACAGAAACCCAAGTACCTGTAGAAATTGTACGGATAATACGGGAACCTACAAGCTCTGTACCGTTCTTCAAGAGAAGCCATTCAACGTGCTTAAGCCCACCAATCGTCTGAGTGGCTGACATGTTCAAGCTTACGTAACCTGTAATGACTGTACTATCCGTATAAAGGAAACGGAGATTAGGGGAAGTCTGAACAGTAAACCCAGTAGTATGGGAGGTTGTTGTTGTAGGAGAAAGAAACTTCTCAGCAATGTCTGTACTTAGTGTGTAGGCAAAGGTTGGCCCTGTTGCATCAAAAGAGGTACCTACCCCAAGGTGACGATGAATAGGCTTCCATACACCACTTCCTGAACCATTAGCTACGTATGTCTCACCACCATTAGCAGTAGAGATAGCTTTAGGTTCGTGAAGAGCACTACCTGTAAGGGATGAATGTTCTACGTTAGCCATTGGTAATCAGTCCTTATAGTGGGGCGGAGACAAGTTAAGTCTATTATACACACATGTTAAATAGTTGTCAAGAGTTAAGTTAGTAGAGGGAGGAGTTTCCCCCTCCCCCTTGTATTATAGTTACGCCATTGGGGCGGTCATAACCGTTACCAAGTTCTCTGGACGGTACAATTTAAGACCGTAACGAGCAGTAGTAACAAACTCAGTACGTTGGAAGTCTTTGTTGTACTCTGTATCCACAGTTGGCATCTGACGCCATGCACCAACAAATGGCAACACTGCTTGATCAGCAGAGAAGAACATGTTAGTGATTGCGTTGTTGACAGTTACACCACCGATTACTTCAGCAGTTTCAGTCTTCAGGTAGTTAGAAGTATAAACGTCAAAGCCGTAGATGTTGGCGATGAATGTCATACCTGTTGCGATACCAGAAGACACAATGCCTTCCCATTTAGGATTGTTTGAAACACTTGTCAAAGCAGACAAGGTATTCATTTCAAACTCAACTGATGGGTCAACGATTGCAACTAGGTTACGTTGTGGAACTTTAGCAGTCTTCAAGGCACGAAGAGCTTTAGCAAAGTCAGCTACGCCAATCTTGTTACCTGTACCAGAACCCAACATACGGTGATCAACACCATTGATTGCGTTACCGTTGTCAACTGTTTGCTGACCACCAAGAGCCATGATGTCGGTCTCTAGACGTTCCATCAAAGCACGTTCTTGAAGTGGAACAAACTGGGACATCACTTCGTTAGCATAATACACGTCTTGCATAGCTTTGTTAGTGATGTAGTTACCAGACTGCAAGTACTCAGTGATGCTGAAAGTAAATTGTGCATCGTCAAGTGCAGTGTAACCAACCTGTGTGTCTTCTGTATAAGAAGCAACAGTTGCGTCACCCAAAGATGGGATTTTGAACGTATCACCATCAGGGAAATCAGCAAGCCATTTAACGTAAGACATGCCTTGCAGTTCGTCACGCAAGATTTCTTTTAGTTCGGCGGACCAAACTTCAGCACGTTTCATTAGTGCTAGGGATGCTACTGTATTACCAGCCATTGTCGTATTCCTTACTTAATAAAGTTGTCACCCATACGGTCGGCGTCAGCCATCATTTGCCGTTGGGTGGAGGGTTTGTAGTATAGCTTAGAGTTTTCTCTACGCATCTTTTGGTAGTAACCAAAGTCTTGAGCAGAGGATGCTTGCATTGTAGAACCTTCAGTGCGAATGCTCCCTTGAGTTAGTGGAGAAGATTGAGGTGCAGCTTTGCCCATTAACTGCATAAATGCAGCTGGGGATTTAGCAGCCATACCTTGTAGCTCCGCCATTGGTAAACCTAGTTCAGAAGCCTTTTGCTTTACAGCAGATGCAGCTTCAGTCCCGTAGGCTTGTTCAAGTTCCGATTCAACTAGAGCAATGTTGGTTTTAGCAACGCCTGCCTGCTCTCGTTTCTTCAGGGTCTGTTCAACTAGGCTCTCAATGTCTGCTTCACTCGAAGTAAGCTGGGTATTAGCTGTGTTCGACGTGCCACCATTGTTATTGTTAGAGCCTGAAAGTTCGGCGGTGGATGCCGAGGCCGTTTCTTTCAGCTGTTCTGTAACTCCTAGTCGGTAGGTCTGTTTCTCTAGGTCAGCTTTTAGAGCAGAGTTTTCTTGCTTCATCTGTTCGATAAAACTATCTGCTTCCATCTTCCCACGAGCTAGTGCCTCGACATCATTGAACTTACGTCCCTCTCCTACAAGTTCACCTAGGACTGAAGGGCTGGTCGGCTCCCCAAAGGTTGAAACTTGTTCACTCTGTGCAGCAGGGGTCACCTGATCCTCAGAAAATACACTCATTGTTAATCCTTGTCTAAGTTGATGAGGTCTAAGACAGTGGTCACTGCCCTGTTGAACCCATTACGATCTGCTTGCTTGTATGCCCACGAAGGGTTGTCATAGTCACTCGCAGGGGTACTATCCTTAAGCAAAGGCTCAAGAATCTCTTTGAGGCGGTCTAGACTCTCACGATTGGAGTGGAGTGTTTGAGAGACTGCCTCTTTATCTTTGCTGGTTTTGCAACCTTTAAACCATGCCGCCTTCACTAGATGTCTTCCTCGATGATGACTTCCTCTTCAGGAGCCTCTTGGACAGCTTCTAGTTCTTGCATACCTTCGTCTACTGCTTCTTCTTGCTCAGCTTCAAACTCTACCTGAGCTTCAGTTGCAACCTTCTGAGTTTCCATCTGCTCAGTGACACCGATGTTCTCACCGAAGAGTGCTGGCTCTCCTAGTTCATCAGCCAACATACGAGCAAACTCTTTACCTGAAAGGTGAGCAGCTACACTTGGGTCACCAGCCTTAATCTGGAACATAGTAGTTAGGTTCTGTACACGTTGAGCACGTTCAGCAAAGTGTCGAGCACCCATAGGGACGATCTTACCATTAGCTTGAATGTCTTCACGGGTAATCTGTGTAAAGAAGTAAAGGCCTGTATCCTCATTCAAGACACGTACTGTATCCTCGTAGTCCATGTTGCGACGAGAAGTCTCAAGCATAGCATTTAGGATAGGCTCTAGAAACACACGTTCAAAGTGAGCAGTCTTGTGTTGAAAGATACGACCAGCAGCAGTCATTAGCTGACCTACCTCAAAGGCTGTCTTCTCTCCTGCACTACGGATACCCATAGCTTCACGGGGAGCACCAGCCATCATCTCCATCTTAGCTTCGATGTTCTGAATCTGGAAGTCTGCATTAAGTGCAGTTGTGTCTGGAGTAAGGTAGCCTACGTCACCCTCGTCACCTAGGTAAATACGGGCGTTAGGTTGGAAGTCGAAGTCCTCTACGTCACCACGTATCTTTAGGATAGGGTAAGCAATCTGATCGAAGACATCTGCCTTAAGGTTCTCTAGGTGGTCAATGCGATACTGCATACCGACTAGGTTATCCAGTGGACCCATGCTGTAGAGGTTGTCAGGGCGGTCACGCCAGCCTGCATGGAAGATAGGGTCTCTACCTAGCCAAGAAGGATTCTCTTCGTTAGAGAGGACGTATGAACGGTCTACGATAGTGATGATACGGTTGTTAAGGTACTTACCTGAGTCAGCATCATAACTGTCCCCATAGAATGTAAGAACCTCTACATAGTTAGATTCGAAGTAATCTGTAATGGAGGAGAAACCATCAGCTACGAAACCTTCAGATTTGTTAGCATCTACTGTAGCACCTTTAGAGGAAGCACGGTTGTTCAGCATCTTCTCAAAGATTGTCTTCTGATACTCTGGGTCTACACCTGTGTCGATCTTACGTTGTATCTCACCCATAGTTAGGATGGACCGAATGATCTTAGGGCTGTCCCCAAACTCAGCAGCAACTGGGTTAAAGCAAATATCGTAAGGAGAGATACGAACAACTTTAGGGCCTACGTAGTTTACTACTCGATCACCATCTTCAAAGTGAGTGACCTTACGTTGAAAGTCCACCATTGCAAAACAGTTACCGTATTGGATGTAATCATTTAACAAACGGCTGGTAGTGTTTACAAAGTCAGACTGACGCAGCTTGGTATCCATGTAAGCTTGGATGATGTCTCGTTTAATCTTTACGTCGGACTCTTGATCGTTAGCCACAAACTTCATCCAACGTTTCTGAGGGAACAAAGCAGCAAAGTAGTTTGCATGAAGGTTGTCTGCAATTTGGGTAAGCTTAGGAGTGGTAGTGGAGTTAGACCAAGGCAACTTGTTGTTGCTTGTAGTCTTAGTGTCTGTAGCATAGATGTAGTTACGAAGCTCTTTCCACTCAGCAACCTTACCTGCACGGGCATTATTCCATGAGGCCCAACGTCCTGAAATCTCAACTGCCAAGGCGTGAGGATCAATCATGCTTTCAATATCGAGTGTAGTACCAGCCATTTCGACTCCTAAGACTTAGCTTATGTGTTAATAATAACACAATGTATATTTTATGTCAAGTGCTAAAAAGCAACACCACCGAATTTAGGGTGGAAGACTACGTTATTATCTTGACTTCTAGTTCGTCGTACAGAGCTGCTAGGCTTAATGGCTACTTCAACAGCAGCAGCTAGACAGTCCTTACAGTCATCGTGTGCAGGGTTATAGGAGA
>Ga0307984_1000757_pt1 | contig 13803 bp, 11 predicted proteins | sample EllFjometageno78_FD_203169 | JGI IMG/M metagenome (GOLD analysis project Ga0307984, IMG submission 203169) | Marine microbial communities from Ellis Fjord, Antarctic Ocean - #78 | ecosystem: Environmental > Aquatic > Marine > Unclassified | place: Southern Ocean | collected 2014-10-09
GTGTAGTACTTGTCGTAGAACCATCTGCAGGCATTCCATTTTCATACATCTTTCGATTATCTTTTAAGATATCTTCAGAAATATTTCCAAGATTGATAAATAACTCACCTACTTGATTGATTGGATTGTTTGGGTCTACTCCTGTTGGCAATCCTTCTGCGGTTGTAATTGAATACTCTTGATATGGGTCTTTAATCCAAAACTGGATGTATTCTACATTGGCTTGATCAAAATTATTAGTCGTTAATGGCCGCATAATTCCGCCCCAACGATCTTGTGGATTAGAGAAGGTTCCGTTTCCATTTACAGTACCACCAGTATCAAAATTATAGGGTCCTCTTTCTGAAGGGAAATATGCTAAATCCAATGTTCTTACTAAAGCATTTTGTGTCAAATCTAACTCTGTATTTGGAAATAATTCTGAATACCCAATTCGTCTAACTTCTGTTCTAGACAATTCAATATTATCAATATTCGCCGGTTTTGCTCCATTACCATAAAACAACTGATCAATAGAGTACCAAGCTAATTTTGCTCTTTTATCATTATAGGTTAAGTCTGTTACAGACCCATTAAAGTTTTGTGATTGTGGTGTACTTGCTGTAAACCAATTTAAAGGAGATAGTAGATCAATCGGAATTTGAGAGGCTTCAAAATCATCAATGTAAGAAGTTGCTTGTCCGTTTACATTGATACCGCTTGGAGACCCCGGAATTAAATACGCAAAATCGGCCCTTACTGATAGATTAGATATAACATCTGTGTCTACAAACGGGAGTTTATTTGCCCATTTTGTAAAAATTGGCATCTCTGTAGCATAATCTACATTTAAACCAAACATTGTGTTATTTATTGGCTCATTCCCAAAATTTACTTTTTGAGTAATTGGTTTTTCATTCACATTTAAAACGGTAGCTCCTAAAATAAATTTATCAGAAAAGCGGTGCTCAACCTCAACCCCCATAAATGTTTTTCGTTGCTGATTAAATACCGCATTATTTTCTGTAGAAACATTAATAGGCACTCCAGAAGCTTCTAGTCCTGGGTCAATAATTTGCACTCTCCCAAGCTGATAATCTACCACAAAATCTACGCCTTCTACCAACTGTCTTCCTCCAGCTGTAACCTTAACAGAACCTCTAGGCACGTTAAACGCATTTAAAGGAATGCCACCGCTATTTTTTGATTTTGCATATCCTTTTAATAAGAATTTATCTTTGTTTTGGTAGTTGTTTTTTGCTTGTGATTTTGTGTTGGTATATAACTCCTCAAAAACGTATGCATTCTTATCTGTTATTGTCGTTAATGAACTCGCTAAATCTGCTCCAAAAGGCTCCGTTTCAGGAAAAATGATAAATCCCTTATTAGAATTTACAGTAATACTTTCTACGTAATCAAAAAAGCCATCACCTTCTGCAATAGCAAATGCACTTTGATCTAATTTATCTAAGTTTAAAACATTTAATAATGTTTTGTTTGCTACACCAGGTGTCGTTGCATTTTGTAATGTATTAGATGGTACCCCTGTTTTATCATCTCTATACATAACCTCAAATCTAAAACCATCTTGTAATAAAGGAAATACTCCTAATGCATACACGTTCTTCATCATCAATCTCCAAGTAGGAAAAGGTAATTTAGTTCCAGCTATTTTGGTTGTAATAATTTCGCTACGTAATAATTTTACTGCTAAGTTACTTGGTGCGTTAATTCCATCGTTAGATAATTCTCCAACTTTAAAAGAGGTTTCAGAACTACCAATAACTGTATATTCATAAGCAACGGCTAACACTTCTCCGTCAGACAATTTTCTGTTTAAAGAGATAAACCCTAATTGAGCGTTTAAAGTATATTCATTCGCTTCTAACTTTCTTGCATTTTGTAAAATAGAATAATCTGTACCTTGCTTCATGTTAAAACCAGACAATGCAGAATTCACTGTTGCAATGTCTCTAATGCCTCCTGTAGTTGTTAAAATTGCAGCTAAATTATTTGCTGAATTCGCAGGGATGTTTTTTCCAAACACTTGTGGTGGTGTTGTTGGAATTACATTCGCATTTACTAAATTATTCGTTTCAGATTCACCAATATCTGCCAAGGCAACAATACTTCTAAAATTTTCTGTACTAGAACTCCTGTTGGTTACCCAAACCTCTATTCTTGTAATATTAATTGGGCTACTTACTAATGGATAATTCTTTAATGAGTTTTTATAATTTTCTCTAAAATATTGTGCTAAAAAAAAGTGTCTATCATCATCATAATCTGTAGCTCGCAACTCGAAAGATTCTATTGAAGCACCAGCTTCTGCAACAACGGTTTTACTCTCTGAATTTTGTTGAGAAAACACAGATTTAATAGAGGTTTTACCAAATTGCAACTCCGTTTTTACACCAAATAAACTTTGCGCTCCATTTATTAATGAATTCTTTATAGGCATTGATACATTACCAATTTCTATATTCTGTAAAATAGCATCTTCATTTCCTTTGTAGGTACGGTCAAATTCTAATTTAATTAAATTTTGAAAATCAAAAGTAGCTTGTGTATCATAATCTGCAGTTACTTTTAAGCGTTTCCCTACTTTAGCTCTAATACTTGCGCTTATTTGCTGATCAAAATCAAAAGTAAAACTACTTCTATTCTTTTCTGATAATTGAGGGTTCTCAACATTCTGATAAATACCACCAAGTTTAATATTTAAACTCCCCGACGGAATTACCTCTACTGAATTACCTCCAAAAATAGATTCGAAAAACTTAGAGTTTACATAATATGTTGGGAGTAAATTTTTTTGTGCAGCCTTGCTTCCTTTTTTCTTACTTAAAGCATCGTTTTTCTCTTTAAAATACTCTTTAATATCTTTCTTTAAGCGATAACTCTGATATGCTGCTGGAGACATGTAAATTGGAACTCCAATCTTAAAATCTCCTAACTTTTCTACAACAATATACTTGTTGAGTTTTTTATCAAACCGAGCAACATAGCTAGATGGATTATTTAAAAATAAACTCCCTCTTTGATTGGCTTTAAAATTATATTTAAGCGCAGGAACCGAGTCTCTTTTTATCGAATCTTTCTTTACCGTTGTACTTTGTGAAAAAACAGATGTAGTTGCCAATAAAGCAACTACACATATACTTAAAATATTAAAATATTTATTTCTCAAATTGACTACAGACTTTTTAACGCTTTTTTAATTAAGACTTCTACAGAAGCACCTACTTCTTCTTTTAGAATTGTATTTAATACTTTCTCAGATTGTTTTCTGTTAAAACCTAATACTTCTAAAGCAGATAACGCCTCACTTTTGTTAGTATTGCTCGGAGCAAGAGAAATTGCATCCATATCAAATGTTTTTAGAATTTTATCTTTTAAATCTATAATAACACGCTGTGCCGTTTTTGCTCCAATCCCTTTAACAGACTGTATTAGTGCAATATTTTCTGTAGCTATTGCTTGCTGAATTTCTTCTGATGACATTGAAGACAACATTGTTCTCGCTATACTTGGCCCAACTCCAGAAACAGAAATTAGTAATCTAAAAATTTCTCTTTCTGTCTTATTAATAAACCCATACAACGTATGAGAATCTTCTTTTACTGTTAGATGAGAATACAATGTAATTGCCTCACCATCTGGTAAAGAAGAAAATGTATTTAAAGAAATATGTAATAAATAACCTACTCCAGAACAATCAATTACAACATACGTTGGTGTTTTCTCTACTAACCTTCCTTTAATTTGAGTTATCATTTATCGCGCTATTTTTTATACGTTATTTTTCTCTTTTTGTTGTGCATCTACCACTGCTACTGCAGACATGTTTACCATTTCATCTACACTAGCTCCTAATTGTAAAATATGAACAGGCTTCTTTAATCCCATTAAAATTGGCCCAATAGATTCAACTTCATCAACCTGTTTCATTAATTTATACGTAATGTTTGCAGCATCTAAATTAGGAAAAATAAGCACATTTACTTTTTTACCATTTAACTTAGAGAATGGAAATTCTTTCGCCAACAGTTCTCTATTTAATGCAAAATCTGCTTGTAACTCTCCATCAATAACAACATCCGGAAAATGTCTATGTATATAAGAAACTGCTTCTCTAATTTTTATTGCACTTTCAGAATCTGAAGACCCAAAGTTTGAAAATGATAACATTGCAATATTTGGCTTTACTCCAAACATTCGTGCTAATGAATATGTAAGTTGAGAAATTTTTGCTAATTCTTTTGCATTTGGATTGATATTAATCGTTGTGTCTGCTAAAAACAAGGGGCCTTGTTTGGTTAACATTAAGTTTGCTGCTGCAACTCTCGTAACACCTTTGTCTTTTTCTATCAATTCCAGCATTGGTTTTACAACCGTTGGGTAGGATCTTGAATATCCTGTAATTAATGAATCTGCTTCACCAACATTCACCATCATTGCAGCAAAATAATTACGCTCACGCATCATTTTTTGTGCTTGAAACAAGGTAATTCCTTTCCTTTGACGTGTTTTCCAATAGATTTCTCCAAAACGGGCTCTACGTTCTTTTTCTTCGTCTGTTTTAGGATCTATAATTGGAACATCTGCATGGAATCCAATCTCTTCTTTCAATTCTAGAATTACTTCTTTCCTTCCTAAAAGAATTGGTTTTCCAATTTTTTCGTCATAAACTCTTTGTGCTGCTTTTAAAACATCTAAATGATCTGCCTCTGCAAATACAATACTTTTAGGGTTGTTTTTTGCTCTATTATGTAATAAACGAACTTCTTTACTACCCGTTCCAGAACGCTCCATTAATTCTTCTTGATACTTACCCCAATCAGTAATTGGCTCTAAAGCCACTCCTGAATCAATTGCTGCTTTTGCAATTGCTGGTGGTATTTCATAAATCAATCTAGGGTCAAATGGTTTTGGGATAATGTATTCTTTACCAAAAGACAAACTTATTTCGTCATATACTATGTTCACTGTTTCTGGCACCGTTTTTTTAGCTAAATCTGCTAATGCATGCACTGCAGCCATCTTCATTTCTTCATTAATTTTTGTCGCTCTAACATCTAAAGCGCCACGAAAAATAAACGGAAATCCAAGTACATTATTTACTTGGTTAGGATGGTCTGATCTACCCGTTGCCATGATAATATCATCTCTAGTATTTATTGCCAAATCATAATCAATTTCTGGCGTTGGATTTGCCATTGCAAAGACAATTGGGTCTTTTGCCATTGATAACAACATTTCTGCCGACACAACATTTCCTTTTGAAAGGCCAATAAACACATCAGCATTGTGCATTGCCTCGTCTAAAGTATGTACGTCTTTATCTGTCGCAAATTCTTCTTTTTGTGATGTTAAGTTTCCTCTATCTTTTCTGATAACTCCCTTGCTATCACACATCACAATATTTTCTCTTTTAGCCCCTAAAGCTAAATACAACCGCGTACAAGAAATTGCCGCTGCTCCTGCTCCGTTTACAACAATGTGTACTTCAGAAATATTTTTTTCAATAATTTCTAATGCATTTTTCAACGCTGCAGCAGAAATAATTGCTGTTCCGTGTTGATCATCATGCATCACAGGAATGTCTAATTCCTCTTTTAATCTTCTTTCTATCTCAAAAGCTTCTGGAGCTTTAATATCTTCTAAATTAATTCCCCCAAAAGTTGGAGCAATGGCTTTTACAGTTTCCACAAATTTATCTACATCTGTAGCATCAATTTCTATATCAAACACGTCAATATCTGCAAATATTTTAAACAACAATGCTTTCCCTTCCATTACTGGTTTTGATGCTAAAGGACCAATATCTCCTAAGCCCAGCACAGCTGTTCCGTTGGTAATTACAGCTACTAAGTTTCCTTTAGCTGTATATTTATATGCATTATTAGGGTCTTTTTCTATTTCTAAACACGGTTCTGCAACTCCTGGTGAGTATGCCAATGACAAATCGTGTTGTGTAGCGTATTTTTTTGTAGGAACCACTTCAATTTTTCCTGGCTTCGGTTTTGCGTGGTATAATAAAGCTTCTCGTCTTTTCCTAGATTCGCTCATAGTCTTATTGTTTGAATGAACTAACAAATATACTCATATTTAATATTTCTAATACCTAAAAAACCCAGATTATTAAGTAACAAAACACCCATGTAAAGCGTCTACTAAAAAGAGTAATGATTAACTTTAACAAAACAGAGAGATAGCGCCTTAAACACAACCTGTAAGTTTGTCTATCAATTATCAAAATATAGCTATGAAAAAAATTACTACGCTTTTAGTATTTCTTGCAATTTTCACAGGTTTTTCTCAAGTCAAAGGAACGGTTACCGATAGTAAGAACAACCCACTTTCTTTTGTAAGCATCTATGTAGACGGAACGATTACCGGAACAACATCTAACGATGAAGGGTATTATGAATTACCAATAAAAAGAGCAAAAAAATACACGGTTGTATTTCAGTTTTTGGGATTTAAAACGTTAAAAAAGAAGATTCAAGTTACCTCCTCTTCATATGTGTTAAATGTAACATTAAATGAAGAGCGTGTCACATTAAATGAGATTCAAATTAACAGCAAAGAAAACCCAGCAAACCAAATTATTAGAAATGTAATTGCAAATAAGAAAAAGAACGAAAATAACATTCAACAATTTACAGCTGATTTCTATTCTAGAGGATTGTATAAAATTAAAAATGCACCAAAGAAAATATTAGGGCAAAAGCTAGGTGATTTAGGCGGCGGATTGGATTCTACTCGAAGCGGAATTATCTATTTGTCTGAAACGGTTTCGAAAATATCACATCAAAAACCAAACAGCTTTAAAGAACGTATTATTGCTTCTAAAGTAAGTGGATCTGACAACGGCATAAGTTTTAATAGAGCTGAAGACGTGAATTTTAACTTGTATCAAAACACCGTAGAAATCGGAAATGAAATTATTTCACCCATTGCAAATTATGCTTTTGGATACTATACCTATAAATTAGTTGGAAGTTTTTACGACAAAAATGGGCAAATGATAAACAAAATTTCCATTTTACCTAAGCGTAAAAATGATCGTGTTTTTACAGGTTTTATTTATGTAGCTGAAGATGATTGGGCCTTGTATGGTACAGATATTACGGTTACTGGCGAGCAAGTAAACTTACCAATGGTAGACGCATTACACTTTAAACAAAGCTTTAATAAAACATTAAAAAACAATGCTTGGATTATAATTTCTCAAACCCTCGATTTTAAAATTGGCCTGTTTGGGTTTAACATAAATGGTCGTTTTTCTGCTGCATATTCTAACTATAATTTCAATCCAACGTTCAGCAAAAACACTTTCGGAAAAGAGATTTTATCTTTTGAGAAAAATGCAACTAAAAAAGATTCCCTGTATTGGAAAAAATTACGCCCTGTTCCTTTAACAACAGAAGAAGTTTCTGATTACGTGATTAAAGACAGTATTAAAACAATTCGGAAATCTAAAAAATATTTAGACTCTGTCGATGTTAAAAGCAATAAACTTTCTTGGAGTTTGCCACTATCTGGATATTCATATAGAGATTCTTACAATAACTGGTCTTTCAATATTGATTCTCCAATAACTGACCTAAATTTTAACACAGTGCAAGGTTGGAACTCTACTATTGGAATGCATTATTTTAAAAACTTAAACGAAACTGGAAAATGGATCAATACAGGCGCTAACTTTAATTATGGCTTTTCTGATGAAAAAGTAAGACCTACGGTGTTTTTTAGCTTCAAATGGGATAATATTTCAAGACCTATTTTACGTTTTTCTGGTGGAGTCACCACACAACAATTTAATGCTAAAAACCCTATTTCAACTTTTTATAATACAATCAGCACAACTTTTTTTGAAAGAAACTATAAAAAGATTTACGAAAAAACATATGCCAATATTTCTTTTTCTAGAGAACTAACCAATGGTTTTAGGTTTAATAGTTCCTTAGAATTTGCAAACAGAAACCCCTTGGTAAACACGACAAATTACAGTGGTGTAAATGTCAAAAATGTAGAATATTCTTCTAATGACCCTAGAGATGCCTCAAATTATTCCCCTTCTTTTTCTCAGCATCAAATGTGGACATTCAACCTTGGGACAACAATTAATTTTGGAACGAAATACTTATCGTACCCTGACAGGAAATTTACCGTGTACAACAATAAATATCCTTCTTTATATGTTGGATACAGAAAAACCTTCGGGTCAGGAAACTCAGAAAATCATTCAGATTATGTGTTTTCTCAACTAAAACAAAACTTCTCTTTTGGGGTTTTAGGAAACACGAAATATCGTATTAAAGGGGGAGTTTTCTTAAACAAAAAAGACATTCCTTTTATGGATTACGCACATTTTAACGGAAATAAATTAGCAATTTCCCCTGGTAGTGGAACAACAAATCACTTTAATTTATTAGATTATTATGCGTACAGCACAAACAATCGATTTGCAGAATTTCATGGAGAACATAATTTTAAAGGATTCTTACTAGGGAAAATCCCTTTGGTAAACAAACTAAATTTTCATGTAGTCGCTGGTGCAAAAGGATTGTTTACTGGCGATAGAAAACCATACACAGAAGCTTCTATCGGACTCGATAATATTGGTGTTGGAAAATGGCGATTTTTACGCGTAGATTATGTGATATCTAAAGGAGGCATCAACCAAAAACAAAAAGGATTTGTTTTTGGTTTGAGTTTGTTTTAATTGATGATGTATCTTTGTCTTAGATGAAAATACACCTCTTGCTTTTCGGAATTACCACAGATTTACTAGGGACTTCTTCTTTAGGCGTTGATCTACCTACTGATGCAACTATTTCGGTGTTGAAAATCCAACTTTTAGCCAATTATCCGCAGTTAGAAAATATAGACTCGTATGCAATTGCTGTAAATGAAGAATATGCGTCCAACAAAACGCTCTTAAAAGAAAACGATGTGGTCGCTATTATTCCACCAGTTAGTGGGGGTTAATTTTGCAAATACTTCTTATCAATATAAAAAGTGCCAAAAGGTAAAACAGAGGCAATTAAAACAATTCCTAAAATTTCAATGCCCCAGTTCATTTCTTTTTTGAGCATAAAAGCCAACACTACATAAATCATAAATAGAATTCCGTGTGGCATTCCAAGCATTTTCACATACGTAGGATCTTCACTAAAGTGTTTAATTGGAGTTGCAATAAACAACAATAGTAAATAAGAAACTCCTTCTAAAAAACTTACAATTCTAAATATATTTTTCATTTTTAAAACTTCTAAAATTAGAGTACAAAGATACGTTTTGATTTGTTATTTTTGTAATAGTCATGAGCAAAACATCTATAAAAATTACTTCAGAGAAATTAGATTTACAAGAATGTTACAATTTTGTAACGGATGCTTCTTGTGGTGGAATCTCAGCCTTTGTTGGAACCGTAAGAAATGATACAAAGGGGAAGGAAGTTAAACAACTAGATTTTTCTACGTACAAACCAATGGCAATTAAAGAAATGCAAAAAATTGCAGACTTGACTCTAGCGAAATTTTCTATTGCAAAAATCGCCATTCATCACGCAGAGGGCATGTTGCAAATAGGTGAAATCCCTGTTATTATTACGGCTTCTGCTAAACATAGAAAAGCTGCTTTTGACGCGTGTCAGTTTGCAATTGATACATTAAAAGAAACGGTTCCTATTTGGAAAAAAGAGCATTTTTCTGATGGAGAAATTTGGGTAAATGCACATCCATAATTGCAGAAAAAACGATGTACACAAATGATTAAGTATCAACTGACATCCACAAATGAAGAGTTAGAACAAATAATTGCACTTCAGCAAAAAAACCTACCATTACATATTTCTACAAATGAGAAAAATGAACAAGGGTTTGTGACTATTCAACATACGCTAGCTCTTTTAACAAAAATGCACACAGCACATCCGCATGTAATTGCAAAACACAATGATACAGTGGTTGGGTACGCACTTTGTATGTTGCAAGAATTTAGAAATGAAATTCCGATGTTAATTCCGATGTTTGACCTAATAGATACCGCGATTAAGAAGCAAAATGAAGACATTAATTACATGGTCATGGGACAAGTTTGTGTTGATAAAGAGTATCGAAAACAAGGTGTATTTAGAGCCCTTTACACATACATGAAGAAAAACATTTCTAAAGAATATACTGCAATTATCACAGAGGTAGATGTTGGTAATGTACACTCATCAAATGCGCATAAATCGGTTGGATTTGAGGTCTTGAAAGAATACCAATCTAACAATCAAAATTGGGAGATCATTATATTACGCCCCTAAATTATTTTCATCTTTTTTAATAGTCATTTATTCCACCCGCTAAACTAAGAATGTCTGCTTGCGGAAATCTTTCTCTCAATATTTGTGTTGCTTTATAACTTGTAATTCCTTTTTGGCAAACGAACACCAGTTTTTTCGATAGATCAATATGAAACTCTTCACTATTTAAGTTTTGAAAAATAATTTCTTTATCCACCTTAAACGGTGTTTGTAGATTTTCTAATACAGAAATTATTTCTACACTTCGACTCCGCTCAGTGCCCAAAACAATTCTCTTAAGTTCTTCAGCAGAAATCAACCAATCTGGATTTTGCATTTCGCAACTTGCATCAAAATAGCTTTCGTTCTCAAAAATAGCTGAGATTCTTTTCTTTCTATCGGAATGACTAGAATCTAACGAGGTTAGCTTCATTTTTAATTGCGAATTCTCTAAAGAATTATAAATTAAGAGTTGGTTTATTAGTGGTTTTCCTATTCCTGTAACCAACTTTAATACCTCGTTTACTTGTTGCGCTGCGATTAAACTTACAATGGAGTTTAATGTTCCTGCTTCTTCACAGTTTGGAACATCTGTTGCTATTTTCGGAAACGCATCTCTCAAGTTTGCGGAATAAGTTCCGTCTTCTTGTTTTACATTAAAACTGGCAACATACCCATCAAACTTATACAAAGAGCCATATACTACCGGCTTGTTTTTTATGACGCAAGCATCATTTAATAAATACTTTGTGGGTAATGAGTCTGTTCCATCAATTACAATATCTACATCCTCAATCAACTCAAAAACGGTTTCTTTTGTAATTGGTTTATTGTTAAAGGTAACCTCTGTAAAAGGCGCTCTACCTTTTATAAAAGTAGCGAGGGTTTTTGCTTTTGATTCCCCAATATCTGCTAGCGAATAAAAAACCTGTCTATGTAAATTGGTAGCATCAATAGTATCAAAATCTACCAAATGAATTTGACCAATTCCGCTTGCAGCCAAATGTACCGCAATCGGACTTCCCAAACCACCACAGCCAACAACCAAAACAGATGCATTCTGTAATTTTTGCTGCCCTTCTTCACCTACTTCAGATAAGGTGATTTGGCGTTTAAAAAGTTGATTTTTTGTTGGTTTCATTTTATGGTTAACTTATTTCAGTATATTTTTGTCATTCCTGCCTACGCAGGAATAACAGCTGGTCAATTATTTAATTCTTTCTTTGCCGTTTCAAACTCTTCTTGCGTATTGATGTTTCGTATCAAATCATCATCAACCTCAACAATTTCAACATCAGAATTAATCAACGGTTTACGCGGACAGGAATATCCTTGTGCTAAATATTGCAATAAAATTGGATATGCTTTTGGTTCATAAATGGTAATTAATGGCTCTACAAACTCCTTGCCTTTCCCTTTAATTGCTGTTGCAATTTTAGAAGGGTTTCGTTTACTCAATAACAGCTCAATCAATTCAGTATTCACAAAAGGAAGATCTGTTGCCAAAACCAACCAAGCAGTATTTGGATCTTTTTGAAACGCAGAACAAATTCCGCCAAAAGGCCCTAAATTTAAAAAAGTATCGTGAATTTCATTTTCGTTTTCAGATGTCACCTTGAGCGCAGTCGAAAGGTCTCTCACCGAATAATATGTTTTCAATTTATTGTTTTCTAACAATTCCTTTACGTGGTTTTTTTGGGGTTTTCCAAAGTAGTTTAGCTGAGATTTATCCGTTCCCATTCGCGTGCTTTTCCCACCGACCAACACCAAACCTTTTATATTCGGAATTGTTTTTGCTATCAATTCAGAAATATGATTCGTGATGTTTTCAATATCTGACAATTCATATTGTGGAATCTCTTCCCAGTTTGGAAACTTATCTTTTAACGATTGAAATGGCGCAACAGTATCCGTCAATTTTATAAAAAACTGTACCTCCGTAATCTGATCAATTCTTTTATTAATAGATGCTTCTTTTTCTGGATCTAAAAACACCACTTGCTTTGAACCCGCATAATGATTTCCATTGATAAACACATAATCATGTTGTGCGAACTGCAAACGTTGCTCGAATTTATTGATGTGACCAGAAGTAGTTATTTGCAAGTTTCCATCATGATGAAAAACAAATTCTGAAAACTGATTCTCTTCTACATCTTTTGCATGTGATGCATCAAAATAGGCCAATTTACAATTTGATAATTCTTTAGAAACTTGATTGACTAGTGTTGCAATTACACCACATTTTGTACCTAAAAGCACAAGCTCATTTGGAGCAAATTTCCCGTTGCTTCTCTTGGTAATGTTTGTATGTTTTGTGTGTTTACTCATTTTTAATATCAGACTTTCCACCTGTTTTCTCTACTAACATTACTTCTTTAATTACCATTTTCTGTGAAATACTTTTACACATGTCATAAATAGTTAAACAAGCAATATTCGCTCCTGTTAAAGCTTCCATTTCAACTCCAGTCCTCCCTTCTATAGTTACCTTACAAAAGACTTCTATGTTTTCTGAATCCACAATTTCAATATCAATATCAACGCCATTTATTAGTAATGGATGACACATCGGAATCAATTCTGAGGTCTTTTTAACACCTTGAATTCCGGCAATAATTGCCGTTTGAAAAACAGGTCCTTTTTTTGTAAATAATTCATCATTTGTAAAATGAGAAATCACTTCTTTTCCTAAAAACATCGTTGCTTTTGCAATGGCTGTTCTTTTGGTAATTTTCTTATCAGAAACATTTACCATTTTAGGATTGTTCTTTTTATTTAAATGTGTAAAACTCATTTAAAAGTTTTTAGTGTTGAATGTTTAGTATAAATATTATCGAAATGTCACTTCGAGTGGTTTTCGATTTTATGAGAAAACTGTATCGAGAAGCTATTTAAATTTCTTCTTAGCTAAATTAGGTAGTTTTTCATATCCCCCATTAATTAAAGCTTCTTTTTTAGCTTTAGACCATTTTTTAAGCTGTTTTTCTGTTTTAATTGCCATTTCTACATTTGAAAATTCGCAATAAAAAACTAACTCAATTGGTTTTCTTTTAAATGTATAACTATCCTCATATTTTCCTTGTTGATGTTCTTCTACTCTATTTTCTAAATTTGATGTAAAACCGGTATAATATGTATCATCAGCGCATTTTAAAATATAGACATAGTAGACCTTCATTTTTTCTTTTTCTTAAGTAATTGTTCTCGATACAAATTTGTTCATACTTCACAAATTCACTCGAACTGACAACTAACTTTATACTTTAATAATAACCCAAATGTCACATCGAGTGAATTTGATGTCCGATAGGAAAATCAAATTTGTATCGAGATGCTTTTAGTTCGAATTGTTCTCGATACAAATTTATTCGTCCCTCATAAATTCACTCGAACTGACAGGTAATTAGCGATATCTAATTATCGTAAAAACATCTCCTTTTTTAAACTCCGTTTGATCATTTGGTAATTGTATAAATGCATCTGTATGTACCAAACTTGCTAAATCTCCAGAACCATTT
>Ga0307984_1000758_pt1 | contig 13803 bp, 8 predicted proteins | sample EllFjometageno78_FD_203169 | JGI IMG/M metagenome (GOLD analysis project Ga0307984, IMG submission 203169) | Marine microbial communities from Ellis Fjord, Antarctic Ocean - #78 | ecosystem: Environmental > Aquatic > Marine > Unclassified | place: Southern Ocean | collected 2014-10-09
CGAAGGGCTATCTACCATATCCGTGGACAAGATGACCTTAAAGGACAGAGAACTGTGGACCCTAAACAATCTAGACTGGATAAACCAATTAGCGGATGGACAGAGCTTCAGAACAGAGGCAGAAAAGCCCGTTAGTTTCCTTGCATGTTGCTTGGATGTCAGTGGGTATAACGAAGCTAGGGCTAATCGTACTGTGCATATGAGTCGATTGCCTATACCTGTTGATGGAAGTAACAATGGATGGCAACATCTGGCAGCTATATCCAAAGACAAACAGGCTGGTGAACTGGTGTCTCTTGTACCTAGTGAGATACAGAAGGACTTCTATGTCCAAGTTGCCAAGCGTCTTACAGACAGGATGCCTGACTGGTTTAATGAACGTAACATCCCAATGAAAGCTATCCGTAAAGGTATAGCAAAGCGTGGATCTATGACAAGGGCATACTCAGCAGGTCAGAAGAAGATTGCAGCTAATATGTACTATGACTGTAAGGTAGAAGGTTATGACACGAAGTACAATATCACAGAAGATGACTGTACCCCTCTGTCAAAGCAACTGATACTGGCAATCAATGACACCTGCGTAGGTCCCTTAAAGACAATGAAGTTTATTCAGAAGATGACTGATCATATCTTATCATCAGGTGAGACATGTACACAATGGACAACTCCCTCGGGATTCCCAGTGTTGTATGAGGTGTGGCGTCAGAAGAACATCACTGTCAGGAGTACCATACGTGGTCTGGGTCAGATAGGTCACAGCATTAAGGTACCGTACATCACACCTAATGGTGACTTGATACCATGCAGGAGATCCTTTGCCTCCGGATGTTCACCTAACTTCGTTCACTCAATGGATGCGGCTCACATGGCCAAGGTTATCCAGAGCTTTAACGGAGACTTTGGGGCTATACATGATTCATTCTCGACTCATGCATGTGATGTGAATAAACTAATAGACCACACCAAGTGGCAGTTCGCTATGATCTACAACAGTGAGAACTTCTTCACAGTCATAGAGAACATGTTACTAGAGACCCGAGAGGGTTATACACTTAAACAACCAGAGCTGGGAACCTTAGATATATCTGAGATCCTGTCGTCTGATTACTTCTTTTGTTAAGGAAATGAATATGAATAACGTAACACAATTCCCAGACAAGTACGTGGCAGAGAACAACATGCTGCAAGACTTGAATGAACTGATAGCCAAGTATAATGGTGAGATGACCAACGTGGCAATGCTGGGGTGCTTACAGGCATCTTCTAACTTTGTCTTTCTGTCTATTGCAGAGACAGCTATCTATGATGACGAGGGTTCAGAAGATGTATAACATATTTGAAGAACTTGAAGAGAAAGTAATTGACTGGGCTCACATCAAAGGGATCCTCGGGGATCTCGTTGGTGGCCATGACCTGAGGGAACGTAAGTTGAAACAACTAGGTAAGTTTGAAGAGGAGTCTGTGGAGTTCATCGAAGCAGTGTACTCTAAGGACATTGATAAGGTACGTGATGAACTTGGTGATGTGCTAGTCACCTTGACAGTTCAGGCGAACCTATGGGGTCTGTCACTAACAGAGTGTATGGACGAAGCATATAATAAGATAGCTGTACGCACAGGTCGTATGGTAGACGGAGTATTTGTAAAAGATGAGTAATGATAAGAAGTCTTACAACATAGTTCCGGGTATTGACGACATGGAGTACGTTGAGATGTTTAATCTTGACCCTGCACTGGCGTACACACCCGAGATCAATGAAGCAATCCTTAGTAAAGTATGGAGTGATAACTACTCAGGCGCATTGTCTGAGGGTTTATCAGATGAAGAAGCAAAGTCATACGCAACTAGTCAATTAGAGTCTGGTCGATTGACAGTGAAGAATGCACAACAATAAAATAACCCCCAAGTATACGTAATGTATACCTGAGGGTAACGCCCCCTTGGGATCCTTAATTGGATTCCTTGGGGGCTTTCTTTTTTATTATCTATTGTTATTAGTAGAAGTTAAATGACTTGAGTCCATCAACTGCGAACTGGTTCACTGGGTTAGGTCCTATAACCTTAAGTAGTTCAGCTCTGTCCACAGCAGCATCAGAAGCAATCTTATTCATCTTAGCAAGGGTTCTCATAACTCGTGGGGTTAATAGTGTGAAGAGTTCTAAGGCTTGACTGTTAGTAATCATATGACTTCTGTCAGTAAGGTTTCTCATATCAGTTGAAGTCAATGATTGATTCTGACTTCTATTCTCAAAGCGGATGTTAAGATCCTTAAGTACAGCATTCATCCTATGTACAGATGAAGGTACCGGTGGATTACGAGGCTGTGCAGCTATCAATGCTGCAGTATTAACCAAGTGCTGTGCATGTTCCTTGTCCTTCATAAAGGAGTCAGGGGAACTACTGGCGGCAGCTTTAAGACGAGCCTTACCTCTTGCATGTGCATCTCGTGCACCTTCAGAAAGTGATTTGATAAGGTCATACTTAATGTTAACTTTAACCCACATCCTGTTAGATAATTGTAACAATGGCATAAAGGAACCTAAGTCACCTACGAATGCATCGTAGATAACTGATACATAAGGTACCTGAGTACCTGATTCATTCTTCAACCATTGGTAGTCCTTACCAGATAACATGTTAGACACAACAGATCCATCATTACTTATAATAGACTGCGCAAGGATACCCTGCCTAGTCTTACTACCACCTTGTGCTGTCAGACCAAGTGCAGTTAATGCACCTTCTGTCATTGGTATCTCAGTGCTGATAGCCTTAGATACAGGCTTACCTTTCTCACCTATCAATGTAGATGGGTTAGACTTCTTAGCATCACCGAACTGTCTACCTGCAAGCTCTGGGTCTGAGTACTCCGTATGTATAGTGGAGGTCAGTCGAGTGCCATTAGGTACCATAGTATTAGAGTTAATTGAAGTCCATGTGCCAGTAGCTTTCTGGAACCTGATAGGTTCGTTAGACAACATACCAACCTGAGTCATATCCTTAAGAGCTTCAGCGAACTGTAGTATCTTAGGTGACAAAGTATCTTCAATACCTTTTGCAAGGATAGCGTGTAGTAACTTAGCTGTACCAAGGGTTCCAAAGGAACTGTTCTCAGCTCTTAATCTAAGTGATTCACTTGTACTGATAGCATTCAGAACACCACCAAGCATACTTGCTATAGCTTGTCCATAAGCAAAGGTCATAATAGGTGGCTTCAAGAACTCATCTGCATTCATGATAGCTAAGTCCAATAGTTCATCTATCTCAGTGACATCACTTTCATCAATACCAAACTCCTTACGGAGTGAGGGGTGAGTCGATAGCTCTTGAACTGTACGCTTCATGTTATCAGACATGAGGTCACGTAGCTTACCTTCAAGACCTTCGTACTCTGCAAGAACTCTTGTTGGTTCCTCACGCAGAACACCTACTCGGTACATAACATCTAGTATACCTAACTGTGCAGACATACTGGCTATACCGTTCATGATACCATCAACTTCGATAGGTCTCATTTGTGATGTGAATGTACCATCATTCTCAACTGCATCCATGTAAGCAGCAAGTTCTATAGCTTCCTCAATTAAATTAACGTACTCATTGGGGTGATTACTGACTTCGTCCATGAATCTCTTAACATCAGGATCTACATTTAAGTCAACATCTAATGAGTTAATAACATCACTGACACCGGTGACCTGCCTGTCCTTCATATCCATCTTAAGTATAGCAGCTATTGGTGCTTCTAAATTGTAACCATCAAGAGCACCCTTAAGCTTCCTGCCAACTGAGGCAATAGCCATAAGCTTAGAATCTTTAGATGTGATACGATCACGCATATTAGTGATCAACTGCTCTGGTACAAGGTTACCTTCGGCAAAGAAGTGTGCACCCCAAGTAACCAGCAGAGCCTGCTCTTTGTAAGAGTTAACACCCGGTTTAATCTGGTACTTAATACCACTGCCATAAAGCTGTCTGGCAAACTTGTTATTCTGTACGTTCATAACCTGAGTAGCATAGCTTATACGAGATGAACCTGACTGTAAGTATGTTGGGAATCCAATAGGCTGCCCGTATACCTCAGCTACATCTTGAACCATAGCCAAAGCCTTAGTAGCTTCGTTACTGAACCGTTGTTGACGCCACTGGGTGGTGACAGCAGTCTTTGCGAAGTCCTCAAGAACCTGAACAAGTCTCTTCTTATCGGGGTCTGGACGACCACTGGCTTCCATCTCAAGAGTAATAGCTTGAGCTTTAAGCATTAAGTTATCAGATGTGTTGTTGATCTTATCAGTCATCTTCTGACCAATACCCATTGAGTTACCCTCAACACCTTGCACAACTAACCTACCTTTAATATGAACTTCTTCAACTGAACCATCGATGTTCTGTCTGGGTTCCATATGGCCACCTTCGACCTTTACTGCAGATGCATTAGCTATTGCCTTTATGAATATAATAAGACTAGGCTTCATACGGTTAGGTGCAACCATATGCTTAACTGCAGAGACATTAGACATAGCTTCAATCTCAGGCTGTAGCTTACGTTTCTTATCTGCAGGATCTATGTAGTGTCTGCCAGTATTCCCTTTACTCTCTTGTCCATAAGGATCTGACTTAGGCTTGTCAATAACCTGAGTCCTGACCCTGACATCAGGTTCTATAGCACCCTGTCTGGCATTCTCCAGTGCCAGTACACCTGTGTTAGTCAGGATGTAATCATACTTAGCATAACCCTTGGTGCCAACATCCATTAGTTTAGTGTTCTCTGGATTAGCTAAGTTATAAGACTGCTTAAGCCACATACCAAGCTGCTCGTAAGCTTCTTTGGTTAGTTGGTTCTTAGGGTCAAGGTGTGCATCAGGGATGATATCTTTACCCTCAGCTGCTACCTGTTGCATCATCATCAGTTGCTTATGGTAGTCACGTCCAAGTTTACCCAAGGTTATCCCAGAGTCTAAGTCTGTGCCAGACATACCAGTCATTTCAGATATCTCATCTTCAGTGAAGTTGTCAATCATTTCCTGAGGGATAATTGCTTTATCTTGCAAGTTCCTCATGTGAGCATCTTCCATCACAACCAAGCCTAGTATCTGAGCATCAGGCTCTATCTCAAACATACGAACATCATCCTCAGCAGTTCTCCTGATCATTTTAAGATGGGAGAACAGGTTAGCTGGGGTTAGCTTCCTAGTCCTGTTAGCATCAACCATAGGGACCTTGGGTATATCAGGATCTTCTGCTAACTTAACATTAGGTGGTACATAGTTAAGCATCTGAGCAGCAACTGTAGACCTCTTATCGTCCAATGGGATCTTAACTGAATCAGTCTTCTTCAAGTTCATAATTGCCTGTACAAAGCGAGGCTTGTTAGCCTCACCCACAATACCAGCTATGTTACTTGGACCCCAATTAGACAGAACCTCAGTGTCAGCTAGTTGCTGTATAGATGCAGACGCAGCCATTGCTCGTTGTTGTGCCTCCAACTCAACTACCTGATCTGGGCTGTTGAGAGGTAGCATAGTTTGGACACCATCATTGACACCAACAGGTGCAGTGGGTAAGCTTTCGTTAGTGTATACCTTATCCTGACCACCAAAGATACTCTCTGGATCCGAGCCAAGCAGAGTAACTTCCTCTGAGATAGCATCACGAACACCATTAGTATCCATAGCCCTAGACGCTTCAAGGCGTTGTGTTCTTCCTGCATTATACTTAGACATTGGTTAGCCCTCCTAGTACTGCTTGTAATTTATTCATCGATCAGTATCCCAATTTATCATTCTGTTCTTGTAGGGGGCAAAGAAAGGTATACTTCCGTATAAGTTTCTCATGAACTGTTCATCGTCAGAAGATATAGCACCTTCAATCATACCGTACGTACGTTCTATTGTACCTGCTGCAGGAGCTTCACCTGAAACATGATCCCAGACATACTCTGCAGCTCCATAGGAACTCTCAGGGTACAGTGGGAATAGGAAGTCACTGCCGATTACACGTTCCATAGTTCCCAATAAACCTGATGAGTATATAGCTCGTTGTATCTTCTGTGCATCGGTTAGGTAAGGTGAAGACTCACCATACTTAAGTTCATCCTTGATACCTTGTGATACAAATGCAAGTGCAAGCATAGTGCTGGCAGATGCAAAGGTCCCATAGGTCATACCTTTAGAACTTGGACCACCACGCTTAACTTGATCCCACATAGTAGGTATCTGGTTAGCTTGGAATACAGATGTGAAACCATTAAACTGTGTCAACATTGCAAGGTGTGGGTCACTGTATATTAGTGGCCTGTTCAATGCGTTAGGCATAGGTATGGCTTGGTTAACAAAGTTAGTAGCTCCGTTTAAGAATACATCCTTATACGTTTGCATCTCAGCTGCAGTCAATGCTTCACCACGTTTCATCTTATGTGATAGTGGCTGTAGGGTACTCAGTGGTATACCAAGATCCCTCAACATCTTCTTAGCTTCAGCAACACCAACAGTGTCGGTCTTACCTTGGTGTCTATCAATGAGATCTATCTTACCGATAAGGAAGTCATTGAACAGTGACAGTCGCATCATACGATGCATGTCTTGTTGGTCATGTAAGAAGTTAGCTTTGAAGAATGCATCTGCCATTCCCTTAGTCAACTCGTTAGTTTCCTGAACACCTGTGGTTGTAGCTGCTCCAGTCTCCTGAGACATAAAGCCTGTACTACGTAACATCTCTTTCATATCTTTGTAGTACATGAAACGTGGGTCTGTGTCACCCTTAGACCTATACTCCGCTAACTTCTTGTCAACGAAAGACATAAGATCTTCACGTGGCTTTGCAACCCTAGCCACAACAGCTAAGTTACGCATCCAAGATCCAACAGCACTGCCAAAGAGATACCCGTGGGTAGCTGAATGTTTAACCATAACCTCCCGAGGGACACCATGGAAAACCATACCAAGCTCTGGCATAGAAGACCAAGCAGCATTAGCCAAAGCTTGTAGCATTGTGACTAGTGTTAGGTACTTCTGGGCTTGCTTAAGGGTTTGGTTCTCTATACGCTTATAGTTACCTGACTCAGCATTGAGTATGTTTCTAATATCGTATGCAAGTTCTGCAGTATGTTTATCAGCTGCTTCTGTACCCCAAGCACTTTGAACTTCAGCATGTACATCAGACAGCATACGGTTAATGTATACTGAATCCTTACCGATGAACTGACGATGTGCTTGGAATCTTGCAGCAGACCTTGAGGCATCACCCATGTTCTTAAACATATTCTGTTCTAAGAACTTAGCAAACTCAGGTCTATCTGAGATATTCATATTACGTTGCTTCTGATACGCAGGGTTAAGCCCATGCTTGGTTACATCAAATGCATCACCAAGTGTATTCACTGTTTCATTATTGATAATAGCATCAGCTAACTCAAGTGCAGCATTGTATTCCATGGAGTATGAAGACATAAGTGTATTCACAAACTCAACCTTATGGTTAGCTATGAACTCTGTCTTTAAACCCTTGTGCCTATAAGCCCAGTCCTCAAGGAACTCAGTTGGCTCCTGAACATTATTAACTGTGTTGCTCTCATAGATTGCATCATTGTTATCATTAAGGATTGAGTTAGACAGACCACGTAGTTCCCTGTCAAACTTAAGTATGGCTGCTTTGTTAGATACAAGATCATCAGAAGCCTTACTCCAGTCAACAGGTTTACCAGATTCCCTTGCAGGTTTAAGTAGTTCCTCGTTGTACCGGTACATAAGGTTACTTACAAAGTCAGATCTACCTGCAGAGCTTAAGCCCCGTGGGGTCTTGAACTCAGCCTCAATGGTTTCTTGGGGGGATGTCATACCATCGTACTCAGCAACACGTAGCTGTTGAGTCACTACCATGTTCCGTCCGGGGAACACTCGGTTCCTGTAAGAACCAATCATATCAACCATCTTGATAGCAGTAGTAGACACACCCTTAAGTTTCTGTATAGCGTTATCCATAGAACCACGTAATACTACCTTAGGGTTAGCTATGAAAGCCTTAACAAACTCAACTGTAGACTTAGGGTTATCATGTTTATCGGCCCATGAATCGATAGTCTCAGGGTCCTTGAGTGGTTCATAGATAGACTGGGCCATTGGCCTACCATCTTCATCCATCTCATTAGACAACTCTATCTGTTCCTTCTCTGCAGCCATCCTTTCCTGATGTGCCTGTTCATCACGAGCATTATCAACTGTGATTGAACCAACTGTCTTTATGTAACCCCTTGAGTCTTCCTGTTGCTTCACTACATTACTATGAACACTGTTGTCAAATCTATTATCAACATCAGAATCAAAGTCAGCAGCAGCATGCCAATCAGCTACTTGGAAAGCAGTTCCGGGAGCAGTGAAACCAGTACCCATAAGACCACCTGCCACTACAGCATTGATCATTCGGTTCTCTATCTCGTCATAGTTCCACTCTTTCTCGGAGCCTATTACAGCAGCAGTATACTCAGTGAGTTCCTGCATTGCTTCTGTTGATCCTTCATGCACAGCTCCACTTGCTAATCGCTTAACACTCTCACGGAATAGGTTACCCTTCTGTAGTTGGTTAGCTGCAAACTCCTTAGCATTATCAATCTCACTAAGTAGTTGAGCCTTACTCATCTTAAGTAGTTCTTGTGATGCTGCAGCGTTGGAGATACCCTTAGCCTTAGCAATAGCTGCTATAGCTGTGGTACGACCTTCATTAGTAAGCATCATGCCCGGACTTACAAGCCCCTTAAGGCCTAATCTATCTAAGAATGTCATAGCAGTACCAGCTACCATAGCTACACCGATGTTCTTATCAGCGATGTCACCTTCCATAGTATCCAAGACCATACCTGTGTATACAGATATAGGTAGTGATAGTGATGTTCCATAAGTTACAGGAGCAGCTGCCATACCAACGATAGTTGCACCCATGAATGGAATAGATGAACCTAGCATGCCCCTCAGGCTATCAGTGATTTCATCAAAGGATGTCCAATCAACGGCAGTTAAGTCCATATTGAGTAATGGCTGAGCATTGATATACTTTTGATTATTAGCTGCATCAGCAGCAAACGAAGCTGCCATCTCATCAGCACCAATACGATCACTTAATGCTTGACCAAAGGTGTTAAGACCCTTGTATAGGTTAGCAAAGCCAATGTCATAGCCAGTGCCAAAGGGAGTCCGTGACTTACCCTCATAGTCTGCACCAGCATTAGCTGTCTTGATGCCCATGTAGAAGTTAGGGTTACGTGCAAACTCAGCAGCATCAAAAGCCATAAGCTTCTGCACTGGTAGTCCACCGTACCTGTCTGTCTCAACTTCATAGATAGCTTGTCTTGCTTGTTCAAAGGCTGTTAAGTTACTCTTAGCCCCCAGTACCTTGTCAGAGTTACGACTTCTTTCAGAAGCAGTACCCCACAATGCATTACCAAAGTCCTCCTCACCGGAGAACCTTGAGGGTGATACAACCCCACTACGTATCAAGGTCTGTATAAAGGACTCACCATCAGCGTTATGCAGGTCTCCAAGGTCACGTCCATAGTAACCTTGTTCACCTGTGTAGACTTCCTTAGTGAACCCATACTCGTTTGCAAGACTGTGTATGTAAGATGTCGCAGAGTCAGCACCAACTTCAGATTCTGAGTATGGCTTCTCTTTAATAAACTTAGCAGTCTCTCTTGTATCTATTCCATCTAATCTTATAGACTTCCCTGTCTTTGAATTGAATAAAGTATCACCGTCAATAAAGGCCCAATCGGACCCGTTGATAGCTAATGAGCTTTCTTGGGGGCCTTGTGTAGCCTCTTCTTCTTGTGTGAGTAAATCACCTAGATCTAAAACAAGACCCTCTCCCATATTATTCTCCTATGACTTCTTCTTCGTCTTAATGAATGGTTTATGGAACTCAATGTTAGTTCCAAGCTTCCTTACTTCAGGTGAGTTAAGGCCTAAGTATTGATGCTCTGTGTTTATTGTAGATATGTCATTGCTCTGCATCCAAGCCATGAAAGCGTTGCTGTCATCACCAGCCTGATCTGTCCAATACCTACGGGCATTAGGGCTTTGCATAACAGTGTCTTGAAACAGACGACCAAGCTCTTGTACGACCCTAGTGTTTGTTATGAATTCGTTTGCTCGTTGCTTACTAGTACCATTCTCGATAGCAGTCTGGATCCAGTAGTTCTTAACTGAACCTATCTTATTCTCAAGAACACCCTTAGCATGACCACTGGCATCGAATCCCTTCTCATACTTGACAACACCATCCTTATCCCACTGGCTATCCAATGCTTTACCATAAATGAATTTAGGTATAGAACCTTCACCTGTAAGATCGTTCTTAAGCTGAGACTCTCTCCACTCACCGATCATACTAGCCATCTCTTCACCATGAGTACCTTTACGTAAACCCTTAGCTTGCTTCTCCATAGATCCTAGTAGTAGATTCTGGAATGCAGTAGTGAATGCCATGTTATCATAGTCAACACCTGCTTCCTTCATCTCCCTAGTCATCACTTGGAGTAGCTCCCGTGATGCCCTACCGTCAGCAAAGTTCTGGTTCAAAGCATAGAGATCCTCTTTATCATATCCATCATTGGAATTGAGTGTGGTGAGGAAGCTACTCTGAGTCTTGTTAGTTAACTCTAAGAGGCCCTTATCAATCTCGTCCCAAGTCTTATGGATTCCACTTGAGTATGTTACCAGTCCTGCTGCAGCTGGGTTGACAGGTTTAACCCGTGTGCCATCTGCTGTAACTTGATGGAATGCTTTACCATCTTTGGAGGCATACCCTTCTATCACTGACTTAGAAGTCTTATCCCACATACGAACAGTCTTAGTTTCATCGACAGTGGCATCATCTAATTTCTTAGCATCAGCCTTAGCTTTAGCAGTACCAGTGACTAAGTCAGACTTAGCCTTGTTATCCCAGCCTTTAATCAAGACTTGACCAGCCGCCATACCTGAGCCACTACCTGAGTATCCCATAAGTCTGGCACCCATGTAGTACACAAGTGCATTCTGAATAGCCTTGTCATCCCACAGTTCCCCAAGGAAGTCAGCAGCACCGCTCATCATCTCCTTCAACGGTATACCATCTAACCACCCTTTTAAAGTATTGTCGGTTAAATCCTTAAAGTCTTTCTCCCCCATACCTTTCAGCATTAGCTGTCTGGTGAGGTCACCAATGTCAACCTTACCTGCAGCATTAATAACTGCATCAGCTTCTGGGTCACCTTGGGCTTTATCTTTAATAGCATCCGCAGTACGTTGATCACGAATCCTACCGGAATCCTCAAGGTCAGCAGTGAGCTCAGCCTTACGTTCCAATAAACCTTCATTGGCAAGTCTTAACTTAGCCAGCTCAGGGTTTGAACTTGTCTCCTGAAGTACCGCATCAATCCGTGCTTGTACAGAAGCCAACTCCTCTTTAGTGTTATCTTCAAAAGCCTTAATCTGATCAACAGACCCAGCACTCTTAGCTGTATTGAGACTAGCAGTAGCTTCATCAATAAGGGATTGACTTGCACCTGACTCAGTTAACAGCTTAAGCTTCTCTTCAGCAAGTGCTACAGCTTCTCGGTTACCTTGGGATTCTATTGATTCCTTGGAGGTTATCTCAGCTTCAACAGTCATGGTGTTATTAGTCCAACCTTCTGGCTTATTCTCAGACAACCACTTCTTACCAGCTTCACCACCAAACTCATCAACGTTAAGTGACTCGCTGTGGAATATTGCTTCAGCGGCAAGTCCAGCCCCACCAAGTACTGGTTTAAGGTTAGGTGTGTTGAATATAGGTCTCAAGGATACAGGTGGTTTCTTACCGCCCGGTACAGTGACACGCTTACCAGTAGTCTCAGGTACATTAGGTGTGTTCACTCTGGCACCTGAACCTACGTTCTGTGGTGTTGTATTATACTTAGGACCACTACCAGCGTTAGGTGGTACAGTCCTAGCTGATATACGTGTTTGTTTAGTTTCTGGGGGTTTAGTGCTGTCAGGTACTTTAGGCTTATTAGATGGGCCTCTCGCGTTCTCACGCCAAGTACCAGCTTTAGTTTGTTGGGGTGTCTTAGGTTTTAAATCATCATTCCCACCGAAGGTGTTCAACCATTCTTCTAATAAACTCATTACTTACCTCCTGCTCCACCCTTACCACCAGTAGCAGCATTACCTGTGCTCTGATTGGGGAGTCCTATTGGGTTGCCATTACCAGTCGTAACTAAAGCTCCTGCAGTATCCCTTAGGATATTTGGTGCAAACCTTTCACCACGAGTGTCCACTGAAGGTGCAGTGATGTTTAAGAACGATGGGTTGAATGGCGGTATGGCAGTTCCCTGCGTACCTTCTAAGCTTATATCATCAAATCCGTAAGTACCCCTAGGGTCACCTTCCATAAGGTGGTTATCTATTGTCCAACTAGGTAGTTCCTGCGGTGTATATGGCACTGCAGCAGGCTCCTTACCATCCAATGCAACAGCTTGCTGGTACATATCAGGTGGTGAAGGTCTGTCCAATGCAACAGCTTGCTGGTACATATCTGGAGTCTTATCTAATGCAGCAGCATTACGGTCTGCATCCATCAATGCCATTTGTTGTTCAAGGTTAAACACTGGATTTGGTACACGATACCCAGAGTCGAATGGAATCTTAAAACCATTCTTATATTTAGAAGACGCAGGGCGCACCTTCGTATCATTGCTTATTTCAGCAAAGTAGTCTTCAACTTTCTTAATTGTCATCTTATGAATCTCCGAATAGGGTAGCCCAAAAGGACTTAGCTGTCTTAGGTATCTGCTCTGCCACTTCTTTCTTAGAGTTGCTACTAAACAAAGCATCAAGGAAAGTATCAGTAGGTTTAGCCTGTGACTGTTGTGGTGGTACAGTTTGTGTTGTCTGTAGTACTTGACCAACTTTAATACGGTTGCGGTCTTGTATTGAATTTATGTTGACTAATTGGTCAACTGTCAGGCCATGAGCTGCAGCGATCTGTGTGAGGTTGTCACCAGACTTTACTGTGTAGTCTGTCGTAGTTGGCTTAAGTGAGTTACCATACTTAACCATTGATGCTGCTGTCCTGTCCATACGAGCAGCTATAGCCCCATTACCTGCCATAGATGTTCTATAGTTGTCATGGTCTATGAATTCAACAGCTGCCTTATCCCAGTCACCTGCATTGATATGCTTGACAGCAGTGGGGCTTCCAGTGATGCCACCACGGAATGCAGAGTCTGTTAGGTCAGCTCTGAGGTACTCGGGTAGGGACTCATAACCCGGAACTAGACGCTTAACACGATTCTCATGTTCAGTAACAGTTGCACTGAATGGGAGATTAGCCCACTTACCAGTCTGACCTATACCAGTTGTAGGTACACCCGTAGAGTCTGGGTACCAACCAGATGAGAAACCTTCCTCCCTTACGACTTCTGCCTCAACAGGTGTCAGGGTTGAACCCTTAGACTGTTCAGCCAGTAGTAGAGCTTGTGCGTCATCCACAGTAATCTTAGATTTATTATTAAGTAAGTGCTGACGAAAGGGGTGCGGTGTTCCCGCTTGAGGGTCAAACTCATTATAGAATTCAGACATAGTAGTCTCCTTTATTTACCTGAGTTAGCTGCGAGTAGCCCTGCACCAATTAATACTGGGATACCAAATGGACCCAGTGCAGCAGCTGCAGGTGCCATACCTGCTAAGGCTCCACCTGCTGTACCAGCGGTTGCTGCTAGTCCAGTGGTACCTGCTGCTGAGGCAACTACAGGGGCAGCTAGAGCTGATGAGCCCATGACTGCCTGTGCTG
>Ga0307984_1000761_pt1 | contig 13770 bp, 15 predicted proteins | sample EllFjometageno78_FD_203169 | JGI IMG/M metagenome (GOLD analysis project Ga0307984, IMG submission 203169) | Marine microbial communities from Ellis Fjord, Antarctic Ocean - #78 | ecosystem: Environmental > Aquatic > Marine > Unclassified | place: Southern Ocean | collected 2014-10-09
ATACAATTAATGTTTGTATTACTTATGCAGATGCTATTGGATATTATACATGTTGTGTAACTTGGGTTTGGGATGCAGCTTCAGGTATGTGGGCTAAGATGGGTGGTGTAACTTCATTAGGTGAAATAAATTCAGATAACAAGAAATTGATTAAGATAGTGGATGTATTAGGTAGAGAAACATTTCCAAAAAATAATGAAATCTTATTTTATATCTATGAGGATGGTACGATAGATAAGAGATATATAAAAGAATAATTGTTTAAGAATTAATATATAAATTATAAATACCCACTCATTTCGAGTGGGTTTTTATAATATAAAACTTGTTGTTGAAAATAAATAAAATTATGAAAAGACTATTTTTTATTATATGCTGTATAGTTTCAGTTTCTTATAATGCAAACTCTCAGGTTATTAGTGTAGAAGGAGTTAGTCATGCTGATACAGCTCAGTATAATTCTCCTTTTGTACTAACATTTTGGTTTGTAAATTCTGAAAGTACATCAATTTTTTCTGACTCTATTACTGCTAACATAGCAATTCATCCAGTGAATACGAGTCCGATCCAGATATTAACCTTTACACAAAATATTCCTCAAGGGATTTTTGCACAAGGAGACAGTATTATGTTTGATACGTTAATTAACGGTGGGCCGCAATTATATCAACAAGCAGGAGATAATCTAGTGGTTATATGGCCTTCTTTTGTTACTCCAATATCTTCAGATACAAGTATTACTCCTTTACATGTATTGCCTCCTATAACATCTGTTAATGAGTTAAATTATCCTATTTATGAAGAATCTGATAATTTTATATACGATTTGCTGGGTAGAAGATATTATAACATCAATACTCTCATAAAAGGAACAATTTTTATAAGAGATGGTAAGAAATACATTAAAAAATAACTATTTCTATGAAGAATGCTTTAGATACTATAGTTGCATCACTTTCAAAGGAGGAAATTAGATTCTTTAAGCTATTCATAAAAAGAACCGATAATAAAAATCGAAAAGATGTAGATCTTTTTGATTTAATGAGAAAGAAGAATAGTGATTTTACAACTAAGGAAGTTTTAAGTAAGTTAAAGGTTAATCCAAATAATTATTATCAGATTAAAAATAGGCTATATCATGAATTGAATAATTCTGTAGTATGGCAACATATTTGGAAAGACAACCAATCTAAATCATTTAGTTATGTTTTACTTGCTAGAGTAAATAAAAATAAAGGTGAATTAGAGCTAGCTTTTCATTACTTAAAGAATGCTGAGAAAGAAGCAATAGATTCTGAGTTATATGAAATTTTATCCATTATTTATACAGAAATAATCCAGTTGTCTCATGAATTAATTTCAATTGATGTTGATAAATATATTGAATTGAAAAGAGAGAATATTTTAATTTTATCAGAGATTGATGAAGTTGATTTATTGTTAGCTAAGATAATGTATGATATAAAGACAAAGCAAAATTTCGGGAAATCGGATATCAACTTATCTAAATTAATTAAAACGAAATACAGTAAGATATCTAAAAACAAGAAATTAGTAAATAGTCCCAGATTTAGAATGAGACTTTTTAAGATGTACAGCCGCTTATTACTTCAAGAACGTGATTACAAATCATTAGAAAAATTCTTAATTGAAAGTTATAATGAGTTTGAAGAGGATAAGCTATTTAATAGGTCAAATCATAATGAAAAGCTAAGCTTGTTAACTTATCTGACCAATTGTTTGTATAAAACTAAAAAGCATAAGGAATCATTAAAATATGCTGTACTATTATCAATTAGTATGAAAGAGTATGATTCTATCTTACACGATAAATATCTATTTTACTATTATAATAGCTTGGTGTTAAACTATGCTAAGACAGATAAAAAGAAAGCATTAGAATATTTAAATAAAGCAAGTAGGAGTGATGTGATAAAGAAATTACCTGCTTACACTAGTTTCATTTATCTAAACCGAACGTTAATTTACTTTTATCAAGATAATTTTATATTAGCTCAAAGGAATATGTCTAGATTAATTCAACAAGAAGATTTCCTTTTGTTAGATAAAGCTTTTCAATTGAAGATTTTGATTGCTGATTTATTGATTAGGTTTGCAAATGAACAACTCGATATTAATGATTTGATTGCAAATATTAGAAATAACTATAAGAAATTATTATTGAATACCGATTATGCTAGAGATAATGAAATGCTAGAAATCATTAGTAAAAATATAAATAGAGAAAGTATTATAGATGATAGAAAAAGATTGTTAAGTTATATGTCAGATTCTGAATCAGAAGATTTAGATATTATTAGTTATAATATGTGGTTAAGAAATAATCTATAAATATTAAAACCCACTCATTTGAGTGGGTTTCTTTTTGGTGGGCCTCTCGGTCCTAATTTCGAACTTTTTTAGAAAATTATTTCATAATTTTATTTTAAAGAATTTTTTTTTAATATAAAATTTAGCTTTACTTTCATATTTTTTTATTAAATTTAAAATCGATAAACAAATAATTATTTAAGATGAAATTTAAGTTAATTTTTATAGCTGCTTTTCTTTTTTCTACTATTATATTCTCTCAAACTGTTATTAAAACAAATTCAAATAAGAGAACAAACAAAAAAATATTAGTTAAGAATAATAATAACTCTAAAAAAATAATAATTAAAGACGAGCACTCTAATTATCACACTAGTAATAACGTTAATCATCAATCTAATCATTATCACAATCACCACAATATTATTGTTAGATCTAATAGGGATAGATTAGTTATTAATAGGCCTAATCATCCAAAAAAGCCTAAAAAGAGATATACAAAACATAGACATGGGTTTTTATGGATAGGTGGCTTTTGGAAATGGAGCCCAGTTTTTAGAAAATATCTATGGAACGATGGGCATTGGATAAAAAAAATAAGAAACCATCATTGGCATGACGGTTTTTGGGAAGAAACACCTAGCGGATATTACTGGGTTGAAGGTTTTTGGTGTAATCAATATTAAATTATGAAATATTTACTTTTAGTTTTTGCAATCTTCTTTTATTCATGTGGAGAAATTAATACAGATGGCTGTACTGATATTTATGCATACAATTATGATGTAACAGCGGATTATGATGATGGTTCTTGTCTCTATATTGCTTGTGAAGATCCTAATTCTATTAATTATAACGATCTCTCAGAATTTTTTCAAACTAATTGTCAATATATATCAGATGTTACTTTTTATTTAGATGTTTCTGGAGCTTCATATTTTGATAATTTAGGAGTTCAGTTTTTAGATATTTATGTTGAAGGAAGTTATGTTGGTACATTACTTGGTGATTTAGGTTTTTCATTTGTGCCAAATTGTAATCCTCCTGATCCTGATGCGGTGAATTTCTCTATTGAATGGCAAAATAATTTAGCTAATAGTTTTACTTCTTTTTCATGGACAGTTAGAGATGGTTCAGATGGCTTTATATATTATCAAGGAACAGATGCTATATCTGCAAACGATTGTTTAACTCTTGGATTATCTGATAAAAAGATACTAGAATACTTAGAAAGTAAATAATATTTATTATTCTAAAGATTATATCTTTAAAATATAAATTATGTATAAATAATAGTTTTTATTAAATAAATAAATTTGCCGAAATGAAACACATAATTATTATATCAGCTTTTATTAATGAGATTATTATTCTCATATAATTTGATGGTATATAATATTAATTTAACCATCTTTTTAAGATGGTTTTTTTGTTAAATACATAACATGAAACACGAGATGAACTACTTCTTTAATTTTTATAATGATGGAACAGTAGAGAAGAAAATAATTATTGAGTAAAGTTTCGTCCAGACCGCAATAATAAAAGTTAAGCCCTTATAATTCAATAGATTATGAGGGTTTTTTAATTTTAAGGGGATACAAAAGGGGACAGTTTTTGGTCGTAGGATTCTAAATCTTTGATTACTCTATATTTTAAGTAAAATCACCTATTTCATTGTTGATAAATAAATTCTTAGATTTATAAAAAATTTAACATAATGAAAAAACTACTACTTATATTACTTTGCTTGCCATTACTATTTAGTTCTTGTGTAAATGATTCACAGAATAATACATCTAAAAATTCTCTTTCAAATACAATAATTAGTTTTAGTGTAACTTCTAAAAACCCTGAGTTAACTTCAATTTCTGGAAAAGATGTCTCTTTAAATGATATGATAACTATAAATGTTCAATCTAATGATAATATTTTATTCAAGGATTTTAATTTTACTTTAGATAATAAAGTAGATGGAGCTCTTAATTTTTACTCTGATAGTGGAAATCTATTGTGTAATACTCCAACTAATATTTCTTTGATGAGTATGCCTCCAACTGGAAATGGATTAACTGCTTATGATAAGGGAGATAATATTGTGATTACAGGAACAACCTTGATTAAAATTAACTCAATCAATTTTGTAATTTCAAACATTAAATACAATAAATAATAGATTAACAATAAACTAAGATGAAAAAACTACTACTTGGGATATAAGTGAAAGTATTGATAAGTAGTTAGTTATAAAATTGTTAAGTTTATAGAAAATTAAACACAATAAAAAAACTACTAATTATATTATTTTGTTTTCCTTTAATCTTTTCATCTTGTGAAGAAGAGGAAGAAGAGAATATTGTATTTACTCAAAGTTTAGAAGTTTCTAGTGATGGGTTTTTTTATGGAAATCCTGGAATTCCTGTTGCTTCCCTTATTATTGTTAAGAATTTAACTACTAGCCCTTTAGAGGTTATGTGTGAAAAAATTATAATTGATACCGCTGCAGGGACCTCAAATTACTTTTGTTGGGGGTCTAGTTGTTGGCCTAGTTCAGTTTATGTATCTCCTATTCCAGCTGGTGTAAGAACTATTCCTGCAGCTTATTCCGATTCTACAAATTTCACTGGATATTATGATGCCTTTGGAAATCCTGCTCGTGCTGTAGTTAAATATTGTTTTTACCCTCAAGGAAATGTAGCTGATTCTAGTTGTGTGACCATACATTATAATGATAATTGATATAGTATTAAAGATTAACAATGAAAAAATTATATTTTATTATTGTCTTACTTCTTTTTGGTATAAAAAAAATTTTCCCTCAAAACTATACTGAAATGCTTACCAATGATGTCGAATGGCAATTAACTAATTGTAATAATGGATGTCTCACAAAAGTTTATTTTACTGATGGAGATACTATATATAATGGCAATAGTTATAGTATATTAAATGGATATCATTTTATATCAAAAACTTTTTGGTTAAGAGAAAACATGCAAAATCAAAAAGTATATATGTCATTTATACACAATAATTTAAGAAGAGAAGTTCTGTTATATGATTTTGACATGCAAAAAGGTGATTCAATTAATATTTCTAACCCAATTAGTCCTTTTATTAGTAATCCCGGATACTATGTTGTAGATTCTGTAGTTGTTTTGCAATTACAAAATGGTCTATATTATGAGCATTTCTACTTATCATCTCTTAATCTAATGATTAATGAATCAGCTGTATGGATTGAAGGAATGGGTTCATTAAGTTTAATAAATGCCCCAGGTGGTACGCCTAATGTAAATGGAGCAGGAAAACTGAGTTGTTTTTTTAATAATGGAAATCTTGTTTATTCTCAATTAGATTCAATTACGTCTTGTATTTTTAGTAATCCAATTATAACTTCTAATATATCTAATATTATTTACAATAATCGTAAATTAATAAGTATAAAAAACTTAATGGGAAAAGAGATATCATTAAAAAATAACACTCCATTATTCTATATTTATGATGATGGAACAGTAGAGAAGAAGTTTATTTTTGAGTAAAGTCCCGTCCAGACCGCAACAATAAAAGTTAAACCCTTATAATTCAAAGATTATGAGGGTTTTTTTAGTTAGGGGTGGACATATAGTTGGACACTTTTAATTGTTTTTTAATATGTTTATTTCAATCATCGAAGTTAGCTTTCACTAATAAAATATATTATTGCCAATACACTCAACGCCGCAAACAAAATAATCATTACGGGGAATAAAACTTTACAAGCCCAATGTAATTTATTCCAGTTAATTTTACCATTCGATAAGTTTCTATTTTCTTTTTTCTTTACCCATTTCCAAAGCAAATACATCAGTGTAGATCCCAAAATTCCTTTTAGAAAAGGAAATAAAAATTCAAAAGAAAATTGCTCATGTTCATCCATTTGAAAGTTTATTGTATTTGATATATCATAAGCACCATTTTCTGTAGTAGGAAAAGAAGAAAATCCAAATAATGGAATCAAAAATAATGCTGTAATAAATATTAATCTCATACTGTAAAAATAAGTGAGATATTTTTATTTATTATGCTATGCATAACTTTCTCTTTTATAATAAGTCCGTCCAAACCGCAACAATAAAATTTAAACCCTTATAATTCAATAATGAATTTCCCTATTTTTGCAAAAAATTATTTATGCAATTAATATTAAAAAAGTTCAATTTATTCTTTATTCTTTTATTTCTTACATCCTATGTTTGTGCTCAGGATAATTTAAACAATAGTAAATTTAAACAACTATATGAGGAGCTTCCAACTCCCAATGTATATAGAACTGCTAGTGGTGCTCCTGGGCATGAATATTATCAACAAAAAGCTGATTATGTCATAAATGTTGAATTAGATGAAGAAAAAAATATATTAAAAGGAGATGAAGTAATTACCTATACCAATAATTCACCTGATATTTTAAATTATTTATGGGTTCAATTAGATCAAAATGTACGTGCTAAAAATTCTCATGGACAGCTTACTTCAACTAGTAGTATGAATAATAAAATGAGTTTTAGCAATATCAAGAGAATGCATGATAGAATGAATTTTGATGGTGGCTTTAAACTCGAACAAGTTAGAGATTTATATAACAAACAATTAGATTATATAATTAATGAAACAATGATGAGAATCGAACTTCCTAAACCCTTAAGAGAAGGTCAGTCATTTTCATTTAAAATAAAATACTCCTATAATATTAATGACAGAATGAAAATTGGAGGAAGAAGTGGTTATGAGTACTTTGAGAATGAAGGAAATGCTATTTACACAATTGCACAATTTTTCCCTAGAATGGCTGTATACAATGAGGTGGAAGGCTGGCAGAACAAACAATTTCTTGGTAGAGGAGAGTTTACATTGCCTTTTGGTGATTATAAAGTAAGTATAACTGTACCTTCAGATCATATAGTTGCTGCAACAGGAGAACTAAAAAATCCTACATCTGTTTTAAGTAAAAATCAAATTAAACGTTGGGAAAAAGCTAGAAAGAATTTTATTGATCCAGTAATTATTATTAGTGAAGAAGATGCAATTGAGAATGAAAAAGAAAAAAGTAAATCTAAAAAAACCTGGACTTTTGAAGCTGAAAATGTAAGGGATTTTGGATGGGCAAGCTCTAGAAAATTTATTTGGGATGCTATGGCTGTAGATATTTCAGGCAAAACAGTTATGGCATATAGTTACTATCCAAAAGAGGGAAATCCTCTTTGGGAACAATTCTCTACAAGAGTAGTTGCTCATTCACTTAAAGTTTATTCTAAACATACTATAGATTATATTTATCCTCAAGCTACATCTGTTCATGCAAAAAGTATAGGAATGGAATATCCAATGATTTGCTTTAATTTTGGGAGACCAGAAACAGATGGTACTTACTCTGAAAGAACAAAATATAGAATGATTGGTGTAATAATTCATGAAGTTGGTCATAATTTTTTTCCAATGATAATTAACTCGGATGAACGACAATGGACTTGGATGGATGAAGGTTTAAATACTTTCTTGCAATATATTACTGAACAAGAGTTTGAAAGAAATTATCCCTCAAGAAGAGGTCCTCCAACTAAAATTGTTGAATATATGAAAGGAGATAAGCGTGGTATATCTCCTATTATGACTAATTCAGAATCTATACTACAATTTGGTAATAATGCCTATGGAAAGCCTGCAACAGCATTAAATATTCTACGTGAAACTATTATGGGTAGAGAGCTATTTGATTATTCTTTTAAAACATACAGTGAAAGATGGGCGTTTAAACATCCTACTCCTGCAGATTTCTTTAGAACAATGGAAGATGCTAGTGCAGTTGATCTTGATTGGTTTTGGCGTGGATGGTTTTATACTAATGATCATGTTGATATTTCTCTTGATAAAGTAAATTGGTTTAAAGTAAATACTGGAAACCCTGAAATTGAAAACCCTATATCAAAAGAAAAGCAAGAAAATAATAATACATATATCGGAATTAGTAAAAATGATTCTTCAATTCTAAATACTGTTACCGAATACGATGATGAATCAATAGATTTTTATACTTCATATGATCCATTTAAAACTAATGTTTTAGATAAAGAAGAGTACAGTAAATACATGAAAAATCTTAATGCTGAAGAAAAAGAAATTTTAAAATCAGATAAAAATTACTATGAACTTCAATTTTCAAATATAGGGGGACTAGTAATGCCAATTATTTTAGAGTTTATGTATATAGATGGAACAAAAGAAGTTATAAGAATTCCTGCAGAAATTTGGAAGAAGAACTCTAAAGAAGTTAAGAAAATATTTATTCTTGATAAAGAAGTTTCTAGTGTTAGATTAGACCCTTTTTTAGAGACAGCAGATGTTGATTTAAATAATAATTCTTGGCCAGCAAGAAATGAACCAACAAGATTTCAACTTTTTAAAAATAAGGACAGAAAGAAAGAGAATTCTATGCAAAGAGCTATTAGAGCTGAAGAAAAAGGTGATAAATAAATGCAATCATGTTTAAGTCTTTAATTTATATATCAATACCACTTATACTTTCGTTTCATGATTTTCATGTTACTCATACAACTTTACATTATAATAGTAATTTAGAAAATATAGAAATCACGATTAAAGTTGCAATTGAAGACCTAGAATTATCTTTGGAAGATAAAGATTTAAGAATTGGTACCCAAAAAGAAAAAAAATCTTCTGAAGAAATAATTAAAACTTATTTTAAAAATCGTTTAAATATTTATGCTAACAATAATATTATTGATTACAAATGGGTTGGAAAAGAAATATCAGATAATCTCCACGATATATATCTATACTTTGAAATACTAAACTTTAAAAAATATGGGGAGCTAAAATCTTTGACAATAGAAAACACAATCTTTATTGAAACAACACCTAATCAAACCAATATTGTGTTAATTGAATTTGAAGACAATGATTATAACTTAACATTCACAAAAGATCTTAATAGACAAAGAGTTCTTATTGCTAAATAGTTATTTAGAGTAGGTTCTAATTCTTTTTTTTTGAATTAGTATATTTGAAAAATGAAAAAACTACTACTTATATTACTAATCTTACCTATTATTGGGTTTTCACAACTTTCAGGTTTTGAATTACAATTTAATAGTCTTACACAAGATTATGTTGAGATAACTAATGCCTCATCACTAATAGCAAACGAAACATCATTTACAATAAGTGGTTGGGTCTATCCTGAAAGTAATACAACGCATGGGGGGTTAATGGGATTTAGAAATAATATTGATGCTGATTTCTACTTATTACAATTACAAAATACAAATAATATTGAAGCCAGGTTTAGGAATAGTAATGGTGCTAATCATGATATCATTGCAATTAATGTATTAGATTTTAATAAATGGCAGCATTTAGCATTTACGTATGATGGTAGCTATATTCGTTTATATAAAGATGGTATCTTATTTGATAGTACTGCTGCAAATGGAACTATCGTAGAAACCTCTCAAGCTTTAAATTTTGGAACATTAGATTGGCAAGGTTCAGGGTTTTATATGAATGGTAAACTTGATGAGCTTAGACTATGGAATACTGCTTTATCAGCATCTGATATAACTAATTGGATGTGTATGACAGTTAATTTAAATCACCCTTATATTACTAATTTACTAGCGTATTGGAAATTAGATGAAGGAACAGGCTCTTCTATTTTTGATTACTATAATCCTGCAAGCCCATCTCTAATTGGAACTGTGTATTCAGGAACCTCTTGGCAAACAAATTCTAATTGTACTAATTTTATTATGCAAGATTTATGTGATTCAATTAATGTTAATTTTACGAGTCTAGATGTTAGTACAACTCCAGCTCTAGTTCATTTTGACCTAGATGTATTATATAATAGTTTGTATTTGTTTGGATATTGTGGGTTTGTATTATTGGATAATAATGGAGATACTATTGCATTTGAAAATATCAATACTGCTGGTAATGTATTTGGGATTAGTGCTGGAACAACAGAAAGTAGATCTTTAGATGTAATACAAAGTTTTAATATACCGTTTTATGGAGAACTACATCTAATTGAAGGGTTTTTTTCTGGAAATAATCTAATGACTCAATGTATCATTCCTTTTGATATTTTGATTTCACCTTCTTGGGAATGTATAAGTCCGGGAAATTGTCAAGATCCAGGAACTGGAAATGGACAATACTTTTCATTATCTGCTTGTCAAGCTGCTTGTTTAGTAAATAATATTTCTGATACTTGGTCCCACAATAAAAAAAAATTAAAGAGAATTAGTAATGTACTTGGCGAATCTATAAAGCCTACTCAAAATACATTCTTATTTTACCTTTACAATGATGGAACAGTAGAGAAAAGAATAGTTATTGAATAAAACAATAGATTAACAATTGTTTAATATGAATATTTTAGATGTTTAATGCTTTCACCGTTATTTTTAATTTCCATTAAAGACTCAAATCCTATTTGAACGTGTTGTTCTATGTACTTTTTATTCACTTTTTCATCAATTTTCTGAGTTTTTACTCCACTAGCAATCATTGGTTGATCGGAAACTAACAACAAGGCTCCAACTGAAATTTGATTAGCAAATCCAGCAATAAAAAGTGTAGCAGTTTCCATGTCAATAGCCATTACTCGTATTTTTTTTAGATATTCTTTAAAGTCCTCATCATGTTCCCACACTCTTCTATTTGTTGTATATACTGTTCCTGTCCAATAATCTCTATTATGTTGCCGAATAGTTGAAGATACGGCTCTCTGTAGTTTGAAGGCTGGAAGAGCTGGAACTTCTTTGGGAAGATAATCATTTGATGTTCCATCTCCTCTAATAGCAGCAAGAGGTAGTATGAAATCCCCTATTTTATTTTTTTTCTTTAGCCCACCACATTTTCCTAAAAATAAACATGCTTTTGGATTTATTGCTGATAAAAGATCAATGATTGTTGCCGCATTCGGGCTACCCATATTAAAATTTATAATAGTAATTCCATTTGCAGTTGTGTGAGGCATTGGCTTATCGAGACCTCTTATTTCAGAATTATATGTTTTAGAAAAAACTTCGAGATATTTATAAAAGTTTGTTAATAAAATATACTCTCCAAATTCATTTAATTTTGCCCCAGTATATCTAGGTAACCAATCTTTAACAATTTTAGATTTACTGATTAACATTTTTTTCATTTTTTTATTCTTTTCATTATTAATCTATTGTTTTTGCTTGTTTCTTATTTACCCAAGCGTAAATTTATACCTAAATATATATTAAAATACAATGCCTTTGAAATTGGAGAAATAGTTTGTGGCATTATAATTGTTGGACTTCCATCAGCATAAGTATTATTGTTTTCGCTTATTACTTCTCCAGAGATTGTACTTACTCCAAAACTAGGTTCAAATACTAATCTTTGGTTATATTTTAAAACATAACCAATCTTGAGTGTTGTTTTTTGTGCAGATGTTTTGCTAATGTATTCTCCTATGTCCAGCCCAATTAAATTATAAACACCATTTGAATTTATCTCCCAAACAGGATTAGTGTTTTTATTCTCAGTTCTTAAATTATTAAGTGAAAAACGAGCAGAAATAAAAAAATTATTTCTGTAATATTTAATATATGGACTAAATGCTAAAAAAGAAGATTTTGATATGTTATTGTAAAAATAAATTTCTTCATTGTTGGAAGGATTTGATGAGCTATACTGGTAATCATTCTCATTATCACCCGATTTAAAGCCTAATCCAACCTCAAAATTATTGGATAAGAAATAACCAAATTTTGGCTCAAAATTATATGTAGAGCCATAATATCCATAAGGATATAAAATATAATTATATGCAAATGGATCATCTGATTTATAGTAATCTACTGCTAAAGTTACTATTCCTTTTTGTGCGAATATGATGGTGCTTAGAATAATTGTAAAAAATAAAAGACTTATTTTTTTCATAATTTTTTTTTATAAATATAAGAAATATTTTAACTAATTGTTCATGCCTATATTGCTGTTAATCTTTTTTTTACAGATAAAACTCGACTTTATTATTATTATGCTAAGCATAATACTTCTTTTTTATTTGCTTTTATTAGCTTTATGAAAAGGATAATTTTACTTTTAATTACAATCACAACATTTACAAATTTGAGTTATGCTTCTTTTCCAGTTGTTGAAAAAGTTAGTTTTCAGACTACAAAACAAATTGAACCCATCTTAGAAAGTATTACCTATAATAGATCAAAAATTTTAAGTACGAAGAAATCAAACTTATATTTGTGGAATTGGAAAATATTTCCCAAATGGAGTACTTACTCATTTTGGAAAAAGGTAATTATTTGCGTAATATTATTAGCGGTTGTTTTGTTCATTGGTATGGTTGTATTGCTTTACGTTCTTGGGCCGCTCTTGGTTACTCTTTTATACAACGCTACAATGAATTAACAATTTTGTTTCATGAAAATTTTAGAATATAAATCTGTTTATTTTAATAGGTGTTTGTCTATTTTAAGAAGTAATATGCCTGAATTTATTGACAGATCTGAGGAAACTATTTTTATTAATTATTTATCAAAAAAAAATCTCAAATATTATGTTTTAATGCAATCCGATGAGATAATAGGTTGTGGAGGTTATGGATATGATAGTAAAAAAATGTGTATTCAACTCGCTTGGGGCCTTATTGACAGTCGATATCATAAAAAAGGATATGGAACTCATTTGTTAAACTATAGATTAGAAAAAATTGTAAAGAATTATTCTAATTCAAAAATAATTTTAGATACAAGTCAGAAGACTTTTAAATTTTATGAGAAATTTAACTTCAGAGTAGATAATGTCACAGATGATTTTTATGCTAAAGGATTAGATAGATATGATATGTCATATATTATAAGTTAAATGCGTTAGAGATAAATCTATTTAAATTCCCACTTATGATGATGGTAGTATAGAAAAGAGAGTTATTTTAGACTAAGTCACGTCCAGACCGCAACAATAAAAGTTAAACCCCTATAATTCAAAAGATTATGAGGGTTTTTTAGTTAGGGGGTGGACATATAGTTGGACACTTTTATGAGAATTCCCTAATAAGAAATATTATCGCCAATACACCCAGCACTCCAGATAAAATAATTAAAATAAGTAAAGCTTTCCAAGCCCAATGTAATTCATTCCAGTTAATTTTACCATTCGATAAGTTTCTATTTTTCTTTACCCATTTCCAAAGCAAATACATCAGTGTAGATCCCAAAATTCCTTTTAGAAAAGGAAATAAAAATTCAAAAGAAAATTGTTCATGTTCATCCATTTGAAAGTTTATTGTATTTGATATATCATAAGCACCATTTTCTGTAGTAGGAAAAGAAGAAAATCCAAATAATGGAATCAAAAATAATGCTGTAATAAATATTA
>Ga0307984_1000762_pt1 | contig 13759 bp, 10 predicted proteins | sample EllFjometageno78_FD_203169 | JGI IMG/M metagenome (GOLD analysis project Ga0307984, IMG submission 203169) | Marine microbial communities from Ellis Fjord, Antarctic Ocean - #78 | ecosystem: Environmental > Aquatic > Marine > Unclassified | place: Southern Ocean | collected 2014-10-09
CGGCAGGCGACTCGCTTGATATCCAAGCATTAAACGAGAAAATAGAGAAGGCAAGTAGGGTGACGGATTTGATTCGTCATGAGATGAGTAAGACCATCATAGGCCAAACGGCAATGGTCGACAAACTCCTTATAGGTCTGCTAGCTAATGGGCATGTCCTCCTTGAAGGAGTGCCCGGACTTGCGAAGACTCTCGCGATCAACAGTTTAAGCAAAACCATAGACGCGCAGTTTTCAAGAATACAGTTTACTCCTGATCTGCTGCCAGCTGACGTGGTGGGTACGATGATTTACAATCCTCGTGAGGAAAGCTTTAAGGTAAAGAAGGGTCCTATTTTTGCGAATTTCGTATTGGCAGATGAAATAAATCGTGCTCCTGCGAAAGTGCAAAGTGCTTTACTTGAAGCGATGCAGGAAAGGCAGGTTACGATTGGAAACGAGACTTTCGAAGTCCCGAATCCCTTCTTGGTGCTTGCAACACAGAATCCCGTAGAACAAGAAGGAACATATCCCCTTCCAGAAGCGCAAGTTGATAGATTCCTACTTAAAGTGGTGATAGGATATCCTACGAAGGAGGAAGAACAAAAGATCTTAAGAGCTAACATGACTGTAGAAGGTCTGCCGAAACCTTCAGCCGTAGTTACAACCCAACAAATCCTCGAAGCGAGGGATCTCGTCAGGGCAATATATTTAGACGAAAAAGTCGAGAAATACATTATCGATCTCGTTTTCGCAACTCGCTCGCCAGAAAATGTGGGACTCGGTCATTTAACAGAATTAATCTCGTTTGGGGCCTCTCCCAGAGCGAGCATAGGACTTGGATTAGCTTCTAAAGCCCACGCTTTTATGGATCATCGTGGGTATGTAACGCCTGAAGATGTGAGAGCCGTAGCGATGGATGTTATGCGACATAGAGTTGGCCTTACGTTCGAAGCAGAAGCAGAAAACATTACTCAAGAGCAAATTGTGACTGAGATCATGGATAGTGTGATCGTACCTTAATGGATACAGTAGAACTTCTAAAACGAGTAAGACGCGTTGAGATAAAAACCCGTGGCTTGAGTGATAAAATTTTCTCTGGCGAGTACGCAAGTGCTTTTAAAGGTCGAGGAATGGCATTCAGCGAAAATCGCGAATACCAGCACGGAGATGAGGTGAGGTCGATTGATTGGAATGTTACCGCTCGAATGGGAACGCCCTATGTAAAAGTTTTTGAAGAAGAGCGTGAGTTGACCGTCTTTGTCTTAGCAGATATAAGTGGTTCTATTGACGGTGGAACGAGGGGTGTAAGCAAGAGAGATCGCATTACAGAATTGGCGGCGGTACTCGCTTTTAGCGCAATGGGTAACAACGATAAAGTTGGAGCCATACTATTCTCTGACCGCATCGAAAAATTCATCCCCCCGAAAAAAGGCAAGTCTCACGTGCTTAGAATAATTCGTGAAATCATCGAGATTGAGCCTGAAGGAAAAGGGACAGATATCACGAATGCACTCGATCATTTCCTGTCGGCAATGAAGAAGCGAACAGTTTCATTCCTGCTAAGTGATTTCAGAGACTCGGGATATGAAGAGCTACTGAAACGAGCAGGGAGAAAGCACGATTTCGTGGCACTCAAGATAGAAGATCCTATTGATTTAGATATCCCAGATGTAGGGTGGTTGCCTTTGAAAGACCCTGAAAGTGGAGAAACGAAATGGATGAGGACGGGATCGAAAAAAGACAGAACTAAGTATAAAGCTCTTGAGTTAGAGCGATCGGACAGCTTAAAACGAGCGTTTGCTCGAGCAGGTATAGATTCGACGACGATACGAACTGATCTTCCTTATATAAAACCGTTAATGCAATTGTTTGATCGCCGTGGATAAATCGTCATACATATTGCGTCTTACAGTAGGGGCTCTTGTAGTCTTGGGAGGAAGCTGGGGTTTGGATTTAATGAGTCTAAACAAATGCATTGCCCAAAACTCATTACACTCTATCCCTTCCAACCTGGAATTGATTTCGGATACTGGAAAAATAGCATGGGGTGAAAGAGCTACTATCACGCTTAGGTTAGGACTTGAATTAGGTGAGAACAGTACTGGATGGCCTGTCTGGGAGGATACCATACCGGGTGGTTTAGAGATTCTTTCCACAAGTAAAATCGACACCATACTGCCACATAAAAACGATCCTTCCCAGTGGGATATGATCGTGGAACAATCATGGGTAGTAACGGCCTGGGATTCAGGTTACGTAGTGATTCCCGCAATAGAAGTTGTTGGCGAAACATCTGCGCCTGTGATGATTCATGTGGTGCCCACTCAAACAGGTGACGCCCCTGAGATGAGCCCCGCCGCGGAAATAATAACGATTGAATGGACATTGTGGGAGAGGATAGAGAAAGCTACTCCTTACGTTTTAAAGGTGTTGGCGGCGCTCATACTCGCTCTGGTAGGATTCTATTTGCTTAGGAAAGTAAAAAGAAAGGAACGCGTAGAAATAGAAATAACAGTCCACGACATAGCACCACACATTACGGCACTTGAGAAATTGAGGAAGCTTGAAGAAAGAAAGGGTTGGACTAAAGGAGAGGCCAAATCATTCCACGTAAACCTCAGTGAGATTATAAGAACATACATAGACGCAAGATTCAAAATATCATCTTTGGAGAGCACGACAAGAGAAGTATCGGCACAGATTAATTTGCTTGATATTTCGCAGTCTGACAAAAATAATCTCACAAGTGCATTGAGATTGGGCGATAAAATTAAATTCGCTAAACACACAGCTAGGCCACAAGATCACATGAAGGTGCTCAATACTTGCATTGAATTTGTTGAAAACACAATGGAAAATCCTGAATCGTGAAACAAGTTCTACCCATACATTTAATTGCCTTGACAGCATCTGGAGCTATCGCATTGTGGGTGAATAATCTATACTTGTGGGAACTTCCTTGGGCACTTCTTTTAATGCTGCTTGCAGTTGGGTACACGATACTCAGGACTGTTGGCTCGAAGCGATTTGGCACTTTGTTCGCTTTCGTTTCCTTTACAACAGAGAAAAAAGATTTATTTCCTGACCTCATTAGATCCTGGATTCCCGAAATCCCTTACGCACTGAGGACTTTTGCAATTGCATTGCTCGCAATTGCTATAGCCCGTCCTCAGTCATCAAATAGTGTGGAAGATATGACAAATGAAGGGATAGATTTGGTGTTAGCTATTGATGTCTCTGCGTCTATGTTAAGCATGGATTTTAAGCCAAATCGACTTGAACAAGCTAAATCAGTAGCCATCGATTTTATAAACGAACGCCCTCATGATAGAATAGGCGTCGTTGCCTATGAAGGAGAGGCATTTACGCAAGTGCCTGTAACGTCAGATCACATCATCGTGAAAAATGGGGTGGGCGGATTAGAGACAGGGTTGCTTGAAGGAGGAACAGCCATAGGATTAGGGCTCGCGACTTCTGTAAATAGGTTGAGGAAATCTGAAGCAAAAAGTCGGGTTATTATTCTGCTTACAGACGGAATAAATAACGCGGGAGCGATAGACCCTTCAGACGCTGCACAGTTAGCTGAACTCAATGGGATAAGAGTATATACCATAGGTGTGGGGTCGATTGGGAAAGCGAAAAGTCCAGTAGCAATTTTACCTGATGGAACGTATAGGTATGACTGGATCGATGTAAAAATCGATGAGGAGGTGCTGATGCAAATCGCCGAAATAACGGGAGGCAAATACTTTAGAGCAACCAACGAAGAGAAATTAAAATCCATCTATGCTAAAATCGATCTTTTAGAAAAGACTCGTTTTAACGTGATGAGATACCAAAGGAAAACTGAGGCCTACCTACCCTTTGCTTTAATGGCTCTAATTTCTCTCCTTTTAGCACGAACACTGAGATTCACCCTGATAAGATCTATCTCATGAGTTTAAATTCGAAAAATAGCAAAACCTTTCAGTCCATGGCATTGGGGGTAATACTAGCGGAACTTGTCTTTTGGTTTATTGTGGGGGCAGGAGTATTGTTTGCAAATGAGTTCACTCCACACATAGAGCTTCACCGAAAGGATTTGATTTTATTGCTTTTCGCTTTGCCGATAGCGACCGTTAGCTTTCTTATCCATCTAAAGTGGAAGATGAAAGCTGTTGCTAAACTCTCTGAGGAAAAACTAGCTGAATCTACATTTCCAAGACTATCTATGGGCAGGGAGGTTTGGAGATTTTTGATTTGGCGTTTAGCTGTAGCACTGATTGTTTTGGGGGGATTGGGTCCAAAAGTGGGGAGCAAGTTGCAGGAAGTAGAATCGCAAGGGTCAGACCTCGTAATCGCCATCGATATAAGCAACAGCATGATGGCTGAGGATTTAGGCATGGATCGAATGAGCCTGGCGAAACGCACAGTGGAAAGGGTACTTTCTAAATTGGGAGGCGACAGAGTTGGTCTCGTTATTTTTGCTGGTCAGGCATATGTTCAATGCCCCCTCACGACAGATTATAGTGCACTGAAACTATTCCTGAACACAATCAGTCCCGACCTGATCGCCATTCAGGGAACCGCCCTTGGAGAGGCCATCGATGTGAGTGTTCTCGCATTTAAGAACTCGCCTGAATCGAGTCGTTCTATTTTACTTATTACCGATGGTGAAAATCACGAAGACGATCCGGTAGCAGCTGCCTCCAGAGCTAGTGAAAAAGGTATTTCCGTGCACATTATAGGTTTAGCTACCCCTGAAGGAGCTCCGATACCTAAATACGATAAGAGAGGGCGTAAAGTGGGGTTCATCCAAGGAACGGATGGGGCACCTGTTGTTTCTCGCTTAGACGAAACAGTATTAGTCGCAACTGCCACCGCTGGAGATGGAAGCTTTACGAGGGCGAAGAAGAGCTTCGTGAATATCTCGCCCATCATTAATGCATTAAACACAGCTGAAAAGACGCGCACAAGTAATGTGATGTTTACCGACTACGACCATCGCTTCCAAATATTCCTACTAATCGCACTGTGTCTCATCGTACTAGAGTCATTTATACCGCACGCATCAAGTCGCAAATGAATATTTACACGAAAATCCAGCTTGCGATTACACTACTACTCTCCCCTATCCTTGGGGTTGTAGGCCAAACTTCAACTTCTCTCGATCTGAAAGAACATCTCATAAACGGAGTGTCTCAGTTCTCATCAGGTGAGTTTTCCGAAGCAACAACTTCATTTAGCAATGGGAGTACACTCGAGAAGTTCGAGGATATCGCCGCCTATAATTTGGGACGAACATTAATGGAAACTGACGATCTCGAAGGTGCCACATCGGCATTTCAACAAGCCATAGCATCTTCAGAAAACTCTAAATTAATTTCTAACGCTTGGTATAACACCGGCAATATTGCCCTACAATCTCAAGACGCAGAAGCTGCCGTAAACGCTTATAAATCAGCCCTCCGCAACTCTGCCACGAATAGCGAAGCTCGACATAATTTAGCAATCGCAAATAAAATGTTGCAACAACAGGAGAAGCAAGAGCAGCAAGAAGGTGAGGATGGTGAGGATGGTGAAGAAAAGGAAGGCGAGGATGGTGAAGAAGGTGAGGACCAGGAAAAGAAAGAAAAGGAAGGCGAGGATGATGAAGAAGGTGAAGACCAGGAAAAGAAAGAAAAGGAAGGCGAGGATGGACAGGACCAGGAAAAGGAAGAAAAGCAAGTAGAGGGCCAGATCTCAAAGGAGGATATGGCAAGGATTTTAGAAAATTTGGAGAACAAAGAAGCAGAAATTCAGGCTAAATTGCGCAAGCAAAAAGGAAATGGCGAGAAAAAGACGATTGAAAAACAGTGGTAATGGGTATAGTATATTCAAATAGATTGGTTTCGATATTGATTCTGACAATAGCAGGGTTAACATCTATATATGCCCAAACTGCATCTGTAACAACTACAGTAAATTCTAATCCAGTTAGGTTAAATAGCCGCGTTCAGATTTCGGTTACACTCAACAACTGCACCTCCAGTTCTGGAAATATCCCCATGCCTACAATACAAGGGTTAACATTTTTAGGAGGCCCGTCTCAACAACACAGCACCAATTGGGTGAATGGGAAGAAGGCCAGCAAACACGTCTACACCTATGCCTACTCGATATCTTCTAGTCAGAACATTAAAATCCCGGCAATAAAACTATCGACATCCGCTGGTGTACTCCAATCCAAACCGTTCGTAATCCAAGTTTTGAAAGACGGAACAAAGACGCCTAACACACAGCAACAAAAGGGCTTGGGCAACCTTGCTACAGTAATCGAAGTGTCTAAAAGGAAGGTTCATCTTGGAGAAGCTATTGTTTTTGAATACAAAATTTATAACCAACACAACTCATTAGAAGTGCGCGAGTATAATCTACCGGAGTTGAAGGGGTTTTGGAAGGAGGAGGTAGAAGCGAAGGAGGCTCGCTGGGAAACAGAAGTCGTAAACGGCAAGAGATATCAAGTTGCTACAGTTGGGCGTGTGGTCGCATTTCCTCAGCAGACGGGGACTTTCAACATCGACGGATTCAATATTAAAGGTTTTGTGAGAGTTAATTTTTTTAACGGCTCAAACGTAACCGCGACTTCAGAATCTGTAAAAATCGAAGTACTCCCTTACCCCAAAGGGAAACCCCCAGGGTTTATCGGAACATTTAGCAATTTAACTGTAGAAGCTACTGTGGAGGTTGATTCTGTAAAGGTAAATGAAGCATTCAATTTTACGGTGAAGTATTCTGGAACAGGAAATTTAAAGCTGTTAAGGGAACCTGAAATTGTATGGCCTACAGAATTCGAAGTGTTTGATCCGGAGATGAAAGACAGGGTAAACGTTAGTCAATATGGCGAGTCTGGGAAGCGGTCCTATAAGTACGTCATTATCCCCAGAGCGCCTGGCAATTACGAATTGCCTAACCTTAAAGTGAGCTACTTCGATTCTAAGTCGGATAAGTACGTGAAAACCTCGACAGGCTCAGGGAAGATTGTAGTTTACGGTAGAGAGTCGGGGGATTCAGGAGATACTATGTTTGGAACGAAGAGTGATGTAATGATTCTAAATCACGATATCAGGCATATCAACACAACTCATGCGCATTGGGGATCTCGAGATGATGGGGCACTGAAAAACTTCTTTATGTACTTGTTGTTTTTACTAGGACCTATTGTAGCAGGTGTGTCTTATCTATTCAGGCGTAGAAGAGATTCAGAACTTCATGATCCTACCGGCACTAAGAGTAAGAAAGCGCTTAAGGTGCTACATAAAGTACTTGAAGAATGTTCTAAGATTAAAAGCCGAGAAGAGGCGTTTACGATTTTAGGTGAAGCATTGGAGGTGTACTTGTGTTCTAAACTACAGATAGGAAGGAGCACATTCAGCAGGAATACAGGAGTGGATGAGCTGGAGAAAATTGTGGGCAAAGCAGAGGCTGATAAATGGAATGGGCTTTTAAAAACATGTGAAATGGCGAGGTTCGCGCCTGGCCTACTCCCAGAAATTGATGAATCGATTTTGCTTTCTCGAGATCTCACTCAAAAAGGTGAACAAAAGATGAAATCTGCTAATTTACTTGGCGTTGTGGCAATTCTGATTTCCATGGTCATGGCACCATCGGTAGCGGTAGCGATCGGGAATGACAAGGACGTAAGCGACTTATTCCAACAAGCGAATGACGCGTATGTTGATGGAGAGTATGAATTGGCGACGGCACTTTACGAAGAGGTGGCGAAAAATCACCAATGTTTTCAGCTCGAATACAATATGGGGAATGCGCATTACAAGCTTAGCCATATCGGTGAATCGATACTTCACTATGAAAGGGCGCATCTTATCAACCCGCTCGATGGTGATTTGAGAGCCAATCTACTTCTTGCAGAACTAAGGGCTATTGATAGAATAGAAGCTTTGCCTGGGGTGGGAATAGATAAATTAGTGTCGGTGATTTTTGCTGGGAACTTGTACTTGGTTTGGCTTATACTGAGCTTAACAACTTGGACGGCAGCATTCGTATTTATCGCCATAAACCTCAAATTGGGGGTGGGCTTGTCTAAACCTTTTTTAAGAGGTGGCACGGTAGTGAGCGCAGCTCTTTCCATCATCTTCCTCTTGTTTTTATACTCTACCAGCAAAAGGATTTCTGAAAGTTCATGTGCCATTGTCATGGACAGCCGTGTAGAAGTGCGGAGTATGCCTGGAGAATTAGGGATGAGTTTATTCCAACTTCACGAAGGGACTAAAGCCTGTATCGTTAGCAAGGAAAACGAGTGGACACAAGTGAAATTGGACAACGGAAATGTGGGATGGCTTTTAACCTCTGCTATAGAGCCTATCTAAGAACTTCGAATTTGCGAAAAGTAAGATATTGTTACTGGCAAACTGAACCGAAATTTCCAAGCAATTGCAATATGTCGCTCACGGTAACACTCGAATCACCATCTACATCCCCAGTGCAATCTGAATTACAAGGAGCGAACAAGCACGACCCATCATCCCAAGACGCATTTGGCTGAAAATTCAATGCCTGAATATAGGTACATCCACCAGGGACATCGTTACATGGTCCTGGTGTGAAAGAGGTCACTCCAGCGAAGTTTATAGCATAACAATCATTTGAGTATGTCATCCCATCACAGCCACAAACTGGATCCCATAGATCGTAGCATGCAGCATTAAGGTCGATTAGCGATGTGTCAATACAATCATTCGTTTCGCAGCCATCAATCACCATAGTAGCTGACCAATTCATAAATCCTTCGCATAGTATGTACTCACACTCATTTAAGTAGTAAGAAGCACCTATTGGAAAAAACTCTCCACCTTCAAAACAAACAAGATTAGGATCTATTTCACACTCCGATGGATTTAAATCTGAGTTTAGTAGAAACATGAAACCAGCAAATCCAGCATAACAAGTATAATTATCACACCAGTTATCACTCACTTCTAAAACTTCTCCAGGTAAATAAAATGTACCGTCATCAGCATAACAGCCGTCTTCCCAAATAGGATCACATTCCCATGGAAAAAGAGTCTCATTTAGAATAAATTCGTAATTTCCCCCAACAACATCAACAGGTGAACAAGTATAATTTTCGCACCAGATATCACTCACTTCTAAAACTTCTCCAGGCAAGTAAAAGGTACCATCATCGGCATAACATCCGTCTTCTAAAATAGCTTCACATTCCCATGGAAAAAGAGTCTCGTTTAAAATAAATTCGTAATTTTCCCCAACTTCATCAACTGGAGAACAAGTGTAATTTTCACACCAGTTATCACTCACTTCTAAAACTTCTCCAGGCAAGTAAAAGGTACTACCATCATCGGCATAACATCCATATTCCAAAATAGCTTCACACTCCCATGGATATAGATCCGCGTTTAGAATAAACTCGTAATTTTCCCCAACTTCATCAACTGGCAAACAAGTGTGATTTTCACACCAGTTATCTGAGACTTCAAGGACTTGACCTAACCCGTAGAATTCGCCAGTATCGGAATAACAACCTACGCCATTGTCTACACAATCAGCATTACATGCGTCGATAGAATCATAGAAAGCTGGGCTATAATCCACGCCATTCACTTCCCATCCGCATCCACTAAGAAAAGTACACACACCATTTACACTAGCTACCCCTAAAACCATATCACACTCGCCGAAGGAAACTTCACTTAGGTCATCACAAGGAGAAACCACTTCAATATTTTCACAAATACCTTCAGTAAAAGATGTTATCCCAAAGAAATTTGTCGCCACACAGCTATTCGAGTATGTGATACCATTGCACCCACAAACCGGCTCGAAAGATTCGTTACAAACAGCAAAAATATTAATCAAGTTTTCATCAAGACATAAATCTTGGCTTAACGCATCAGAAGTGAAAATTGATGAAATAAATAATAATAAAATAGGAAGGTATTTCATAGAATTGAGTTGAGTTCAAAATAATTACCAAGTAGGTATAATCAAATAGTCGTACTTTTACATTAGTTAAATATAGAATAATACTAATGCTCTTTCCAATTAAAAAGTCAACTATTTCACACACACTCAATGGCATTCTGCTGTTGCTCACTCTGGTTTTATTCTTTAATTTCTCTAATTTTTCCGCACAAACCTGTAACGATCCCTTAGCCTGTAATTTCTCCATGGAAGCCTCCGCTGAGGATGTTAATTGTGATTTTTGCTCGTGTGTAAATGGTACATCCTTCACAACTTCGCATCCAGAATATGGTGTAGAAATTGAGGCCATAGCTGTGCATTCTAACGGTGATCTCTCGGGAATGACAACGTATCGATTGTATTTCACCACGGAATTCTCTAACGACGAAATCACATCCTTCACTGGTTTGGATGAATATCCTTTGTCATTTACAACCAATACTAGTTTCTACCAAGAGCCGATTTTTGGTGGCCCCACTCCTTCTAACGCCTCTGATGGTGCTATAGAATTTGTCCCTAACCTCGCGTATGATTCTTGGATAACGATAGGGATTGATGGGCCTGCTGAAGCTCCTGAAGCAAACGTAAGTTTACTACCTGGATCTTGGACATCGACTTTCGAAAATGGGGAGAGTTTTACGATTGATGATGGAATCGGATCTGGTTGGTATATTCTGCCAAACACACCTAATGGAGTGGCTGGAACTGCAAATAGAATACTGTTTTCTCAACTCACAACCGATGGTGACTTTTCGGGTACTTTTAGAGTTCAGGTTTTCCCTCAAGGAGTAAGTACATCTGATGAAAGAGTTGATATTTCATTTGCATTTGCCGAGGGAGCGTCAAACAACATCTGTGGATGTATGGATGATACAGCTTGTAACTACGACCCCATCGCAGTTTATGATAACGCTTCTTGTGAATACTCTGACCCCTTTTTTGATTGTGATGGAGTCTGTATAGGTGATAACGACACCTGCGGGGTGTGTAACGGACCAGGGGCAATCTACGAGTGTGGGTGTGCAGATATGCCACAAAATGATTGCAATTGTGAGGGAGAACAACTCGATGTATTGGGTGTCTGTGGCGGAAGTTGTACGGCAGATTTTGATTCAGACGGGATTTGTGATGACGTTGACGATTGTGTCGGTAATTATGATGGATGTGGCATTTGCAATGGCCTGGGTGAAATTTATGAGTGTGGATGCTTTGAATTACCGCCTTCAGATTGTGATTGTGGAGGACTTCAACTTGATGCTCTGAATATTTGTGGAGGAGATTGCATTAACGACCTCGATGATGACGGCGTGTGCGATGATATTGACGACTGTGTAGGTGCTTATGACTCATGTGGAGTGTGTAACGGAACAGGTGATATTCACGAATGTGGGTGTGCAGATATACCCGTTGGAGATTGTGATTGTGAAGGGAATCAGCTCGATGTATTGGGTGTATGTGGTGGAAGTTGTACCGAGGATGTTGACTCAGATGGAGTCTGCGATGACATTGACGACTGCGTAGGTGAGTACGACTTATGTGGAGAGTGTAATGGTCCTGGAGACAACTACGAGTGTGGGTGCGCAGATATACCAGAGGGAGATTGTGATTGTGAAGGGAATCAATCTGATGTTGTTGGAGTTTGTGGCGGCGTTTGTACTCAGGATATTAACGAAAATGGAATCTGTGATATCAATGAGTATGGTTGTACCGACTCTTCCAACCCAAACTTCAATCCCAACTCATCTTTTGATGATGGTTCATGCTTAATTGGAGGTTGTATCTCTGAATTTGCATGTAACTACAATCCTGAAGCTGAATATCAAATATTTGGAGTATGTGACTTCACTTCTTGCAGTGGATGTACTGACTCAGAAGCTTGCAACTACGATTCTTCAGCATTAATTGATAGCGGTTCTTGCAATTACGCGAACCTAAATTATAATTGTGACGGTGAATGTGTCAACGACACTGATTCTGATGGCGTTTGTGATGAAAATGAAATCGAAGGTTGTACTGACATCTCAAACCCAGGTTACAATCCTTATGCTACAGATGATGACGGATCTTGCTTCATAGGTGGGTGTTTACTTCCGTTTGCTTGCAACTACGACTCTACTGCAGAATATTTAGAAATTACATTGTGTGAGTTCATCTCCTGCGCTGGCTGCATGAGTCCGAATGCCTGCAACTATGACCCTGAAGCTACGTTATCATCTCCAGCTTCTTGCACTTTCCCGCCTTTACCATTCAATAACTGTAACGGATTATGTAATAACGATAGTGACGGAGATGGTATTTGTGATGAACAAGAAATTGGCGGTTGCACAGACATCCAAGCTGTAAACTATAACCCTAATGCAACTGATGATAACGGATCCTGCATTATTCAAGTAGGAGGATGTGTCCTCCCATTTGCATGCAACTACGATCCCTCAGCTGATTATTATCTTCCTGGATCATGTGATTTCAGTTGCTTATATGGAGAAATTGATTAAACGTCAAATCCAAAAAAGAAAACAATAAAAAAGGGAAGGGTTATTTATGTTAGTAGTTTTTGTCGGATTGATTGTTGTTCAATTTACTGCTGTCAAAGAAAATGCTGTGGGGGATAGTGAGTAATAATACATAAGTTTACAGACGTTAAAACAATATATTAACAAACAACTAAGATTATGGAAGTATTACAAAAAGTGAAATTAAGTGAGGCTAAAATTACACTATGGAGGGTTACGTTTAATATATCAAAATCTTATAATAAAAATGATTATACATTAAATAAGGCAAGAGAACATTTTATGTCTTTAGCGGACGGCGAAGGAGGTGAAGATTGTACAGATTTATCAGATGATGAATGGTATTTATCTACAGAATTTTCTTATTATGCTTGTGATAGTGGTCATGGTGGGAATATTATAAATAATTGTCTTAATGCAATTAGAGAAGATGGGATAGAGATGGATGAATTTCCTGATTATGATTATCGATGGAATAAAATAGAAAGCTTTCAAGATTATCAAGAGCATCTTTCACATGGAATATCAACATATGGAAGAGGTATAAAGATAGAAGATGGTTTTCTTCTTGGTGAATGTTTGTCCGAATTTATTGATAATTGTTCCTGCAAAAATAACTGCTAAACAACAGTAGTATTGAGGCAATTATTTGGATCTCTGAGTTAAAAAATACAAATGATATATGATGAAAAATCCATCTCAAATAAAGAAGATATGGCAAACAAAAAAGACGAAACAGAAAAACCAACTTCAAAAACCGACAATACACCAAAAGTAACCGGAGTAGGCGGAATTTTCTTCTATTCCGACAATCCGAAAGAAACCCAGAAATGGTATGCCGAGAATTTAGGGATAGAAACCAACGATTGGGGCTCATCGAGTTTCGACAGCAGAGATGTTGACAATCCTGATGTTGTAAATTCTCTTCAGTGGAAAGCGTTTAAAAAAGATGACGAATATTTTTCACCATCGAAAAAGGAATTTATGGTTAACTACCAAGTTCAAAATATCGAAGGACTTGTAGAAAAATTAAAGAAAAATGGAGTGACCGTACTTGATAGCATTGCAACATACGATTACGGAAAGTTCGTACATATTTTAGACAAGGACGACAATAAAATAGAATTGTGGGAGCCAATATAAACTGAATTGAAAAATCTGCCCGCAATCGGCTATTATTCATACTGACCGTTAGTAGAGCTAACAGGACAAAGGTCGAACGAGTTTGAGGAGGATTTGAGTTTAGCTATCAAACATTTAGATGTGAGTAATTAAACTAAGAGGAGCCTGCTAACCCACGTATTA
>Ga0307984_1000763_pt1 | contig 13723 bp, 14 predicted proteins | sample EllFjometageno78_FD_203169 | JGI IMG/M metagenome (GOLD analysis project Ga0307984, IMG submission 203169) | Marine microbial communities from Ellis Fjord, Antarctic Ocean - #78 | ecosystem: Environmental > Aquatic > Marine > Unclassified | place: Southern Ocean | collected 2014-10-09
GCAGCCCTCCTGTCATGTAAACTACTGTTATTACATACGTTATCTGAGGAACTCGTTCCGACTTCTTCTAAATACCCCAGTTCGATTCCAGAGCTTTTACTCTGATGCTTAGGTTACCCTAATAATAGCCTCACATATCTAATCTATTGAAATCATTACAACTTATTGTGTCGTAGGTCTCTAGTTATCTACGCAATAATATTACGTGTAATCATCACCCACAGCAACAATCATAAAGATACTCCAAAAGGACACCATCACTATGTCAGATGACGACCAGCTAAATAACGGCAAGAGTACTACTCAAGCCATGAACAATGGTACCAAACGTAAATCAAGGAAGCACCCTTGGCATGTTCCCTACCTTAAGACCTGCATCATCAAGGATTGTCGCTCTAAGCCTTACTATGATGGCTCTACGTACTTCACATGCTGTCTGTCGTGCTTACGTGAGAAGGAGCTAGGGCCATTCTTTAGGAACCCTAACCCTCGTCTATTCAATGCTGCAATTACAGTTTGCTCTTTAGACGTTCTAGATCAGCACTGATCTCCTGTATGCTTCTAGCTGATTTAGCCGCAATAGCCTCATCAACTGATGTCGGCTGTACCGTCGCTTCCGTGGCTTCTATCCCTGATCCAACAACCGCATCTCTAATCTCAACCAGCGTCGAAATTATTTTATCAAGTGCCAGCAATAAGACGCCCATCACGGCAACAGAAATTGACACAGCAACTGGGGCAAATTCTCCCATAGCAATAGCTGATATGACAAATAGACCCGCCAATCCAAAGCATACATAAGCTATAATTTTAATAATTTGCATGTTCTCAAATCCTAACGATTAAACGTTACCAATGTCATTCTGACTTACCTTTTAGTATCGCGGCTATGATAAGTCCGACTGGCCCAAGGAAAGCCCCCCATAGAAGACCTTTTCCACCGTCAATGATGTAGCCAATGCCGCCAAAAACCAGTGCTACTACAATCAGTATTTCCATCTCTATAGCTCCTTACATTCTTCATCTGTCACACCTCTGATAGCCTCTGAGTAAACAGGCAAAATCAAGATGAACTCCATTGATAACCAAAGCTATTTTAAAAGCAATATCTAACAATGAGACTGGGTATTCCAAAAAACCATACAATTCACAGAGATCAATCACGACAAAATCAAAAGTCTACTAATCAAGGGCCAAGAAAGACCTCAGGCGTTTATATCAAAGAAACTAGGGCCAAGCAGTTTCATTCGGGTGTTTTCTGTAGGTTCCACGAGTGCCTGAGACAGCCGTACAAGCTGGTTAAGGATTTACCTCTGATGTGTATGTGTTCTTGGGGATGCTGTGAGGCTATCTCTTGGGATTGCACAGGCCATCTCGCGGTGACACTATTCATCAACTGATATGATGGGAGTTAAGTGATGGTTGAGTGCAAAGGATGTGGAAAAGAAATGGGCTTTGCCGATCGGCAGAACGCTAAGAGCTATGCAGGAAATTGCGTGTCCTGCACTTCTGTCTCCAGAGCGAACCAAGGTTTGGATGAAGTCGCTATAGCTACTTCTAAACGACAAGCAGCAGCAGATGAAAAAGAAAATGCACAACTCTTAAGACAACTAGAAGCCATCCTTGTTACCACGGCTCACACATTACAAGGCATCGAAGTTACTAAATACCTTGGCTTCGTTAGTACCGAATGTGCTTACGGAATGAACATGTTCAAAGATATGTTTGCTAATGTCCGAAACCTAGTAGGTGGTCGCTCAGCCGCTGTTGAAGATACCATGCGAGACTCCCGTGAAACTGTACTCCTAGAGCTTAAACGTGAGGCTTATGCTAAGGGTGCTAATGCAGTTATTGCCGTTGATCTGGATTATACCCAACTTGGTGCTGGTGGAAATATGATGGTGCTGGTGACAGCTTCTGGAACTGCTGTAGTGATTGAAGCTGACGAGGGCGTCTAAAGATGGCTGAATGTATTGTTTGTGACATAAAACTAGGCTTTTGGGAGGGCGACAAATACCGCCGTTGTTCAGATTGTGTGAAAAAAGATCGTTGGCCCGAAGGCCATTCCAACTGGAGTGAACCCACGCCTGACATCGTAGATGGAACTACAATAACTGAGGAACCATTGCAGTATAAACCCAGAACAACAGCAGCATCTGCGGCTAATTTTTGTGCTGCTGTAATTGCTTTCTGTAGCGTTGGTGCTTTTCTGATTTTATTTTTGGACAGCAATGCACTTTTGGCATTTGTGACTTTAGCGAGTGGATTGCTTGGGGCCGTAGTTATTGCTGTATTGGCTGAGATTGGCCACAATGTTGCTGGGTTAAATAGGAAAAACTAATTGTTTGCGATATTGAGGATTAACGAAATGACACGGCTATCTGTAAAAGCTCTAACACTCATTACTTTGGCGCTGACTCTTCTTATTTCATTGTTCTCTAAAGCTAACGCACTAGAGTTTTCTGAACACTTCGACGGCGCTATGCGAATTGATGGCGAAAGCACTTGGATACACGCGGAAGGAACTTTTGAGAAGGGAGATTCGAAAAAGTTTGAGAGGTTCCTGGAGGAGACAAATATATGGCCTAATCAGCGTATCGTACTGAATTCTGGCGGGGGAAATGTACTTGAAGGGATCAAGATAGGCACCTTCATCCGCAAGTCAGGTTTCCGAACAGCCGTCGCTAAGAGTGTTAAAACTGGAGCGTTCTCTGAAGTAAAACCTGGTGTTTGCGCAAGCTCTTGTGTTCTTGCTTTTGCAGGTGGTGTCGAGCGAAGAGCCAGTACGGGTTCCAGAATTGGTGTCCACCAGATGTCGCGCGACTACAACAATGTAGCTAGAGGAACGCTAGTTACGTTCGCCGATTTGAAATCAAACATGTCTTTGACACAAACTTTCATTGGCCTGATTTTGACGCATTACATTCAGATGGGAATAGACCCTAAGATAATTTCGCACATGGTTGGAACTTCTGCAGAGGATATTCGCTGGCTGACACGTGAAGAATTCAAGTCCACTAACCTTGAGTTAAACCCCTTCATTTTTTCACCTTGGAATATTGAACTTTGGGGTCGCGGGATTGTCGCTTTTTCAAGGTCTGAGGACAAGAAAAAACAACTAACGCTATTCTGTGGAAAAGATAAAAAAATGAGATTTTTATTGAAAATTGAAGGGAAGCCACATTTTAATTCCTACACTAAACATGTCCAATTGGACCAATTTATGGTTGCTGGAAGCAAGGTGTCTGCTCGCGCCGCAAAAGTTCAGGTTAAGGATAACGCATTGATCATTTCTGGCCCTTGGTCAGGCTCATCAAAACCATCAAACTACATGAGTATCTTTAGTATTCAAGGAGAGGTTACGGGGACAGTTTCGGACATTTACAGCCTTTATTCTTTTAACAAAACTAATTTTGAACAGAGTGCCGAACTTGCACGTAAAAACTGCGTTTAGCTCTTTGTACCCAAGGAAGATAACTCATTATGTTTGGCGATGATGTTCAGGCCATTTGCCCAGTTTGTAACGGACGGACTGTGACATACGATGCAACGAAGATCGCTTGTCTTGATTGCAAGTTTGAGGAGGCTTACGGCATTTCCTCTGAGGCCACCTCTGCAAGTACAAACGCACTCAAAGCTGACCAAATGATTATTGTGCTACAGCGATGGCAATTTGCGGGTTAGCCGATTGCTCATAGGTTATTCAAACCTTGCCTCGTTCAATACCCATTAGGTTTCTGTAGCCGACCAAAAGCAAATCTTTGTCTTGGGTTTGTAGGTCAATAACGGGGCCATCCGAAAAGCTCTACAGCGTTATATAGGTTCCACGCTCCCTCAGAAGCACCATGCTCAATCTTATTGGTATCGTTTACTGGAAGCTCCCAAACAAATGCTACCAGATGAAAACTGATTACCTCCAGACGATCTCACCCAGCATATCAATCACGACAAAATCAAAAGTCTACTAATCAAGGGTCAAGAGTGCATAGGTTTGTACCGTGTACGGTACTCTTCTAAGTAGCGTAATATTACTCTTTAGGGCTTATGGTATTCCACATGGTTAATAGCATCCCGTAGCTGAGGGAACGTACTCCCTGAGCTATACAGGCCATAGGAGATCGTCTTAACTTCATGTCCTAGCAGTCGAGCAGCTAGTAGCTCAGGTACATCAGCAGCCTCTAATCGGCTTGTGAAAGTCTTCCTGATGCTATGGAAGACATACCGTTCATCATATCCAAGGGATTTCTTGAAGCGACCAAACCTCTTGCTGATAGCGTTGGACCTATCTCCGTACATGTTGAACGTAAGGCCACTCAGAAGGTATTCATCAGTGCTAGTGTCTACCAATCTAGCAACCAGTTGAGTTATATTCTTGTGGATTGGTATCTCACGGTTACCAGCGGCACTCTTGGCATCTTCTATGACAAATCTATCGTCTTTCACATGCGTCAGTTTTAAGGAGCATAACTCTTCAATACGACAGCCACTGTAAGCGGCTAGTGTGATAAGATGCTGTAGATCAGTGAAGGGGCAATCCTTAATCAATCTCAATATGTCCTCAGGTGGGAAGGCTTTCCTCTCAGCCGCCACAGCAGCCTTTGTCTTGCGGCCACCTTTAGGAACGACATCTCTGAATGGATCATCCAGTTCTGTTCCAGTGACTTGCTCAAGATACGTCCAGAACACTCTGTAAGTGGACATCATCTTGGATACAGTTGCTTTAGACTTATCGGCTAACATCTTATTAACCCATAGCTTAACTGACTTTCGATCCACTTCTGATGACTTAGAGTATTTAGCAAGCAGTATGCCTAATGCTCGTCTTCTTTCGTCTAATGTCTTTGGGGCCACCGACAGTGACTTAAGATGAGCTTCTACGTGTTCAGCCAAGAGTATGTCATCACCATGAGCGATCTTAATAGCTTCAAACAAGACAGGGTTCCCAATGGAGGTTGCTAGGTCTTCTTGGGTGTCTCTGCCGCTGCCGTCGCTTCTCACTACAGCCAAAGCACCCTCCAGTTCAGAAGAGGGACCATTATCAGCAACCTGTAGGATATTCCTCCACTGAGCAAGTAGGGAGAGCTTCCTGATATTGGCTTCTCTGATGTCTCTGGTCTTGAGTGATTGCACAAAGGCTATCTTGCCTAGTTTGTTCTGTAGGTGCTTTGGTATTCTTAAACGGGCATAATAGGTCTGCCGCTTCTTGATAATGAAATCGTTCATACTGCCCCACGAGTGTACCACGTTAGTGTACCACGTTTAGCTAATTTAAGTCAATAAAACATAGGAATAAGGTATAAATAGGGATTTGGCAGCCCCTCCCTTCGTCTCTGCCACCCACCCTGTATTGTTATAATAACCAGTAATATAAGGGGTTTTGGCTGTGACATCGAACTGTGAGTGTACCACGTTAGTGTACCACGTTGGTGTACCACGCTTAATGAGTTACGTGAGTGTTTTTCTACTAGGTCGCCTGTAGGGCTACGAGGTCGCTTGTGACCAAGCTCGTAGAAGCCCTCTGAGAGCCTGTAGGTGGACAACCTTCCGCTGATAGCCGCTAAGATCGCTCAGAGGAGCTTATATGGCCTCTCAGAGGCATTTCTGTAGCTGGATACCGTACATACAGGTAGAACCTAAGCTCAGGATACGCCTAAGAGGCTCTGTAAGGGGGCCTACAGTGCATATAGCTATATTGGTAGGTACATACTAGGAAATCAACTTAGATGCCTTGTGTGAGGCTATTTGGGGGGGGGATACCTCCGAAATCACAGCCTCCTAAGCGGCTTGCAACGACCCAAGTTTGTTTTACTGCTATATCAATGACTTATGTAATTCCCAGATTTATTTACTTGTGAGAAATCGATTTGGGTCTATATAGTACTATAAGGCCATTGACAAACGACGTACATTCAGAAAGCGAACATAAACTTTCTTTACCCTCAGATCAATGACTTATACGATTCCCAGATTTATTTACTTGCGAGAAATCGATTTGGGTCTATATAGTATGGTAGATAGTGTTGACAGACATATGATTATCTGTGCAGTAATTTCTTTCGTTGACTATCAATGACTTATGTAACTCCCAGATTTATTTACTTGCGGAAATCCGATTTATGTCTATATAGTATGGTATGAGGCGTAAGGTTTCTGACGGATTAAAGTTGATTTATGTGTGACAAATTGTCGCATTTTCTTGTGGGAAATCGATTTGGGTCTATATAGTATTATGAGACGTAAGTTTCTTCGCCACGACACCACCTAAAACGTCACAGACTAGTGACTACACACGACCTGATACACTCTTGCCTCTTGGGCAGGGGTTATTTTTGTGTCTAAGCTCTCTACGAGCAAACTCACACCACCCGCTGTTCTAAAGCAACTCGTTTTATACCGAGTGCCTTTGGCGTGGCTAATCACAACTGAAAGAAAGACCAAGATGACCAAATCAAGAGAGCCAACCAAGGATGTCGTCAGGGTGAAGTTAACGCCTACTGCGATCAAGCTCTGCAAACATCAGGGAGAAGAAGCCAAACGAAATCTATCCCAGCAGATCGAACACCTAATCAATAATAACCGATAATAACCCCGAAGGAGCGACCAACAAACATGGACGATAATATCAAAACAGGCCACAATATAAACGCAGCACTAAAAGACACAGCAACAAAAATAGCCAACGAACACAATAGCTTAATAGCTCTAGTCGAAACAGTCGAAGCCAAAGCCAAACGTATTGGTCAATTGCTGATTGAGATTAAACCTACGATCAAGGACGCAGGGCTATCAATGACAGACTTTTGCAGAGATCACCTGCCTTTCGGTAAATCTGCTGCATACGAATACATAGCTATCGCTCAAGGCAAGACCACTGCAACAGAACAGAACGTACGGAAGAATAATTCCGCGACCGCGGAATCTTTTGACCCAGAAAAGATTGGGATGGATCAAGCTGTAGAGGAAGCACTGCCAACACTTCGCTACATGTTCAACAAACAAGATGATGTCGATAGGAGCGCCCAGATAGCTGCTGGTACAGCAAAGTGGCCCAGTTATGAGAGTGTGCTGACATCCGCTGTACAATCATCTGGGTTCAACATCACCAACGCTGACTGGATCATGGTCGAAGAGTGCATTGCACAAATGATAGACGATGGCGTTATCGACGAAAAACCAGCGTCGGCACGAGAGCGCGTAAGACAGGCCGTGTATCATATCAATGACAAGTGTGGATCATATAACAAAGGCTACCAGATGGTCTGTGACATCGTCGAGCTGGATCAGAAGCGCACAGAGTTTGTCCTAGCTGGAAACATCAAGGCAGCAAAGAATATTAGCGCACAACAGGAACGCTATGCAGCAGTAGTCGAGATGTCGTTGGATACGATCCGTATGCTGCACCAGCTAATGATGAACGATGATGCAAATATGATCGGGTTATCGAAGGGTGGAAGATGTAGTCAGCACCCACTTTGGGAGGCATATGACGAACTGATTAACCCTGAAATCATAAAGGGTAGTGTTGGTGGCTCTGCTCAATCTTGGTGCTGCGAGGCAATGGTTCATACGTGGTTGCGTACAGATACAATGACGCCACAGCGTGATGAGTTCATCCACAGCCACTACGGTCAACGCTCACCATTCTGGTACATGGCAACCGAAGCAGCCAAGGGATACAACGATGAGGCTGCAGTTATCAGTCGTATTAACTCTGCGCTTGATAGCCTTATTGAACAACGAGCAAGGCATGAGGAAGAATTACAATCTTTTTTAAACAAGCAGGAGGAAGAAATACACTCTGTTGTAGACGAGCAGGAAACTTCCATAGCTGATCGTGTCAGAGAACACATGGATGAAGCCAGAGCATCCAAGACCGAGTGCGAGGCAGCACTGGCAGAACTGAAGGCCAACGATACAGACGAAGGCAAGGCAGCATACGCCAAACTGCTGGCAGAGACCCAACCTGTGTTGGACATACTCGACGACGTGCTAGGCGAAGATTGAGAGCCAACTCAAGATCAACACACGGGGCTGTAGTGGCCCTGTGATCCGTTACAACACGATTAAGACCTACGCCCAGCGCTGGGCATAAGAATAAACCCCACAACAATTAACTCTGAAAGCATCCCAAAGGTTCAGTCTTTGGCTTTGGCTTTCTGCGTTCAAAACTTCACTTAGGAGACCACTCATGGCAATTCTAACAACAACTGCACTTAAATTCCTACTGACAGCTAACCTAGCATACCAAATTGGGACAATAGCCTTCGCAATTACTAACCGCTGGGGTCGCTCATAATGACTTATGCCAATCAATCTGACTTCCTTGAAGCGTTATCAACTCCTGTAGAGAAGCTCTGCAAGCACTGCGACAAGAAGATAACCTCTACGCGCTCAACTAAGGTATTCTGTTGTGATAATTGTCGTAAGGATAGCAGCAGACCAATTCAGAACGCTCAATCAAGCCCTACAAAGGCAAGAGAGCAAATGGAGTATTTTGATAGGGTCAATTACAGCTATGAATTGTATCTGGATAACAGAACTCAAGAGCAACGGGATGAATGGATTCAGGCATACATCGACAATCCAACCACCAAGAAGATCGTCTGCAATCCAGCCCTGTTAAATGCCAAGACGATCAACATAGCAAAGATAGCTCATAGATTTGTCGTGGGTGCCTATGGGGTCAGCATCAAAGACTACTACTGAGATCACCTAGTACGACGGTAACAGCAGTAATCCAGAGTTAGCGTCGCACTATTATAAGGTAGTAACTTCATGTTGCCTCCAAGGCTAACGACACAAAGATTAAGACTTAACAGTGAACGACAATATGATTGATAACGATGCAGTCTACTAACTTAAGTTCATCAGGAAGAGCATCAACCAACAAGTATTGATTACTGAGCGGTCTACTAATCTTAAGCTGCAACTTAAGTAGTCAGAAGAGATTGGTAACTGTGATGATCTAATAAGACAGTAACTGTTAAGAATATAATCTTAAGACTGACTTAAGTTACAGACTGAGCAGTAATCGACTTATTGTCGTATAATCTTAAGAAGCTCGCTCAGGCTAAGCCGACATAGGAACCGATTACTCATCGTATGGAGGCTCCCTGTTAGCCCACTTCTTGCGTTCAACAGGATCAGTTGGAGCAACGCTTGACCGACTAGTCGAAGCATTATTTCTAACAGAACCTGTTTTAGAAACAGATAGGGAGATTTCGGAAAGTACGCCCAACGATATTGAGCCTATGATGGCCCCCAACCCTGCGACAACAACAATAGTGCTCAAAGAGTCACCGTCTGCCAAAAAGGCAAACCCACCCAATACGACTGCACAAATACCAAGTGCCACTCCAATGATAGCACAGAGCCTTGCAGCCCGAGTAAAACTTAGGCCAACAGACATAGGACGGCTTTGCTGCGGTTTGTATTCTGGCATAAACGACATGATGCAATTTCCGATTTCTGATGTTTAAGCAACCAAATCATTGCTGATCTTGAAGAGACTTATAATAAATAAGAATACTTCCGACAATATCTGTTTGATACTTTAGGCGTCTTGAGTGAAACTAACTGGTATCAGATAGCCTCAAGGATGCTCACTTAAGCAGTCGACTACCCAGAGACAAAGCTGTGAAGCCATACAAACAAGAGGGACTATTCTAATATGAAACTAACACTGACAGCACTGACCTTTGCAGCATCACTCATAGCTAGTGGGGCATCAGCATTTGAGGCGAACACAACACTAACAGAAGAAAAAAGGATAGCTGGCAAACAGATGGTCGGTGACTTAACTGTCGGTGTTAAAGCTCTTGTTGGAGATTGGTCATGGGACACTTGCAGGTTAGACGGAAAGTTGCACTTAACGAGCTCCACTGAGATAGTGACTAACCCAAACAACTACAGTCGATATTACCAAATACAGCTAGAGGCAGATGGCGAGTTCACCATGACGTTTGGCCCAGCGAAGGATGGTGACAAGAATTTAGCAATGTTTCCCAGGACAAAATGTTCTGAGCATTCAGATGGACACCCTGATATGATATTTATCCCAGTCAAGAGTATCAACGGCTTCACAGACAGACGTAGCTTCTTCATAGACCTCATCAATCAAGGCTACGAGTAAACCAAGGGTGACGTTCACAGGTAACTAGGCTCTCGTGGCTCGTATGAGTAACAGGATCAATTATGATGAAACGAACACTGACCGCACTGACCGTAGCAGCAACCATGTTTGCCAGTAGTGCATCCGCTTTTGACTCCAAAATACTCGAAATATTGCAAAATCTAAGCACAACAAGTTTGGTAAGTTGTTGAAGTAGAAGCTAACAAGAGGACGAAAAGAAGCCTCAAATAGCCTCATATTTACTATAGAAAAACTATAGTGAAACGGGATTCTGTTTCAAGTGCCTTGTAACCCTATGATATTAAAGGCCGATTTAGAGTTTCCCGTAAGGGAGGGGCTTAAGAAGTTAAGAGAACTAAAGGTTCAAACAAAGACTAACAACAAAGGAAATAACAAAGGCAAAAAAGCATCTATTTCTTCGAGCATGTTGCCTCCAATGTTAACGACACAAAGATTAGCTAAGTAGCTTGCTACGCATCAACGACACAATAAGTAATCTTAAACGCTCTCAGTAATAGTAGAGCATGGAGAATGGTAACTTAAGATAATCAGGAAGAGATGAGACTACTAAGTATTGATTACTGATCGGTCTACTAATCATAAGCTGAACTTAAGTAGTCAGAGGGGATTGGTAACTGTGATGATTAACAACATGATGGTTATGATCATAAGCTGAAACTTAAGTACTCAGAGAGATTGGTAAACTGATCGGACTAATAATCATAAGCTGAAACTTAAGTACTCAGAGGGAGATAGACTGATCGGTCATAAACTCATTATGTCGTTAACCCTAAGGGTGCTGTCGTCGTAACTAAGGGAATAACAGGCAGTAGCCCAGTTAATAACCACACTTGGTATAGCCACTGCTCATACATTCACGAGCCATAGCTTGAGCTTTGGATATGTCTGCTGAGGTCATCTTCCCACCTATTTCATCTCTCCAGCCACCTGCGTATTGGGCACCATTAACAGACGCAATGTTGTACCACATGTGAGCCATGACGTTATCTTGAAGTACACCTTTGCTGAATCTGTACATTAAACCAAGATTACTTTGAGCATTAGCATAGCCTAGGTCAGCAGCTAGTCGGTACCACTTAACAGCTTCAGCATAGTCTTGAAGTACGCCTTGGCCGTATTCGTACATATAACCAAGATTGCTTTGAGCAGAAGCATAGCCTTGTTCAGCAGCTAGTCGGTACCACTTAACAGCTTCAGCATAGTCTTGAAGTACGCCTTGGCCATTCCTGTACATATAACCAAGATTGTTTTGAGCCGTAGCATCCCCAGCCTCAGCTAAAGGCTTAAGTTGAGCAACAGTGAAGACCTGTGCTACTACAGGTGAAGATAGCGTCATCAATAATGCCAAGAGGATAGCCCCAAGAGGCTTCACAGAGCACGTAGTGCGACGGGCTTTCGAGCTTGGTCCAAGCGACCTCGTAGCCCTAACAGCATTGCTAATCATATTGATGGGTTTCAACATTCGACTATCTCCACAAGTATCAAGATAAGATTGCCAAAGAATAACACCATCTGCAAGTGGAACACTGAAAAGTATTCCCTTTGTTTTTCTGGGAAATAGTAAAGCATTTGAAGTCAAACGTAGGATCAGGGGGGGGGTACTAATTGGGTGGGTCAAAGTGGAGCATCAACTTGATGGACCAACAAAATCAAAAGTAAAATCTTTGGTTGGATATTGGGAGTGATAAGAGGGCGGACGGAAAAGTTCCCGAGCTTTATAGGGGTCTCACGTTCTATATGAGAGGCCATAAGAGCACCCCTGACTACCTTCTTAGGTTATTAACAAGAGCAGGTAGCGCAAGTCATAGTGACAACCAGAACAGCTTATATGAACTCTACTGATACAGTTGAACTACCAGATGCTACTTACGCAACTTCCTAAACTTGCGTAAGCAGCTTGATAAAGGCTCCGGTAAATTCTATTTCCTCAACTTCCCAAACTTGAGGAAGACGGTTGATATAGCCCTAAAGGGCGTCGCACTACGTGCTCAAGACTTCGGTAAATTCTGCTATAACAACTTCCCAAACTTGTTACAGCAGCTTCAAGCAGCGATAATAGGACGCCTTACTGATGTTCAACTGTTCCTGTACCTTCATGCGATCAACACCAGCAGCAACTAGTGCCTTAACCTTGTCAGCTTGTTGCATAGCTTTGGGTACACGCCCTTTGTATTTGCCCTCAGCTTGCGCACGTTTGATGCCTTCGACCTGACGTTCCTTCATCATTTCCCGTTCAAACTGAGCGACAGATACCATCATATTAAGGATCAGCTTGCCTGTAGCTGTAGACGTATCAACGGTCTCTGAACCTAACGACAGGATCACAAGGCCAGCACCCTTAGCTTCGATCTGTTCCAGCAAGTCTCCCATGTGAGCGACAGACCTTGCCAGACGATCCAGCTTAGTAACGACCAACTTGTCGCCATCACGAAGCATATCAATAGCAGCTTCCAACTGAGTACGAGTAGCAACAGCAGACACTTGCTCCTGATACATACGCTCACAGCCATATGCGTTCAGTTCTAGGAGTTGGGCTTCGAACCCTGCCTGTTGATCTACGGTGCTTGTTCTGGCGTATCCAATTAACATCTGCTGTCTCTCCATTTAACGAATCATTAAGCTCTTAGGCTTATCTGAGACTAGCACTGTATCAGCAGCGGAGCAAGCTATTGAGACGATACTACCTAGATTATTACGAATTAGCTGTCTCAAGTCTCGTATCACATGAGCCTGATCTATTGAGACGGAACTGCCCTCATCAATCAAACAACAAACAAAGGAGCCTTAAACATGGCACTTAACAACACTCCTCAATCTAAACTCTATGGCGACATAGGCGACACCATCTGTCCTTATGAAGTCCTAATCTATGCGACAGAAGATAAAGTAGGCTCCACATACACTCATCAGTTCATCACTCGTATGAGAACACAGGGAATAGACCTTGAAGACGTAACAGTCCTTATGCGTATAGCTGCTAATAGCACTAGCCAGAACACCGTATGGCAGATGGAACAGGCTGCTGCTGTAACTTACGGTCATGCTAGAGAGCGAGATCACTCAAGACACTTTGTTACTGCTGCTAGGTCTCAGGTCTCCAAATGGACGTACACCCTGCATAGTATGGGTGGAGATCATACTGTCGCTATTACTGACCCACTAGCCTTCGAGACACAGCATGGGTTGGACTACAACAGCTTGCACAGAGCAGCTAACCCATCAGTTAAAAACTACAGGATCATAGTTGGTGCTGCATCTTACACGGTCACTCGTGAGTTAAGGGAGTAACCCTCCGTAGAAATATTGGTAGTAGCTCCGTAGAAATATCGGTAGCCCTCCATAAAAATACAAGATTACACAACATAATCAGTGACTTAATGGACACATACCCCATAAAACTACACTAATCTGAAATAAAATGCTTGTCCGAGGGAGCTAAAAACGCAGCCCTCCTGTCATGTAAACTACTGTTATTACATACGTTATCTGAGGAACTCGTTCCGACTTCTTCTAAATACCCCAGTTCGATTCCAGAGCTTTTACTCTGATGCTTAGGTTACCCTAATAATA
>Ga0307984_1000764_pt1 | contig 13697 bp, 16 predicted proteins | sample EllFjometageno78_FD_203169 | JGI IMG/M metagenome (GOLD analysis project Ga0307984, IMG submission 203169) | Marine microbial communities from Ellis Fjord, Antarctic Ocean - #78 | ecosystem: Environmental > Aquatic > Marine > Unclassified | place: Southern Ocean | collected 2014-10-09
TCTGTAAATCTTTCACTATATAATAAAGTATACTTTAATTTTGACCAAGTTAGTCCTGCCACAGGTAGTTCTACTTTAAGAATTTCTATTAATGGAGCAGCTACTCTTGATTTAGGAACAGCAATAGCTATTGATAGAGCTTTGTTTGGAGAATTACAGTTAGATTTAAATTCAAATGTACTGAACCTTTCACAATCTTCACCTTCTGGCACACCAATTTCTACTGGAAATGCTACTGATGGAGCAAATGAAAAGAATTTTCTTTATCAAGTACAAACTGATTTAACAGCATTAACAAGCACAACAATTGCTTTTACTTGGTCTACTGGAAACGCATTTGATAATGGAAGAATTTTAGTATATGGACTTAAATAGGGAAAAATTATGGCGGCAACACAAAACACAATAATAACGACTCATCCTGACGGAACAACAACTACAGAGATAGTTGACTGGACAGCAGAAGAATTAGCAGCTCATGCAGAAGCAGAAGCTAATGCTTGGAAAGGTGCAAGAGTATCAGCTTATCCATCTACAGGCGACCAATTTGATATGCAATATCATGACAGTGTTAATGGAACAACAACATGGGCAGATGCAATAGCTCAAGTAAAGTCAGACAATCCTAAAGGATAAAAATGGAATATTTAGTTTATATTATTATTGGACTGTACGTTTGGGAAGTATATTTAGAAATGCATTGGTACCTTTTATGGGATAGTATTAAAACTACACCTGTAAGAAAGGCAATTCTTTTTAAAAGAAAAGTAGTACAATGGATAAAAAGTAGATTATAATTGAAGAATGATTTAATAAGAGAGGCTGCTGAAGCGGATCTCTTAACTTTTATTAAGTTAGTTGCTCCTCATATATTATATGGTGCAGTTCATGAAGAACTTATATCATGGTGGAGTAGACAAGAGGCTAAAGATAATCAGTTAGTCTTACTTCCTCGTGGACATATGAAGAGTAAGCTAGCTGCATATAGGACTGCTTGGTGGATAACTAAGTTTCCTGAAACCACTGTTCTTTATGTATCAGCAACAGCTGATCTAGCAGAGAAACAGTTATATGCAATTAAACAGATAATAGATTCACCAATCTATCGTAGATACTGGAGTAACATGATCCATCCAGAAGAAGGTAAACGGGAGAAATGGGCAGTAGCTGAAATAGCTGTTGATCATCCACAACGTAAACTAGAGGGGATAAGAGATGCCACATGTAAAGCTGTTGGTCTTACATCTAATACTACTGGGTTTCATGCCGATATTGTTGTACTCGACGATATTGTCGTACCAGGTAATGCCTATACAGAGGAAGGAAGAGAGAAGGTAACAAATGCTTATTCACAATTAGCTTCTATTGAGAATCCAGGAGCACAGGAATGGGTAGTAGGAACTAGGTATCATCCTCGTGATATATATGATACTATGATTAACATGAAAGAAATACATTATGATAACGAAGGCGAAATAGAACTAGAAGAAGAAGTATACGAATTATTCCAACGAGTCGTAGAAACAGATAACGAGTTTTTATGGGCTAAAAGGACAAGGAAAGATGGAAAGAGTTTTGGATTTGACAAGAAAGAGTTGGCTAGGATTAAAGCTAAATATATTGATACCACTCAGTTCTTTGCACAATATTACAATGATCCAAATACTACTGAGAGTGCCAGGATTAATAAAGAGAATTTTCAATACTTTGATAAGTCTGGTTTAACTAATAAAGATGGTGATTGGTATATACGGGATAGAAAACTAAATGTTTATGCTGCTATTGATTTTGCTTTCTCTTTAAGAAAACAAGCAGATTATACTGCTTTAGTAGTAGTAGGTGTAGATCACCAAGCTAATTATTATGTACTAGATATAGATAGATTTAAAACTGAAAGAATTGTAGACTACTATACTCATATATTACATGCATGGGAAAAGTGGGGATTCAGAAAGATAAGAGCAGAGATAACAGTAGCACAACAAACTATTGTAAAAGAGCTAAAAGATAGTTATCTTAAACCAAATAGTATACCTTTATCTGTAGATGAGTTTAGACCTACAAGACATCTAGGAGATAAAGCACAAAGAGTAGGTGCAGTACTTGAACCTAAGTATGACAACTTACAAGTATGGCATTATAAAGGTGGTAACTGTCAGACACTAGAAGAAGAGTTAGTGATGGTTCATCCTCCACACGATGATGTGAAAGATGCATTATCAAATGCAATGGCAATATCTTTAGTACCAAAGGTTAGAGGTCTCCAAGGTGGAGTAACTAGAAGCATGCCATTACCTACTCATAGTAGGTTTGGTGGTATAACAAATTAAGGAATAAATTATGGCAGGTGAAGTAGCTCAAATTGAAGCAGCAATTGGACAAGAGAATCTAGCGAAGGTACTTACTGGATTATATAACCAATGGTGGATTCAGCGTAATAGTAAAGAAGCAGAGTGGAGAGAGCTAAGAAACTATCTCTTTGCTACTGATACTACAACTACATCTAATAGTTCTTTACCATGGAAAAATAAAACTACTCTTCCTAAGTTAACTCAGATTAGAGATAATCTACATGCTAACTATATGGATGCATTGTTTCCTAATGATAACTGGATGAAATGGGAAGGTGCTTCTAGAGAAGATAGTGTAATTGCTAAACGTAAAGCTATTGAAGCTTACATGAAAACTAAACTAAAAGAATCTAAGTTTAGAGAAGAAATTAGTTTACTTGTATATGATTATATTGATTATGGTAATGCCTTTGGAGCAGTCGAATATATAAACGAAGAGCAAGAAGATAAAGAAACAGGTGAGATGATTACTACATATAATGGTCCTAAACTCAGAAGAGTATCTCCATTTGATATTGTATTTAATCCTGTAGCTACATCTTTTTCTAAGAGTCCTAAGTTTACTAGACATGTAACCTCTGTAGGAGAATTAAAGAAACAAGTAACTGAAAGACCAGATTTAGATTATGATAAAACTGCTTTTAATAAAGCATTAGATATTAGAAAGTCTATATCTATGTTTAGAGTAGAAGATGTAAATAAAGCAAGTGCTTTTATTGCAGATGGTTTTGGAACTCTACAAGAATACTATCAGTCAGGTATGGTTGAGATTATAGAATTTGAAGGTGACTTCTATGATAAAGATGAAGACAAACTACATGAAAATAGAATCATTACAATTATTGATAGAAGTTATATCTTACGTAATGTACCTAACCCTAGTTATATTGGTCATGATACTAAAGCACATGTTGCTTGGAGAAAGAGACCAGATAATCTATATGGAATGGGACCTCTAGATAACTTAGTAGGTATGCAGTATCGTATAGATCATTTAGAGAATGCTAAAGCAGATGCTATGGATTTAACTATTCATCCCCCTATGGTTATTAAGGGTGATGTAGAACCTTTTGAATGGGGACCAGAAACTACTATACATTTACAGGAAGATGGAGACATTAAGATGTTACCACCTAATCCTGCAGCATTTCAAGTTAATAATGAATTAGCTGCGTTAATGAATACTATGGAAGAGATGGCAGGTTCACCTAAAGAATCTATGGGTATTAGAACCCCAGGTGAGAAGACTGCTTTTGAAGTAAGTCAATTACAAAATGCTGCTGGTAGAATATTCCAGAACAAAGTTAATCAGTTTGAAGTTGAGTTCATGGAACCTCTTTTAAATGTAATGCTAGAAACAGCTAAACGTAATATTAGCCTTCCTGCATTAGCTAAGGTATATGATGATGATTTTGGAGTACAAGACTTCTTATCTGTAACTAAAGCAGACTTGACCTCTAGAGGAAAACTTAGACCAGTTGGAGCTAGACATTATGCTGCTAGAGCACAGCTCTTACAGAACGTTCTAGGGGTCTTTAACAGCCCTATTGGACAGATGATCTCTCCTCATGTATCACCTAAGATGTTAGCAGTTATGGTAGAAGAATATATGGGCTTTGATAGGTACGGATTTATTAAAGACAATGCTGCAATCTTTGAAATGGCAGAACAAGAAAAGATTAAGATGCAGATACAACAAGATTTGCAAGGACAACAGGAAGCTCCATCTATGGATGAACAAATGGTTAATCAACAAATTGATGAAGTAGATCAACAAGCTGATGCTATGATGGGTGAAGAAGACGTTGATATGCAATAGATAAGTTGAGGTATTACCTTGACTTTTACATGTAATTATGGTATAATTATAGTATGGATCTAAAAAGTGAAAAAGCAAAAGACTTAACTAAGAAACAAGTTTTTGATGAACTAAAATTATATATTGATGAACAACTTACTCTTTCTCAAAGGAAGTGTATGGATGAGGATGGTTTTAAACTTCCTGCTTATAATGAGTATCAATCATATCAAAGAGGTTTACAAAAAGCTTTAACTAAACTATACAATTTAATACCCTGACCAAGGAGAACTAGATGAACGATGAAGTAGCAACACCTGTAACAGAAACACCTGTAGAGCCAAATACAACCGAGGCTGTACAACAAGATACTACACCAAAGGCATTTGAAATTCCGACAGAAGTTCAAGAGTTAGTTGGTGAGGGAAAAAAGTACCAGAGTCCAGAAGATGCACTTAAGTCTGTTCCTCATGCACAACAGCACATTCAAACTTTAGAGTCTGAACTTGCTGAAATAAAGGAAGAACTAACTAAGCGTAAGACTACTCAGGAATTACTAGATGAAATAAAGTCTGGAGTTCAGCCAGCCGCTCAGACCGAGCAGAATGCAGAACTTAATCAAGATAACCTAATGGAACTAGTTAATCAAACTTTATCTATTAGAGAAAATAAGAAGACAGCTGAAGTCAATGCCAAGTCAGTAGCTAGTAAGTTTACTACTGAGTATGGTGATAAAGCTGAAGAAACTTATAACTCTGTAGCTAAGGAATTGAATCTAACTGTCCAGCAATTAAATGATCTGTCCGCAAAGACACCAGCATTAGTATTAAAAGTAGCAGGTTTAACTGCCACTAAAGCACCTTTAGGAAGTTCTCAAGGTACAGTTAATACTCAAGCTCTAGGTCAAAATGCACAACCATCTAGTTTATCTGCAAAGGTAGAAAGTGGTTCTACAAAAGACTTATTGAAAGCATGGGGTCGAGCAGGCGATAAAATAAAACAACAGTCTTAGGAGACTAAAAAAATGGCACAACTGACAAGTAATACTCCTGCCTTCATTGAAGCGCAGCAATATTCTCAGTTCATTCTTGATAACTTACACGACTATCTTCTTCCAGAAGGTATGTGGCGTGATGTAACAGACTTCGGTTCAGGTACAACACTAAACATTAAAACTGTCGGTACTGTAACACTTCAAGATGCAGCAGAGGATACACCTCTGAACTTTACTAACATTGACACAGGTACTATTACCCTAGCTATTACTGATTATATCGGTGATGCTTGGAAAGTATCTGATGATCTTCGTGAAGATGGTTCTCAGGTAGATACATTAATGGCTATGCGAGCTATGGAATCAACACGTGCTCTTGGTGAAAACCATGAATCACGATTCCTAGGTACAGCAAACGCAGGACAAGCAGCAGGACTTAACTTAGTAAATGCAAGACCTCATCGTTGGATCGCAGGTGGTGATGGTATAACTACAAGAAATATGTCTTTATCAGACTTTGTAGCTATGAAACTAGCATTTGACAAAGCAAACGCACCATCAGGTGGCAGAATTGCAATTGTTGATCCTATTGTAGAAGCAACACTTAACTCATTGATTTCACAAACATCAGTAATTAATAATACTCCGCAATTCCAAGGTATCGTTAATGAAGGTTTTGCTGCAAATCATCGTTTCGTAAGAAACATTATGGGTTGGGATATTTACACATCAAACTTTGTACCTACATTAACAGCTACTGAAGCTATTAATGCAGATCCTTATGATCTAGCAAATACAACTGCAGCTATTGGCGATAAAGCTAATATCTTTATGTGTGTTGCTGATGATTCATGTAAACCAGTTATGCATGCATGGAGACGTGCCCCACAAACTGAAGGATGGAGAGCAGAAGAAGAAAGAGGTGATAAATATCAAGTTACTTCTAGATTCGGATTTGGTGTTCAACGTCTTGATACTTTAGGTGTTATCTTAACAGATGACTCTACATACTAGGAGAAACATATGACTATCGAAATGGCTCCTAAAAGGGGCGTAGCAAATCACTACGGAGTTCGTACTACCAATAATAAATATGGTGGACAAGAGAACTCAGTAGGCATAGTTAAGTCAGCAGAATGGGAATTTAGTTATAATGACCTTCCTGTAGCACTTAATAGTAACCTTCCGCAGGTAATCCCTGCACTAGCAACAGTTGTTTCAGCTAAGCTTGTAGTAGACGCAGCATTTACATCTACTTCAACTACTACTGATTTAACAGTTGGTTTAGAACAGAAAGACGGAACTGACATCGATATTGATGGCTTACTTACAGCAGCTAATGCTGACCAAGCAGCAATTGGTACAGCAGGTAATGTAGTTACAGGTTCTGGAGCTTTAGTAGGTAAAACAATTGGTGCAGCAGCAGGGCAAGTTATTGTTGCCTCTTCTGCAGATGATCTACTTACTGGTTCAGCACGACTTGTCGTAGAGTATATTTACGATAAATAAGTAATACCTTGAGATGAGGGTACTCTTTCACGGGAGTGCCTTCTCTCTCCTAATTTAACACAAGGAAATAAAATGACAATTCAACATAACACTATTACTGGGAGCGACTTGCATGAGCCAAAGGGTGTAGCTGCAGCTGCTGCCAATAAAGTTTATGTGTCAAATGGTTCGTCTTCAGGAGCTTGGTCAACACTGACTACAAGCACTATGGCTTTACCTAAAGGAAAGACTCACTTCTATAATGTAGGTTCTCCATATACACATACATGGAATGCAGCACCTACAAAAGTAGCACCAACAACAATAGCTTCTGGTCTAGCAGTAGGAGTTACTGAAGCAACTACAGCAAGACTGACATATACCGCAGCACTTACGACAGTACTTAGACTAGACTTTGATATTACAGTTCAACATGCTGTTGGTTCTGATGTTCCAGTATCAGTAGCTATACATAAGAATGGTACGGTAATAGCAGGCTCTGAATCTTATGCTGATGTAGTAACTGCAGACGCTACTCATATATGTGGTTCTTGTTTAGTATCAGCTGCTACAAACGATTACTTTGAAGTATATGCAAACAATACAACAGGTGCAGGAGATATGACAGTATCTAAACTAGCACTAACACTTACAGCAACTTAGGATAAATTATGGCTAAAATGACTTTACTAGAGATTGTACAAGATATAATGTCAGACATGGATTCTGATAATGTCAACTCTATTAATGACAGTGTAGAAGCTTTACAAGTAGCTCAGATAGTTAAAACTACTTACTATAGTATCATTGATGGAGAGGACTATGCTTTCTTATATGAACTCTTTCAGATGACAGCAAGTGGTACTGATACTAGACCTACTCATATGAGTCTACCTGAAGATATTATTGACTTAAAATATGTTAAGTATAATAGTAAATTAACTGCTGGAGCTAAAGACTTATATAGAATAATTGAATATAAAAATCCAGAGGACTTTATGTATCTTACTGATGCTAGAGATAGTTTAGCTTCTACAGTTAAGAAGGTTACAGATCCTACAGGTATAACTATTAATATACTTAATAATAAACAACCACAGTACTTTACTTCTTTTGATGATGTTACAATGGTATTTGATTCTTATTTAGCTGCAGTAGACACTACACTACAGTCTACAAAGACTCAATGTCATGGTAAGAGATCTGTAGCTTTTACAGTATCTGATTCTTTTACACCTGATCTACCAATACAAATGTTTACATTTCTATTAGCTGAGGCTAAGTCTAGTGCCTTCTTAACATTAAAGCAAATGGCTAATCAAAAGGCAGAGATGACTTCTACTACACAAAGACGTAAGATGAGTCAGGAAGCTTGGAGACTACATGCTGAGAAGGGTATTATGTATCCAAACTATGGTAGAAATAGAGCAACTAAAAAGACACCTAACTACTAATGGAAACTTGGAATACTAAATCTTTTGTTAAGGGTGATGTGTACGGAGCTTCTAAGCCTAAGAAACTTAAACGGGGCATTACAGTAAGTACACTTAATAAACCTAAAGGTGGTCAGAAGTGGAAAATGATTTCAGGTAGTTTTAAAAAACAATTAAAAAAGGGGTAGTTTAGAATGGGATTTTTTGAGAAGACAGCAGCAGAACAGAGAGCATCACTAGGCAACTGGATTGTTGATGCATATAAAAAGGATAAAGTTAAAAGAGATAAGATTAAAGCAGATAAGAAAATTAAGAAAACATTTAAAGTAGATACCAAAGTAAAAGTCAACAAAGCACCTAGAGCTGTAAATAATGATAAAGGTTCATCTGCTCCTACATCTGGTGGTGGTTCACCTAGAGAAGTAGGTAAAAATGCAAAGGGTAAAACTTTTAGACCTCAGTATATGAAGAAGACTAGTGCAGTTGCACCTATTAAAATGAATACAGATGTATATAAAGCATCTACGTTTACACCTACTGATACAACAAAGGGTCCTGACATGAGTAGAGATGCAGGTATAAAAAATCGTGGTAGTGTAAGAAGAATTACTGAAGATACTAAATATGGTGGTATGCAGAAAAAAGAAGTAGAAGCTAAAACTACTACTAAGAAAGATAAGAATAAAAAGAAATATAGAACTAAAGTAACTATGCAATCAATGAGGGTAAAATATTAAAATGGAAATATCAAAAACATACAAAGCAGAAGGTAAAAGTTTACAAGCTTTTATAGCACCTAATACATCTCATTATAAATTACAATGGAGTACAGGTGGAAAAATACCAGCATCACTAGAAGGTATGTACACATCTTTGTTTTTTGTAGATACAGCTGTAACAAGTTATCTTAATAGCATTCCAAAAGAAAAAGTACAATTAGATCCTAAAGAGAAATGGGAAGCGAAACAAGCTAAAAAAACTAAGGAAGATTAATGGCTCAAAAGGGTGAAAAGGCTTTTAGGTCCTTTGTTAAGGGTCTAGTAACAGAAGCTAATCAGTTAACATTTCCAGAGAATGCTTCTATAGATGAAGCTAACTTTGTGCTTAATCGTGATGGTTCACGGTATAGACGCTTAGGTATGGATTATGAATCTGCTTATGCTAAAACAGCCACTGGTCTTACTGCTACTCAAATAGCAGAAAGTAAACAGTCCTTTCATCAATGGCAATCTCCAAGTGGAGATACTACAGTTGCCTTAGGTATAGTTCGTATTTACAATAAACTTTGGTTTATGAATATGTTAACTACTACACCTTCAGCTAATCTTAAAAATAGTGGAGCTGCTCTTGTTATTGGTGGTCTAAGTAATAGTGATATAGAAGTAACTGTTATTAATAATGATTGTATTATTGTTTCTAAAGATCTAACAAAACCTGTACTATTAAAATATAATAAGTCTACAGGTGCTGTAACATCTGAAGAGATAACAATTCAGAGTAGAGATTTATATGGTGTAAATGATGGTTTATTTATTGATACTCGTCCAGTTACTATATCAGCAACACATAAATATAACTTAAGAAATCAGGGTTGGAATAGTAATATTGTATCTGTGATTCCTGATGCGGGATCTCTAGAAGATGCTATTGATGCTACGTTTACTGAGACTGGTACATATCCAAGTAATGCAGATAACTGGACACTAGGTAAAGTATCTAATGTATCAGATGATAATTATGAGAAGTATGATCCAGAATCTTTAATTAAGAATTCTCAATCTAATTATCAGATAGCTAAAGGTTCTTATATAATTGATGCCTTTAATAGAGGAACCTCTAGAACATCTAAGTCTGGAGTAAGTGGACTACCAGCTGATTCTGAACAAGGAAGAATTACTACTGTTGCTTCTTATGCACAACGTATATTCTATTCTGGTATAGAATCAAATGTATCTGGACCTGATAGTAGAAGTCCTAATTACTCAGGCTATGTATTCTTTTCTAAAGTTGTTAGAAATCAAGATGATTTAAATGTATGTTATCAGGAAGCTGATCCTACAGATCCCGGCATTAACGATCTAATAGATACTGATGGGGGTTCTATACAGATACCAGAGATAACTAGAGTAGTTAAGATTGTAGCCTCACAAGCTTCTATCCTTGTTTTTGCAGAGAATGGAGTATGGGAAATATTTGGAGATACTGGTGGATTTATTGCTACCTCATTCCAGGCTAGTAAAATATCTACTAATGGTATTTTTAATGCTAATGCTGTAGTAAATGTAAATGGTAACTTTATATACTGGTCAAGAGCAGGTATCTATATACTTAAACCTGAATCAGTTTCAAGTAGGTTTGCTGCTGAATCTATATCATTAACTTCTATTCAATCTTTATACTTAAATATACCTGAGTTAGGTAAGAATAATGTAAAAGGTTTTTATGATGAGAAAGAAAACAGAGTAAGATTTTTATATAATGATTTAGCTTCTTATTCAGAAACAAACTATATTAATAAATATAATAAAGAGTTAATATATGATTTAACTCTACAAGCTTGGTATAAGAATGAAATATCAGATCTGGCAAGTGCCTCACCTTTTGTAGCAGATTATGTAGACATACCTGGATACTCAATAGCTATTAGAGAAGAGTCTGTAGTAGCTGGAGTTGAAAGTGTTATAAATAGTGCCTCTGCTGCCGTAGTAATAAATGATGATATACCAGTTAATAGAAGTTCCCAGTTTAGTTTCTTAACTATATCAGGTACAGACTTTACATTATCTAAGTATAATGGTAGTGACTTCTTAGATTGGAAAACACAAGATACAGTAGGAATTGATTACTCAAGTTACATAGTTACAGGTTATGAATTGTTTGGTGATATAATGAGAGAGAAACAGATACCTTACTTATTCATGTATCTACAACAAACTGAGAGTGGGTTTAAAGCATCAGGATCTAGTTTTGTATTCATTAATCCATCTTCTTGTCTAGTACAAGCTCAATGGAATTGGGCAGACTCTGCAGCTAGTGGTAAATGGGGACCTGAGTTTCAAGCCTATAGACTATTAAGAAACTATACTCCTTCTGGAGCAGCTTCTACATGGGATAGTGGAGACAGTATGGTAGTAACTAAAAATAAACTAAGAGGTTCAGGGAAGTGTATAAGTTTATTTATTAAATCTGAGTCAGGAAAGGATATGAGATTGTTAGGGTGGGGACATCCAGTCACTATGTTATCAACTCAGTAATATATGGAAATATTGTACGAAGAAAAAGAGAATGGTTTTATAGGTGTAACATGGAATGAAGAGCTTAATGATTGGGTAATGCATATTGAATGTCATTCCTGGAGTCATAACAAGTTTAAGAGATACTTAAAAGGTTTAGAGATTGCTAAACAAAAGCTTAGAGACAAAGGTATTACACATGTCCTAGGTATTTGTGAGACAAAGAAAGAAAGAAAGTTTAACATTGTATTTGGGGCTAAAGCAATACCTAATGGAGTGTTATTAACAGAAGATGGTACATTAAATTATTTAACAAAACTGGAGATATAGTATGGGTAGTACAGTCAAAAAAGTAGCCAAGGTAGCTATAGTAGCAGCGGCAGCTTACTATGGAGGTAGTGCTCTTATGTCTGCTTATGGTGGTGGTGGTGCTGCGGTAGCTAGTAATTCAATGATGACTACATTAGCAGCAGGAGGAGCTGGAACAGCTGCAGCAGGTATGTCTATGAGTACAGCGTTATCAATAGGTGGTATGGGTATGCAAGCCATGGGTAACATACAATCTATGAAATACCAGAAACAACAAAGTGGACTTCAAGCACAACAGGTAGAGATGAAGAATAAGTCTGATGCTGCGGCTGGAAGATACAAAGCTTTACTATCGAAAAGAAGTAGGATTGAGAACATGAGAGTAGCTCGTATTAAACAAGGTGGTATTGAAGCCGCTACTGCAGGTGCAGGTTTAGGTGCTACAGGAACATCAGCCTTTACAGGAGCTATTGGCTCTATTGGTACACAGACATCAGCTAATCTAGGAGCTATTAATGTAGCTGAAGGTTATGGGTCTACAATAGGTCAATATAATCTAGCTGCTGCTAATCTAGGTAGTGCTGCTAATACAGCAGGATCTAATGCAAGTATGTGGACTGAAACAGCCTCATTAGGTAATGATCTATTTGAAGGTTCTGAGCAAATTAGTAATCTATTTAAAGGGTAACTATGGTAAATGATGGATCTAATGGATTTGTTGAAGGAGAGTTAATACCGGGACCTGAAGAGAACCCTATTAATTTATCTCAAGAATCTGAAAAAGAACAGTCTGATAATAACTTCTATGCTACTGGTGTTAAGGCACTTGAAAGTCCAGACGGTGTAGAAAGAGTTGGTCAAATGTTTGATCAAGTAGAAGAAGAGTATAAGACTCAAGGCTATTCTGCGTTAGTAAATCAAGTTCGTTCTGAATTTCTAGAAGAACAGAATCTAGAAAACAAAGAAGCTATGCAAGCTTTAATTGATGATCCTACTCTGACTAAAGACCAGAAGAGACCTCTATTAAAAAACTATGTCTATGGCTTTGAACCTAGTAGTGAACTAAAAGATAAGTATATAAAAACAACTTCTAATCTAGCTATTCAAGATATGGAAGGTGATGAAGTACTAGAAATGGATTTGAGTATTGATAAAGTAAACCTTATTCAAGAATCTCAGAAACTAGGAATATCTTTTCAGAAACAAATTCAAGCTATTAAACTAGGTGATCCTCAAGGAAACTATCTAAATTCAGATCCAGCACTAGCATTAAAGAAACTAGGAGAACTACAACCTGGATTCCTACAGTTCTTAGATATGTCAGATGAAGAGTTAGAAGCTGATGAAGGCTTTTTCTATAGACTAGGTAAGAACGTTTTACAAGTAGTTAATGCTTTAGCTGTTGAACTACCTCCATATGTATTTGAATTACTAAGTGTTCCAGCTGCACAGTCAGGTTCTGCTTCAGGATTCCTAGATGAAACTCCAGAGTTAGAAGAAGCTAGAAAGTCATGGACAGCTACAAGAGAACATGTAAGAAAACTATATCAACAAGAACCAGAGAAAGTCTGGGGTATATTTAATGACTATGAAGGAGTAGGTGGATTAGGTGATGCTGCTCTTAATTGGAGAGACTTCTGGCATACAGTATTGACTGTAGGTGGTCTAGTTGCTAGTGAAGAAGAATTTGATAACTTCATAGCTAAAGAATCTTGGACACAATCTACTTTTGAAACAATAGACGAGGGTTTCCTATGGGTAGCTGAGAAAATTACTCCAGAAGATCCAGAAAAGTCTAAAGTATTTTTAGAAATGGCTTCATTCTTTACTCTATGGGGTGTTAGAAAAGGTAAGGCTCTAGCAGTTAGAACTAATAAAAGAGTTCAGTTAACATCAAAGTATAATAAGTCTGTAGCTGATCTTTTTGATGCTATAGATAATACTGAGTTAGCTCCATTAAAACCCTTTGAACCTATGAGTGATGCCTTTCATGAGGTTAGTCGTATAGATACTAATAGTCCTTTAGTTACTACTATGGCTTCTAATAGAAAGATTGGTGATGCTCTAATGGTAGATGCTATACAAGATACT
>Ga0307984_1000765_pt1 | contig 13696 bp, 14 predicted proteins | sample EllFjometageno78_FD_203169 | JGI IMG/M metagenome (GOLD analysis project Ga0307984, IMG submission 203169) | Marine microbial communities from Ellis Fjord, Antarctic Ocean - #78 | ecosystem: Environmental > Aquatic > Marine > Unclassified | place: Southern Ocean | collected 2014-10-09
CTCTAATGATTGATGTTTCTGGTTATGCTAAAGGACTATATACTTTAGAGCTATCTACTTCTGATAAAGTCTTAAGAAGCCAAGTCGTAATAGAGTAAGCTATCCCTTTGCTCTAAGAATCCTTTCATTGTATCACATCTATACATTACAATTGACACCTCTCTCCCACCTAAACCGACTTCATTTCTTGGTGAGGGCAAAGTCACTTATAAACAAAATGTAAGCACAAGGATAGGAACAGTAAAAAAACAAAACCCCGCTATCTCAATGATAACAGGGTTTTATAAAATGTAGTTGTAGCCCGTAGGGGATTACTCAATCACGAGTTTCAATGTCGAAGACGTCCCATCAGAAGTCCTTACCGTAAAGAAGTGAAGCCCTTTTGAAAGGTGTGACACATCGAATGACAAGGACTCTGAGATGAGATCTGGCATGCGACTTTCCAACATGCGACCTCGCGCATCATACACACGCAGCTCCACAAGAGGGGCGCCTGTAGGCATTGAAATCTCAACACTTCCAGAAGCGGGATTGGGGCTCAAAGACCATCCCTGGTTTTCCAAAACAAGGCCTGCAGCTTCAGTGGCACTACACGCTCCGAAATTGCCACAGGGTTGCGCGCCTTCTCCGACATAACTGCCATTTACAATCGTTTGTCCTGAGCCAGATGGATCGAGAAAGTTTTTGAGTTTTTGAGAAGCTGCAATGGGATTGGGACCATCCCAATGGTAACTCATTTTGCCATAAAAGTCCGGTGAATAGGGGCCTGTTCCATTCCCTACACCTCCCACCACACATGCTGAGAGCCCCGAGCTTAACGTTCCTACGATGTGGTGGTTTTCACTGAATATGGCCGAGCCTGACGAACCTCCTTCGGTGACGCCATGGTCCGTTTCAGTGGCGGTCCAGTAGACACGCCAGTGAGATCCTGCACCTCCAATGTTGTATGAAGTAAGTGGGTTTGTGTAGTTTGAGATTTTCTTTCGATCTCCCGCTGGGTGATGAATGCCCACACCGATGTGACCTGTTTCTCCCGAAGCATCAAATCCGGCATAGAAAGGATTCCAAGTCTCAGGAATGGCATCTTCGACCTCCACAAGGAGGAAATCCGATCCATTAAATCCCTGTGCAGAAGCATCGTCACTATTTGTCAATGGAATCACGCCTGTTCTGGCATGAGAGTTCACCGAGACAGTCCCTCCACACTCAGTGTATTCATAATTGTACCTGATCTTTAAGTAAGCCCACTCATCTTCATCGACGGCATCCGCACAGTGGAACGCACTTAAAAGGAGCTGACGACAGTCATATTCAGTATTGTTCACCATGGATCCACTGCAGTAAAAAATCCCTCCGTCTTGAGTGACACGCAATCTCACCGTTGCATCTCTTTCACATTGCCATGAATCACCTTCTGGACACATCACATCCACTTCACAATCGTCAGATCCGCGAGAAACGCCCCTCACGAAATACCCTATCCCCATGATTCCGAGTCTGGCTGAACCAATCGAAGAAGAAGTTTGTCTATAAATGATTCTGATTTGATCTCCCGGTATGTCACCGCTGGCCCATCTTCCATGACCGTTGTTCTCATCCGAACGTATGGGACCCTCCTGATACAAAGTAGAGAAGACACCCGCCTCAGATTGGAACAACAAGGACCCACCTACTGGAATGTGAAAATCGTTGAAATACACACACAAACCCATCGCATAAGTGGACTCTATATCGAGCGACCACTCTGAAAGTCCGTTTTCCAACACCGTGAATGACGCGAAATCAAAAAAGTCCATTTCTGATTCGATCACGACACCGGCCATATCACGCCCATTGAGTTCAGCCTCTTTATCCACCCTTTCGACAATGTCGGAAAACAAGGGGGCACTAACATTCACATTTTGAGCACTTAATACATTTGGAAAGGTGCCAAACATGAGCCACAACAAAACACCTGAGTAGAGTTTCAATTTCATCACCTAAAGATACTTTCATATCCCCCATATTTAGCAAACTTTCAGATTTCATCTGCCTCCTATCCACTACCTTGTACCTCCATGAAAAAACTGAATAGTTTATCCCTCGTATTTTCCATTTGTATCGGAATCCTTGCCACTGCTCCTGCTGCATCTCAAACCGTATCCCAAACCACGTCACAACAAGGCGCAAAGAAATTTGGCACACTGCTAAGTATGCTTGACAGGCTGTATGTAGACAGTATCGAAATGGACAAGCTTGTCGAAACAGCCATTGTGAAGATGCTTGAAGAACTTGATCCCCACAGCATTTATTTCTCAGAGGATGATTTAAAAGATGCAAATGAGCCCCTTGATGGCAGTTTTGAAGGGATAGGTGTACAGTTTAATATTTTCAAGGACACGATTATGGTGGTCTCTCCTATCGCGGGAGGCCCATCAGAAAGACTAGGCATTCGAGCCGGCGACAGAATTGTTCAAGTGGAAGATGAATACGTTGCGGGTGTCGATGTAACAACGAACGATGTCATCCGATTGCTCAAAGGCCCCAAGGGGACCATGGTGAAGGTTTTCATAAAAAGAGATGGAGAAAAGGACCTCCTTGTATTCGATATTGAACGAGATAAGATTCCAATTTTCAGTGTTGTGGCGGCACATATGGTGGAACCTACGATCGGGTACATTAAAATAAGTCGTTTTGCAAAAACCACCCTCGAAGAACTAAGGACTGCTTTGTCAGAACTGAAGGACAAAGGGATGAAAGATCTGATACTCGATTTGCAAGGAAACGGAGGAGGAATGTTACGGACAGCGATTAACATGTCAGACGAATTCCTTTCAGACGACAAACTCATTGTATACACAGAAGGACGTGCATTCCCCAGAGAGGATACGTACACTTCATATGAAGGACTGTTCGAGCGTGGGCGACTGGTGATATTGATGGATGATGGTTCAGCCTCTGCAAGCGAGATTGTCGCTGGAGCAGTTCAAGATTGGGACCGAGGACTGATCGTAGGAAGAAGGTCGTTTGGCAAGGGCTTGGTACAACGACCAATCAATTTGGGAGACGGAAGTGCGGTCAGACTCACCGTTCAGAAATACTACACCCCTGCTGGAAGATGCATTCAGAAACCATACGACCAAGGAATCGATGCGTATAGAGATGAGAAGTATGATCGATACCAGAGTGGGGAGCTTTTGAGTTTGGACTCTCTTGACCTTCCAGACTCCCTCAAGTTCGAGACCCGAATCAAAAAAAGAACGGTATACGGTGGAGGCGGAATCCTTCCTGATGTTTTTGTACCTATAGATACGACTTCAAATAGCGAAACCTTTCGCACCTTACTTCGAAAGGGAATGATGAGCAGCTACGCATTGGAGTTCGTAGACAACAATCGCGCGAGACTAGAAGCCGAATATCCCACAGAAGATGATTTCGTGAATCAATATATTGTTTCAGAAAAAGAAATAAAAGCGTTTCAAGATTGGGCGCAAGAGAAAGGAAGCGAAGATGACCCCATTGAATTCCCTGAAGATGACTGGGAAATCTCAGGAGAGGCGATCACACTTCGACTGAAAGCGTTTATAGGCCGAAACACCTACAGCCAGTCTACATTTTACAGAGTTATTGGGGACTTGAATGAAGCACTGAACGAAGCGATTGAGATCCTGAACGATGGCAGGTTTGAAGACAGCAAACTCGCACACAAATCCTTTAGATAAATACATTACACTTATAGACACATTATTTCTTAATTTTGCATTTATAAATAACAACATAATAAATACAATATGTCAAAGCTAACATTAGTCGTTTCAATACTTGCTTCTTGCATCCTTTTCTCTTGTGGGGATAAAGAAAATAATGGGGATAAAGAAAATAAAGAGTCATCGAACTCAAAACTTATGACTCAAAATGAAGATGGCACAAATAATGATGGGGACTCACCATCAAATGCGAAACAAGATAAAAATAATTCTGTAAAGAGTGCACCTGAAGCCCCTGCACTGAATGCGACACCAGATAAATATGATCCTGCAAAGGATGACGCTGAAGTCCCTGCAGGTCCATTGACCGAAATCAAATTTGAGGAGTATAAACATGACTTCGGAGTGATGGATGAGGGAGATGCGGTGACTCACTATTTTAAATTTACAAACACAGGTTCTGAACCACTCATTCTTGAAAAGTGCAAAGGATCTTGTGGATGTACTGTACCAGAGTGTCCGAAAGTTCCAATCGCACCAGGTGCTACGGGTAAAATTGAAGTAAAATTTAATTCTAAGGGAAAGAAGAACCAGCAAACGAAGAAAGTGACAGTGACGGCGAACACAGACCCAGCCCAAACGATACTTACAATCATGGCTAATGTTACTCCGGCAGTTACCCAGTAATGTAATTCATTAGATCAAACTCAAAAAAAGGGGATTCCATTTGGGCGTCCCTTTTTTTGTTCGCTAAATTTCTGTAATGTTGATTTTATCGATGTCTACAGAGAGCGATATGTCCTTTTCTGTCACCACCCCTCCTGCGTCGTGCGAATTCAACTCCAATCTAACGTAGCTGTATGTATTGACTATCGTTGGATGATGACTGTGGATTTCTGCCAATTCAGCAACGTGTGAAAGGAAAGAAAATGCATCGACAAAGTTTCGGAAATGATACTCTCTCACAAGCTTATCGTCTCTTTCCTTCCACATACTTACAGTTCTCTTTCTTCGTCGAAACCACCCTCTGAATCCACATTGTGCTTGGTGTCAGACTCCACGAACATGAGCAATTCCCTCATGTTTTCCGCTTGAGAAACAGAACCGTTACGTTCATACGCGTAAGCGACATTCCCGATCAATCTGCGAATAATATCTATGGGTGCACATGGGCCACAATGTCTTTCATCTACAGGTAGCTCTAAGTGACTGAGAAACTCGCTTACATCATTTGGGTGAATGACTGTCCCCTCACTAAATGGGTTGATGTAAAAAAGGATTCCTCCTGGAACCTGGTTGTCCTCAGTGTGTTTCGCTCCGTTGTGAACATGATGTTCATCGCAATAGCAAAGAATGAAATGATTCGGGAGATTGACTCCATGAATCGGTAAATTCAAATCTCTTGCAATCGCAAGGTAAAGAATTCCGAGACCCAAAGGATTGCCACTCTTGAGATTCATCACATCCCCTATTAAAGCATCTTGGGGGTTGGGATGTCCTGACTTCGCGTTGGTGAAGCCTTCCGAACTAAATAACACGTGATTTAAAATCCGAACTTGCTCTAAAGCTGTTAATTCTTCATTTAATTCAAGCCAAACATCTCTTTTTAACTTTTCATATTGCGACTTCACGACTTCAATATCGATCAGTGGATCTGCGGCTTTATGAATCCACAGGGCTCCTTCAATAATATTCTGTGCACCTTGCTTAAACCAATCGTGTAATCCATTTTTCACATAGCTCCCATGCAAACCATCTACCAGTTCACTGAGACGACTTTCGTGTACTGCGCAATGTGACTTGTCAGCTCTATGTTCTAATACGGCTGGAAGAATCTCAGTCCCTTTTGACAACAACTCCTCCCGCACATGACGGTATACTCCTTCATCGGGATCATCTAGGAGCTGTATTAATGCATGTATTTCAGAAACGCTCATTCGGAGTTCAATTGGTTCAGGTACTCATGTCTTCAAATCTAAGCCCACAATTCAAAGACTTTTGACTTAAAAAAATCACTTATCATATTCAAGGTGTTGATTGGTAACTTAGCAGTAATGAAATCTACTCCGCGTAAAACGTCAATCACTGACAAGCAAAGATTACACTTTGCGCTATGGTTTACAATGCTTTTCCTCATTGCGATTTGGGGAGTATACTTTATTGACCTGTCTTTCGACCTCAACCTGAAACAATATGGAAATCGTCCAAGAGAGCTAAAAGGACTGAAGGGCATCTTCACGTATCCCTTCCTTCATGGAGGGTTGTCACATCTTTGGAATAACACTGCTGCTTTTTTCGTGCTGAACGGATTGCTCTTCTACTTTTATAGATCGATAGCCATAAGAGTATGGTCTATCATGTTTATATCTAGTGGAATACTGCTTTGGCTAATCGGCGACATCGGAGGAGAGGCCAGAAATCACATTGGAGCTAGCGGACTTGTATATGGACTTGCTTCGTTCCTTTTTTTCAGTGGGATAATGCGGAAAAATCTTCTACTCCTGCGTATCACTCTTTTAGTGGCGTTCCTTTACGGAGGTATGATTTGGATGATGTTTCCGCTTCCTTTTGAGGAACACGTAAAGGTTAGTTGGGAAGGCCATTTAGCTGGTGCAATAGCTGGTCTAGGACTTGCATTTTTATTCCGAAACAGTGGACCAAAAAACCCAGTTTACAAATTTGAAATTTCTGAAGCTGCGCACGAAGACTTGCCAGAATGGTGGATGAGAGGGAATCCAAATCACCCAGACACATTGGCTCAAAGAGAGAAATCAGCGCTTGAGAATGACACAAACCCCGAAAGCAATGACGCTCATGTGGGACATACTGGGGACGAGAATGTAAACTATCACTGGGTGCCTCGACCTAAAAAAGTCCCCGGCGATAAAAACAACCCATCCAACAAAAAAAGACAGAACGAAAAGTAACTCCGACGGCTTATGAATTGAGCATGACTGGCATCACAAGCATCAGGAGGTCTTCACCACTTTCTTCAGGTTCTGAAGGACGGATGATCCCCGCTCTATTCGGTGCGCTTAATTCCAAAGTGATTTCTGGAGCGTCAATGTTGTTCAGCATGTCAGCTAAGAATCTGCTGTTAAAGCCTATTTCAATATCCTCTCCTTGATAACTACACGTTAGACGCTCTGAAGCTTCATTTGCAAAATCCAAATCTTCTGCATTCACTGTCAGCTCGCTCCCTGCAATTCTCAAACGAACCTGATGGGTCGTTTTATTTGCAAAAATAGCCACCCGTCGTATGGCTTGAAGAAAGTCCATCCGATTAATCGTCATCCTATTTGGATTCTCCTTCGGGATGACCGCATCATAGTTGGGATACTTCCCTTCAATCAATCGGCAAGAGATGGATACATCATTGAAAGAAAACTTCGCATTTGACTCGTTGAAACTCATCACCACCGTTTCTGCAGATGTTGCAGCTGCTTTTAAGAGGTTAAGCGGTTTCTTAGGGACTATAAATTGAGAAGATTCATTCGCCTTCGCATCTGTTCTTGCATAACGGACGAGTCTGTGTGCGTCCGTAGAAACAAAACGAATACTGTCCTCATACAACTCAAAGAAAATTCCTGACATCACAGGTCTTAGGTCATCTGATCCAGCTGCAAAAATCGTTCTGTTAATCGCTTTCACCAAGGTGTCCGCTTTCAATTCGACGCTCGACACTCCTTCCAGTTCAGGGGTTGTTGGGAATTCTTCGCCATTCGCTCCAGTAAGTTTATACTTTCCAGCATCACTCACCAACTCGATCGCAAAGGTGTCAGTGTCAATTTTAAACGTCAAAGGAATGTCTGGGAATGCTTTCAGGATTTCCAGCAACATCTTTGCGGGAATCGCAATCGTTCCTTTGTCTTCTGTTCTCACTTCGAGCTTCACGGTCATCGTGGTCTCGAGATCGCTTGCTGAAATGACAGCCTCGCCGGGAGCCAGATCAAATAAAAAGTGATCTAAAATGGGCAAGGTATTGCTGTTACTTAGGACACCACTCAAGATTTGAAGGTGTCGAAGTAGGTGGGTGCTGGATACTATAAAATGCATTGTGTAAATATGCAAGAATCCTCCTCTATTTCATCGAAAAAAGAGCTCAATTTTTCCACACAAAACACACTGTTTTCATCTCACCGCTAAACGGCCACATCATGTTCCCTCAGCGCACTGTTCAAAGAGGTCTTTCTGTCGGTACTTTCACTGCGTTTCCCGATGATTAACGCACATGGAATATCGTATGTGCCAGCGGGGAATTTTTTGGGCCGTGTTCCTGGGATCACGACGGATCTGGGTGGGATATAACCTCTGTGCTCCACCGGTTTGTCCCCTGTAACATCCAGAATCAACGTGCTCGAAGTCAAAACGACACCCGCTCCCAAGACCGCTTCCTTCCCTACCCTCACGCCTTCAACAACAATGCATCTGGAACCGACAAAAGCTCCATCTTCAATGATCACCGGAGAAGCCTGCAAGGGTTCGAGTACGCCTCCAATCCCCACTCCACCGCTGATATGAACATCCTTACCGATTTGGGCACAAGACCCTACCGTAGCCCAAGTATCTATCATGGTACCCGAATCCACATAGGCACCGAGGTTAATGTAACTCGGCATGAGAATCACATCTCTGGCTATAAATGCACCATAACGTGCAATTGCGTGCGGAACCACTCTCACCCCCGCCTTTGCATATCCCTTTTTAAGAGGCATCTTGTCGTGAAACTCAAAAGGACCGACCTCAATCGTCGTCATCTTTTGGATTGGGAAATTCAAGACAACAGCTTTCTTTACCCAATCATTGACAACCCAACCTCCATCACCATCGGGTGATGCACATCGCAAAACGCCTTTATCAAGTTTCTCCATCACTTCAGCAACAGCAGCGCGAGCTTCTTTTGTATCCAGAAGCGACCTGTCATCCCAAATTGACTCTATCGTATTTTTCATTTACTGTAAGTATATAAGTGGCAAAGGTATGTTCTCACTTGTATATTGCACCCATGTCAAGGTATATCGCATTTGATTGGGGCGCAAAAAGAACGGGAATTGCTGTAACAGACAGCAATGTAATCATTGCCACACCTTTAAAAACAATAGAGACACAAGGGTTACACGCTGAAATCGTTCGGTTATTGAATGACGAACCGTGTGGCGGATTTGTTGTAGGTGTGCCAGGACTGATGGTCGGAGGCCACACAGACAGCAGTGATGGCATCCATCTGTTTATTCGTTTCCTAGAAAAAACCTACCCTTTACTCCAAGTTCACCAAGTGGACGAAGGCAACACGAGCAATGAAGCCATGTCAGCCATGATCTCAGGTGGGATGAATAAAAAAAACCGAAGACAGAAAGGCACACTCGACAAGGTCGCTGCCGCGATCATTTTACAGCGATTTCTAGAAAGCAGATAGTTGCTGTTAACTGTCAAAAACTTCGACTGTTTTTGTTTGGCGTACCATATCTGTAAATTTCCCTTCATAGCGGGTTGCACGGACGATGTGATTGTCGATCCAATGGTAATTCCCTCCACGGGGCTTCCCCATCAAGAGTCCATGGTACCTTATCGAATGTTTCTTCAGCCAACGCTCAGTAACCTCTCTGTGATCTTCAGTCCTTGATGTGAAGAACGTGAGGATATGTCCCTCTTCATACCAACGGCTCATGGTCTCAAGCGCATCCGGAAAGGGCATGCAAGTTGCCATCCTTTGGGGCTCCTCATTGGGGACATCTTCCGTAATCGTCCCGTCAATGTCGATGAGATAATTTTTAATACTGGCCTTTAATTGTGGCGATGCGGTGTCTCCATTTGCATCTTTGACAGATTGAAGGTGTGCGTTTTTTTCCATAAAACCAAATTACCACGGATCCCTGAAAGCACCATCGATAGGGATGCTTCATTTGTTATTTATTTTTCCTCCACAATGTGCATAAATGACGACGTGAGTTTCATGGGCGGCACATCGGCATTGATCAGACGGTCACGCAAGGCATGGAACCCTCCGAAATGACTTGCGAGATGATGGAAATTCATGAATCTATCTTGGGGACTGTTCTTCCGGCAAATTCTTGAGGCACTCCGAGAGATCGCATTGATTTTGTCGGGATTCTTTCTCCGTATTGCTTTTTTCATTTTCTTCTGCTGTGCGTCCCAAATCTTCCTCATTCCCGACGCACTTGCAGAAGCCGCACTCTTTAATGTTTGATCGACTGAAGAGGACACATCCTCAATGACTTGTTGCAAGTCCGACAAAACAGCATCTACGTCTTTTGTTTTGCTAGGCAGTTGACCTTCAATCCATTTGCTGACCCATTCATTCTCATCCCACCATCCTTTTTCAAATGACCAACCCACTTCTGCGGCATGCGCTTGCATCTCCTTATCTAAGACAAGGACATGATCCCTCAGATGCAAACCGGGCATGTTCATCTGTTTGACTGCAAAGGCACCTTCAAGTTGCTTCCAGTAACTCAGTTCACCTGGACCTAGAACAACCCTGACATTCGGTAAGAGAAGCTCCTGATAAAGAGGACGTAACAACGCTCCAGGACTCAGTTTTTCGGCATTGATTTCGCACCACTCCTTCCATTCTAACCCCTCTTTATTTAAGGTCTGCCCCCCCGCAGAAAACCCACCAAATTCATCGTTCATGATTCCTACTCTGGACGCTCCTTCGGGCATATAGAATAGATTCACATCTCGGATATGCGCTGATGCTTTGAATCCTTTTACAATTAATTCCTCCGACGTTTTGCGGACACTGTCCCGAATGCCCTTTGCTGTGAACTCCTCAGAAAAGAGACCTGCTGCCAACGCTTTCAGTTTGGGGTTATCGGCATCTATGACGACCAACTCCGTTTCCCCATACCACACATGCATCCACCTTCTAAAAAGATCCGAATAACGCTCTTTGTTTTTGTGTGACAACGCACAACAATCAGAGATGGCTTGAAAGTCTGATCTGAAATCTGTGCCACCCTGCCCCATGTCCTTCCCCCAAGACTCCAAACAGTCGCTCACTCCATCCAAAGACAATCTTCCAACTGGCTGTTTTAAGTCCCCCACAGGGCTCGACCACACGTGCTTGTCAACTTCCCCATTCACCCAACTGACCTCCTTGAAATCATGGTCTTCAGACGCCAACCAAAAGACAGGCACAACTTTCTCTCCTGTTTCTTTTTCGATTTGTCGCGCAAGACGAATCGCAGTGATGGTCTTATAATGTAAAAACGCAGGTCCTCCCGCAATTTGAAGTTGGTGTCCTGTGGTGACCGTTCGAACTCCATCTTCTCGAAATTTGCTCAAACCCGCAGGCAAAGGCAAATTCAGATGTCGGTACTGCTCCTCTAGAACTTGACATACAGTATCCTTGATGTTATTATTCCCGAGCTGATTTTTGATCTTAAGATCTGACGATTGATCTGCCAAATGGTCAAGTACCAGTGTACTTAGCCCGGGATACTCACGCGCATCTTTTGTATGCAAAATATGAATGTTTTAGAAACTTATTTGATAAGCGTCACGGGGCCAGACATCTTCTCAACTGACCCATCTTCTAGCACGACAGCCAAGGTCCATAAGTACAAACCTTGTTGTGCAATTCCACCAATGCGATTGAATCCTCCCCAGTTAGGGACTTCATCTGCACTCTCCCAAATCATCGCTCCAGTGCGATCAAAAATCCTTAACAAAGCGCCTCGATTGTCTCTTAAAGACGGTTCGAAAACATCGTTAATATTGTCGTTGTTTGGAGAAAATGCTGTGGGTACAAACGTACTGCTTTCTAACAAAAACAGGTCTGAAGACTCACCCCTGTCGGGCAAATCATTTGATTGGAGTTCTGAAGTGAGATCTCTAATAGAGAAATCATCCACAAAGTAATATGCTTTGGTTCTGTCGGGGCCTTCTAAAGATAGGATTTGCTTTCCAACCTCAACTCCGAACAAACCAAAGGTGAAATATTTGTACTGCTCACTCGCTGTAAAAGCAAATTTGATGACTTCCCATCCTTGATAATACTGAATGTGAGAAATTTTAAACTCAGGCTGAGCGATGATTGGATCGCGCTCTGTTTGGTGTAATTCTTCTGTAGAAAAAGCAATTCCCAAATCACTTACTCCTAGACCCGCCGAGCTGTGCTCATAGACATCCCCATTTGAAATCGCAAATGAGAATTCATACCGTTTTCCGACTGTCAATGGCTCAGACAATTGCCCCGTCAAATACTCTCTCATGTTTGAACCAGACCTGCCACTCACTTCAACACCTGCAATGGCATACCCTTCATAGGCGGAAATGTAAGCAAGAGGAGTCTCTGGCAAATCACCTCCATTGTAGCCGAACGTGTGATAATAATCCGGATTTGTAATTGCACTTCCTGCATTTGTCCAGTTGTTCATCAATTCCCATTGTCCGGATTGATTGGGTACCGTCTCACTAATCTCAAAACCACCATTCAAAACATAGACTTGAGCGGAGAATGAACCTGACAAAACCAAAGAAACACAAACGCACAAAACCATGGACATCGCCTTAATGGCGTGCTTTGTCTTGTTAATGTTGGTTTTGGGCGAATACATACTCTTGCAATATAAACATCGGAGACATAAAACGCAAATTTTTCACCATCTAACCCCCAATGAAACCCAAGTAGTCGTTCTTGTTGGTGACCAGCACACTTCGGCCCTAAGAAACCAAGGGGAATTCCAAGCCGACCAGCTTGTAAATGTTCTTAACTGTAGCGCATTGGTTTTATGGGGGATGATCTCATACGTTAAATCAGAGGATACTGGATCTGATTCTCCTGGCTCAGGAGTTGGATATAGTTTTGTGAATTCATTCTTTTTCGGCAACCATTCCAATTGAGCACCCCAAATCCACCCCTCAGCAGACCTCATCACACCATGCCATTCCACACCCAATGAAAGTTTAAGTTTGGGACTGAATCTTATTGGCGCTGAAATGGTGTCATATTCATTCCCTTGCACATCCACAACTGTTGTATAAATTTCAAGCACATCAAGGCCATCCCACTCAAATCCTATGGCACTTTCATTCACTTTCTCTTCATCAAAAATTTGCGACAATCCCACAGAAACACCTCCTCTGTAGTACCATTGAAAAGATTCTCCGAACGGGTGAGCGGCTTCTAGGCTAAACTCGGGAAATCTTATTTCATTTTTAACGACGTAAAAATCGTTTCCAGGAGCATCATCACCACCTATTTCTGCTCCTGCTCTACCTAATGCGATAAATTCGGCGCCATCGAGCCATTTTCGAAATACTGACTTTTCAGGACGTTTCCAAACCGTATCGACTTCTACGTTGGCCGTGATGTTAATAATGTGACCGTCAATCAATACAGTGTCACGTGGATTGTCAAACGAAATATCGAATGCGTGAGCATGAAGTCCACCCAACAATAGCACAAGAGACAACAAGCATTTTATTCTAGGAATGGACCCATTGCCTTCTATGTGTCTGAAGGCGTTTTCGATCATTCGTCCACTTTCAATTTCGCGGGAAGAACCCATTCTAGAGTCTCCTTCTTCTCTTCTACTTTCTCAATGGTCTTTTGTTCTTCAATGTCATTAGTGACAATCTCAACTGGAGGCGTTGCACCCACTTCACTAAGAACGATGTTTTCATCAACTTCAACAACAGTATTTGTTGTCTCAACAGATTCTGTCTTTGCAATCACTGCTTCGGCAGATGAAACATGAGCTACAACTGCTTCGTCAACCACAATCGCATCGTCAACCACACTCGCATCGTCAACCACAATTACTTCGTCAGCAACAATTACTTCGTCAGCAACTACGACTTCTTTGCTGGCAGTCTTTGGTTCAACCACAGTTTCTTTTTCTGGCATAAAGAACCAAGCAAACCCGACGACAACTACAGCAGCAACAAGAATTGCCTTAGATGTCAAACCAGATGACCCAGAAACTTCTGAATCTAGTTGATTAAAGACCGAGTCTTTCATGCCTTGTGGTGGAGCAACTTCG
>Ga0307984_1000767_pt1 | contig 13693 bp, 14 predicted proteins | sample EllFjometageno78_FD_203169 | JGI IMG/M metagenome (GOLD analysis project Ga0307984, IMG submission 203169) | Marine microbial communities from Ellis Fjord, Antarctic Ocean - #78 | ecosystem: Environmental > Aquatic > Marine > Unclassified | place: Southern Ocean | collected 2014-10-09
TTGCGTAATTTGCTCATTTCTTCTGATAAGCCTACAATGTGTCCGCCGAACTCATCATGCGGTTTGCCGCCTTCTGCTACGTGACGTGCCATTGCTCTTGCACCACTTAGGTGTTTGAACGGATATATAAAACGTTCGCCTTCTGCGCTTTCAATATAAATTTTGCCAATGCTGCGTGTACGCCCTGCTGCACTTTCTTGATTAACACCTTCTGTGTGCTTAATTACAATACGTGCTTCACCTATCTTTTGATAGCTAATTCTACTAGTACCATATAATTTTGATTCGTTCATGTTCTCGTCCTCAGGGGTTTTCGCTAAGAATTTATAATCTCTTTTATTTAAATTTGACTTTGTAATGTCTCTTACACTATATTCCATCATTCTTTTTTTACTGAATATACGCAGTTCTTTTAGGAAGTCATACCAATTACGTTGTGTTGTATCGTCTTGATCTTCCATAAAGTCTTTACTGTATATAACAGTTAAGCCTTCATCTTCGTCTATAGCAACACTTACTTTGCCAAGTCCGTTATAATCAAAATCAAAAAAACGTGCCATTTCTGGCTCATTGGTAACTGATCCTTCTTTGTTACCTATAGTAACTTCTGGAAACCTTCCTCTAATCTTATTAAAAAGGTCTTCACCTATTTTGTCAAATTCTTGCATAATGTATTTATCTACCTAGTTAAAAGTTACTACTTATAAAGATGGGCATAGGTGCTTCGTAATCTTCTATGTCTTCAGCTTGTGTAAAGGTACTATATATTCTTGGATCCCAGTCTTTGAGTACAGCCATCATTCTTAGTGCAAGTAGTGTAGCACTAACTAAGTCATCACTACCGCCGGACTTTGCTTGGAAACTACTACCTGTTGCAACAAACGCTTTAAGCTCACTAATAAGTGTCTTGCTCCTAACCTTCATCTTATCGTTTTCAACCATAGTTTTAAGTCTACTACACGCTGTAATCTTAGTACCATGAGTAGTGTTAAATCCCTTGCGGAACTTTCTTACGTGTCCCTTACGCATAGGCTCACTTACAAATAGTCCAGGAATATTTTCTTCACCAAAGTCGTTAATAACAAGTAAGCATGCTTCACCAATGCCATTGTTTTCAACACTCCAATATATGCCGTTGGCATTGTTAGTTTCTTGTTGTAAGTATTTGCATATGTCAGCAAGTACTCTTATTTGTCCAGGGATAGCTGTTGTGTTATGTTGCCACTCTGCTACTTGTTCGTAACTAGGCAGTTCAAACACTTGTATAGCTGCGTTGTCGCCACCTGTACCCATACTAGGGTCAAGTGCTACTGCATACGTATATTGCGCTGTAGGCTTCTTATACCAGCGTGTTTGGCCCATGTTAAGCATAGGTGTCACGCCTTCCATTGTAGCAAGTTTTAAACTATTAATTAATGTTTCGTCAAATACAAGGAATTCACACCCATATTCACGTCGGAACTTCTCTTCACCAATACGTCCAACTTCTTCTACTTTCCATGCTTCATCACGATCTGGATGTTCACTCCAATGTGATATAAAACTGTGGAAACCGTTTGATCCTAGCTCTTGTTCATTACCGTGTTCGTCAAACTTATTTTCTGCTTGTTTCCAAATGGTTGCAAAAGTATCTTCGTCCGAGTTAGGTGTACTTGTAATAATAGCACGACCACCTGTTGCTAGTGTAGGAGATATTGAAGTCCAAAACTCTTCAGCAATATTAGGTTGTACAAATGCAAACTCATCACAGTATAGCAATGATATACTCATACCACGTCCTGTGTTGCCTGTTGTTGTTTGTGCTACAATACGTGAACCATTTTCAAATTCAATTGATTGTTTGTTGTAACTTACAACACCTGCACGTATATGATCAGGGCAACTTTCATACACAAAGCGTATACGTGACATAATTTCTTGTGCGCCTGTATATTTGTGTGCGGCAACTAGAATAGTTTGATCTGGTTTAAACATTGCATACCATGCTAGATAGATACTAGCACATGTAGTTTTTCCTGTTTGTCTAGGCATCATGTTAATGTTAAAGCGATAGCTATGATAACTATACATTAATCCTAACTGATACTCGTAAGGATCGTACAACAGTTTACCCTTTACAGGATGCTGAATGTAAGCAAACTTTTTAGCAAAATATAAGTATCCGTCTTCAGGATCCATACAGGCTACTAAGTCTTCAACTTGCTCGTTGGTATATGTTTCTTGTCTGTTTGCCTTCTTAATTAAGACGCCGTCTAATGATGCTGCCATATTAGTACTTATCCTATTATATTGTCGTAATATCCAATGTCGAATCTAAGATCAAATAGCTTGCGTCTGTCTTGTTGGATTAGAATATGTGTAGGTGCAGCATGTTTGCCGTATCTAGGTTCGCTCCAGAGCCACTCGTATTGCAAACTAGTATCTAACTTACTACAAAGTTTCTTTAAACGCCTACGATTATAGTTGGGTACAATGTAAACAATGGCTTGATTATTTTCTAAGTGTTCCCACTCTCCGCGCCATTTTGTAACTTTAATTTCGCCCTTTTTCCATGCTGCTGCACTCCAAGGACATACGGGCTTTATACTATCGAAGTATGCTTCCCAATTAATATCGTCTTTTACCATATAACTATTTACTCAAGCAAATAGGTCCCTAAGGACCTATCTGGTTGGTGTATCTAATTATTAAGACTTACTATTTGCCACGTCCACGACCAGCCATTACCTTGGTCTTCTTACCGCGTCCACGACCAGCATTTAATTTGCCACGGCCTTCAGCAGTCATTTCTTCTTTTTTCAAAAATGCTGGCTTGTCATCTTTAGTGCCTTTTTTACCATCTTTGCCTGCATCCATTGGCATTTTGCCTGATTTGGATTTACCTTTAGCAGGTGCTTTACCTTTGCCTTTTTTAGCTTGGTATGCTTTTAGTCCTGCTGGTACTTCACCTTCAGACATTTTCTTTTCAGTTAATGCTGCGTACAATGCTGCTTTAATGTTTTCAATTGCCATTGGGTTGTCACCGTCTGCGGTAGCAGGATATGCTTTCTTTTTGCGGTTTAAATCGTTACCATCTGGAATAGCATCACTCATGTCGCCGTATTGTGCGTTTGGCTCAGTAGTAGCATTGCTAAATCCGCCGTCATCAGCTTCAGTTTCCATTCCTTCTGGAGCAGATACCCCTGAAAGAGATGCTATTCTTGCAAGCTCATTTTGGCTGTCCATGTCTTTGCCTTTAACTTTAATAGTGTAAGTACCTTCACCAGACATATCTTCAGTTTCGGCTTCTTCGTCACCCATGTCCATGTCAGCTGCTAAATCTTCGTATTTGTCAATATCGCCTGTGACACCTGCCATACCAGTATTGTCGCACTCGTCGCAGCCTTCGCCTTCGCATGCTGGACACGGATCATCTTCTAATCCACCTTCTAATTCCATCTCACTAGCATATGATTCGTCTTCGCCGCCGTCTAAATCCATAATAGCAGGAAGTTTCATTTTGTCATCATCATCATCATGATCATGTGCTGGCTCGCCCATAATACCTGACAACCGTTCCATATCCATACGTGGTGACATCATTTTGTCTGCTGCTGGACCGGCATCGCCTAGTCCTGCGTTTTTCATCATATCTAACAAATCAGCTACATGTTCTTTGCCGCTTGCATTCATTGATACGTTTACTGTTACTGGATTACCTTTGTCTATTTCCGGAGCTGGTGGAGACATTGGTGGAGCCATTCCCATGGGTCCTTCGGCCATTCCACATTCTTCGATGTGATCCATTGATTCAATTAGTTTCTTCATATTCATAATTTCAGCCTCCTACAACTGCTTTAGTATTTTCATCATCAGTAATGTCTGATGACTCTCCAACTGGAGCGCCTTCTGCACCACTGTGCTTATCTTCTTTTTGAGCAGTTTCAAGTTCTTTTAAAAGGCTCATTACACGGCTACCTGCAACATTGTCCTGTGCGCTTTCACCACCCATATCTTCTGTTTCTAATTTTGATACATATGGAGCATCATCTTTCATTGCCTGATACTCTTCTCTCGGATCATTTGCATTACGCACAATAATGTATGCCTGATCAATACCACAACATTTACCTACATATTCTTGCAATACTTGTGTAGTTGTTGGATATTCTAGTTCCGTTTCAAAATATGTAATTTCCATATTTTGCAACTGTGGAAAGTCTAGTGGGCGTTCTTGGATTGGTGTTTTTTTGCCCGATGACATTTGAACTACATTAAACTTTTTAAGTATAGTTTCCATGTTATCTGCAAAGCCCTCAGGTAAAGGACCGGCGACACCTATTTTAAATTCATAAGTCTTTTTAGACTCTGTTAGTACTGTTGTAAATGATCTCATTGCGCAATGATCCTCGTTCTATATGTATTATTTATCTTTATCTAGTCCTTTGAGCTTCTCTAAAAGGCTATTTCTATCTGTTACAACATATCCTGCACCATTAACAATGTCTCCATCGCTTGGTCCAGCACTATCGTTGTCCATCTTTTGCTTTTTAAGTTGTAGCTCAACTACTTTTAATTTGTTATTAAGTTTAGCTACTTTAGCATCTAACCCAGTTTTAAGTAATCCGCCAGCGGTTTCAAATACTCTGCCACTATACCGACTTTCTACATTCATACCTAAATCCATTAGGTCATCATATGCTTGTAGTGCTTTGTCAGCAATTTCGTTAAGCTCGTCATCTGCCATTTTACCTAAGCCTTTTATAGCCGGTAATGCTTTAGCAATTTTGTCAAACTCTTCAATATCACGGAATGTTTCTTGAACGTTAGCGATTTCGTACTTTTCTTGTGCTATTTGCTGGTTTTCTGCTTGTTCTATAATTTCTTTTGAATCAGGCAAATTTAGTAGGTCTTCTAATTTTTTAGTCATTTAAACTTTCCATTATATGCTACTATTATTTATCTTTTCCTTCCTTGATGGAATATATCATCTTCAGTAACAATACGGAATAGTATTCCTTTTTGTTTACACCATGCCCTTGCAGCTTCCCACTTAGCTTGATTTACAATCCAATGTGCTTGGTTGTGCTTGCTTTTACCTAAGCGTTCTTTAATTGCTTGATTAGCTGGTTTAACTTCAATTAGTTCTACACGTTTCTTAGCGCCTTTATCTGCATACGAAATAAAGAAGTCAGGTACATATACAGTTTGTTTACCTGTTAACGGATTTCGATATGGTATACGAATAGCTTCACTTGCCCATTGCTCTATTGCAGGGTGCTCGTCACAAAATTTCATAAAGGTAAATTCCCAACCAGAACGGTATGTAGGAGATTTATTACCTATATATTTCTGGGGGTTTTTAGCATTAAACTTACCTTGAGCAAAACGGCCCATATCATATTACTACGTTGCGTTGATCAAATAAATCAGATTTAGTTACTTCGTCTCTAAAACCTAGTACACTAGTCTTTTCTCTATTGAAGTTTAGTATTTGTGCAACAATAAGACTTAATTGTACTTCATCAACACCTTTAAGCGTATCGAGTAATTGTTGTACATTTAGCTCATCAATTTTAGCTTGTTGTAATAATACACTTGCTGTATTAATTGCAGCAGTTTTTTCAAAACCTCTTTTAAGGAAATAGCCGATAACTGCGTCAACTTCGCTTGGATTATAACTAATTTCTAAATTATAAAAGTTATTAAAAAATTCTGTAGTTGCTTCTTTATTTTGCATAATTAAGTTCCAAATCCTAAATTAGTTAGCGCATTTGATGCAAGTTGTGTCAACTTCTGATCTCCATTTGCAATCTTATTTGTTACTTGTGCTGTATATGATGCCTGTTGTGAAGTAGTTGCACTATTAAATTCATTAATACCTACGTTAGGTATTGCTCCACTATTAAGAAGTGAAGGTAATACTTGACTAGCTATAGAAGGCTGCAATAACAGTCCATTAATGACATTTGCTGACATCATCCTACTATTATTTGATGATGACGTAGAAGCAGTTTTTGCATTTTGTGGATCAGGTACTGGTAGTTTATTTTGTGATAGAACATTACCAACAATACCGCCAATTATCCCTATGCCTAAATCTTTTACAATATTACTGCTTCGCGTATTATTTCCAAATGCTTTACCTAATAGTGCTGATGTACCTAAACCAATTAATGCTGGAAGTAGTCCTTTAGCACCACCACCTGGTATCATTGCATCATCTAAGTATCCTAACGGACTTGGAGTTACATCATACCCAACTGATTGATCTGCAAATCCAGCTGGGGTGTTTCCTGCAACAGATCCACTAGTGTATTGTACAGCTTCATATGCAACCGACATTGTATTTTCATTAAAGTCTGTTCCAGAACTTTCAACACTACCGTGGTCCCATGCAGACAAGAGCGGATTAACTAACGTATATGCTACCCAGTCTCTACGTGCTAATTGATAAATTGTAATGCTTTTAAAGAAAGGTTTTATTTTATCATTATTAAGTCCGTAGTTTGGAACTTTAGCCATATACTTGTCGCGTTGACCATAATCTTCAGTTACGCCGCCATTTGTTTTATTACCGTCTGCAAAATAGTATCTATAATATTCTTCTAATAATGCTCTTGTAACACCAGTGTTATCATCATGAAATGTAATTCTACAGTCTTGATAATCAAGTCTAGTTTGTACATTTTTCTTACGATTATATTGTTGTTTGTTTTCTACACTTGCTCTAAAACTTGGCAAGTCTGCACTTTTAACAAGTATACCTAATTCTTTTTGGAATCTAAAAACATTTGAATTTGCACTATTACCAACTTCATCGTTAGGATCAAACCTAACGTGGTACATATATTTTGTTTTAGGTGCAAAGGCAAAATTGTTTTGTGTATAGATTTGGTTAGCATGACGTGCGTCACGCATACTAGTGTCGGATTTTAGATTGAATAGGAATGCATCTTTTAAACTCATACTAATATTTATCCTTATGAATTTTCTGCGTATATAAAGAAAAGCGAAGATTGAATCAACAATCCTCGCCTTCTATATAAAGTACCAACCTTAACTAAGCGTATTAGCCAGTAACAGTTGTTCCGCCAACAGCTGAGTTTACAGCTCTTGTAACTGCTTCGCCAATGCCTTCGAACGACTCGTCTGATCCAAATTGGATAGCGTTATCATAACGAATACTTAATGTAGTCGTTACTGCTTCGTTAGTCGCGTATGCTAGTGAATTATAGTTTGCTGATTCTAAATAACAACCAACTAATTGGAAGCGGTCAATTACGTTTGCTCCATTAGCGCCGTTGCCACCATCTAGAATTTCAATTCTAGTTTGGAATTTGTAAGAACCACTTGACACTGCACTTGACTGTTCAAAGAAATCGAACTGCTTTTGTAGCTGCTGTCCAACAACTTTTTGTACGTTGTTGTTTGCATCTTCGCGTAGTGTTAATGTAATTGGTTCCCATGTGTGCTTACCTGCAAGATATGTTCTGCTGTTGTAAGCTTCAATTGTCATTTGTTCAAAACTAATGTTTGGACGAGTTACGTCTACTACCTGTCTTGAAACTTCTCTTGTACCATCTGGACCACCAGTAGTACCAAAACTATCTAGTAATACTCTAAAGCGATACTGTAACTTAGGCATCAATAATGACGAGTTAGATCCAGCACCTTCGGTAGGTACACTAATATTTTGTAATGTTGTAATTGGCATTTATATTCTCCTATACAGTATTTATGCTTAAATGAGTGAGGAGCTTTCCTCACTCATTATATGCGCATATTAACCTAGTGCTGCAATTTCGCCTGTGTTCTTAATTCTTAATGGAATGTAAATAAACTCAATAGCTTTTACTGGCTCAATAGCAATGTCTAAGTATAGTTCATTACGATCAATTCTTGCCGGTGTGTTATTGGATTCATCACATACTACTAAGAAGTCATACAATGCACGTAACGCTACTAATTCTAGTAACAATGCATCTGCTGCTGCCTTAACTTGATCTCTTGTGATCTTGTCGTTTGGCTCAAACAAGTATGGTTTAGCTAACAACTCTAGCTGTCCACGTAAGTATACAGTTAGACGTGCTACGTTAACACGATCCAATGCACTTGCGTTTCTTGCACGAGTCTTTTGTCCAAATACTACAAGTCCTGCACCACTAATGAATGTGATTGGATTAATTGCATTTGAATAAAGTGTATCACGCTGTCCAGTGTTTAATGCTACTGACTTAAATTCGCCTTCGCTATTAATAAAACCTGAACTTGTAGCATTACTTACACCACCACGTCGTGTTCCTGCTGGAGCAAACCAGGGGAAAGCAACTTGGTCGTTTAGTATGATAGTACGTAGTGCCATATGACTTGCTGGAACAACAATGTTATTTCCTGCGTTATCACTTGTAAAGCCTGAACCATAATACATAGCCATGTACTCGTCGTAGCTAACTGCGCCATTGTCGTTATCTTCTAGTGCTAGTTTAACGTTAGTTGCCCATTCATTTAATGAAGTTGCATCTGGTGTTAAACGGAATGGTGTATCACCAACAACAAACCCAGTTAAGCGTCTGTCATAGTTTAGTGTGATCATTTCACCAATTAGCTCTGGATAACCTGGAGCAGCCATTAAGTTAAACTGACGACTTTCTTCGTCACGTATATCTTGGTTGCTGTTAACTAGTGCCTGTAGTGCTTGTACAACACTCTTACGCTGTGCATGACGTCCAAAGCTACCTGCACCATCTTCTTGGTTACCTGAATCAGTAACCCAACGATGTGGGTAGTAAGATGCCATTGAAGCTCCTGCATCAACTCCGCCTTGACGAACGTTTTTAGCAGTTGTATCTACGTAAGTGCGCTCAAAACGCTTAACGTTAAAGCCACTTTTGCGTAAGTTCCATAACAACATACCTTTTGGATATAGTGCTGGATCTGGTGCATCTGTGTCTTTAAATGAACTAATTAGTAGTTCTGCAATAGTTGCACTTGGTGCGTCTGTTGCTGTTCCGCCTGTGTCACCTTCACGTGCATCTGCAAATAGTACACCATTTTCTGTAGTTTGGTCTGCTTTATCTAGCAGTACCCAAGCCGGTGTTGTTAATGCTGTATTCCATCTGTAAATTGCTGGATAGTTTTCAACACTTGCTGTACTAATCCAAATATCACCATTTACTAGTGCAGTTGTATCTGACTGTGTAGTTGGTGCTGTTGCTGCAACTTGTGGACCTGCTGGTGATGTTCCAACATATGGACTAACAAGTGTGTCTAATCCTGTTCTAGCAGCATTACTAGGATCATAGTTTAATCCAACCCAGTCATCGCCATTGTGTACTAAGATGTCAACTTCGTCAGTTACTGAACTGTACCATAATTGCTTGCTTGTTGCTAGACTTAATGGAACTGTTCCTGATGCTGTATATACTAGTGGCTTCCAGTTTGAAGCTACTAAACCAGTTGCATTTGGTCCAACATACAAGTTAGATGTTGTTGCTGCTGCAAAACCAAATCCTGCTAGACCATCATCTGTATCAACAAACTTAATTTCGCCGCCTAGTTTATGCTGAATTACAACTCTATTTTGCGAATCAACTAATGCTACAACATTAGTTAATGCTTGAGCATTAATTCCTGCTGCTAGTAATTCTGCGTCAGTGCTTGCACCTGTTGTAGCAACACTTATTGTTGCTGCTGATGTCATTGTTGCTGTATTAGCTTTTGATTCACTAATTGTAAATGTGTAAGTTGCTGCTGCAACTCCACTTGCTCCAATTACTGCTCCAGTTACGCTAGTTGCGCCTGCTACTGCTCTTGAATAAACTTTGTAGTTTCCAATTGGGTTAGCAAGCTCGTCTACATTAGCTTTTGCATATAATGCGCCGACTAATAAGTTTGTACCGTTACCTGTTTTATCAAGTCCAAAAAGTGCGCCTTCTGGGCTAGTATAAAGCGGTGCTGTTACACTTGACCATAGCTGGGTAGCTGTGTTATACTTTTTAATACTTAATTTAGCTCCACCATTTGGTGTAGTTGTTTTAATCCAAATACTTCCGCTTGGTGCAGGAACTGTGTCGCTTGATTTATATGTAGGAACTGCTGTGTGTGCTGCTGCTTCTAATCTAGGTGAGCTATATGTGCCTGCTGTTATACCTAAGTCTGCTAACAGTGTGCCGGTTCCAGCTGCAAGTGCAATGTTACCGTCTGCTGTGCCTGCGCCTGCGCCGTCTGAATCAGATAAGCTATTTCCAAACAACTCTATTGAACCGTTAACTAGTGCTGCTGTTACGCCTGCAATACCTGCTGCATTAATAATTGCAACATAATCAGCAATTGTTGTACCAGCTGCTAATACTACGTTAGTAGTATTAATAGTAATTGAATCACTTGCAGTTAGTGCTGGATTTGTTGTTGTGCCGCGTGTTGCTGCCCAACTTGCTTTCCAAGTATCGCCGCCTGCTTCAACCCATGTACCTACGTTTGCTAATCTTTGAGCAGTTGTACCGTAACCTGGTGTTTTGTAGTACAAACGGTTCATTGTGTCGTTAGCGTCAATAGCATATTCGCCAATTGCACCAATTGATGCTTTTGGTATATTGTTTTTTGCATTGTTAACTAAGTCAGTTACTACTGTAAGTACTCTAGGTTTCTGTGCAGTAAATGATTGTCCGCCGGCAACGTTAATAGTTGCGCCATTCCACTGTAAGATGCCGTAGTTGCTAGTTGATGTATCAAACCAATAAGCACCATTAGCTGGCTCTCCGCCTGGTGCTGTTGCACTTGCAGTTAGTTGTGATGTATCTAAATCAGCACGTACAACATATGCACGATTCGAAACGCCTAATACTGAATATGCTGTATTAAGACCATATTCATTAAGCTCTCCGCCGTGGATCATATTGCCATTGCTGTCGCTGTAAAATAATGCATCGCCAAATGTTTCACCAAGCTCTCGCTGACTAGTGATTAAATATGGTTTGCCTGCATTTGCTTTTGTTGTACCTGCTGCTGTTCCTGTGCCGCTACTTTTAGTTTTATTACTAGCTGTAGCAACAAAGATCATAGGTACCGTACCAGCTGCCGCTGGGGTGTAGAATGATTCGTCGATTACATTGACTTCTACGCCTGGTGATACTAATGCCATGTTGTTTCTCCTGTTGGATGGTAGTGTACTTCTTCTATACAGTATTTATTACTTTCGGAATAAAACACCTATCGAATACTACCAAAAAAGGCACCGAAAAGGTGAGCTAAATACAATATGAGACCTTTATGCATATGCGGGCAGCGTCCTGCAGCAATAAACTACAGAAAGCTGGGCAAAACTTATTATAGAAAGAAGTGTGAACGTTGTTTACGTAATGGAGTAAGTCACGGAGTTCCATTATGGAAACAACGTGGTTACGAAAAAAAGAATGTCTGTGAAAAGTGTGGGTTTAAATCAAATCACCTAGAACAGTTTAATGTATTTCATATAGATGGAGATCTACAAAACTGTAGGCCAAACAACTTAAAAACTATATGTGCTAACTGTCAACGTATAACTCAAAAAGAAGGTATACGCTGGAAACAAGGTGACTTACGCCCTGACTTCTAAGTAGTCCATTAATTGATCTAGATTAAATTTTAAATCTTCTAATGTACCGTTGTTATCAATTGTAAAGTCTGACATCCATTGTTCCAAACTCATTGAGTCGGTAGATTCAGCTTCTAGATGTATACTGCGATCAACCCAAATACAGTAATCAAATACACCAGTGTTTTGCATTGCAAAGAATTCACGTTTGTTGCGTAGCCCACAATAGATATCGTAAGCTTCAAACATCTCTCTGCCTAGAGTCGCTGCATCAGGAACATTATAATCACAAATAGCATTATACCATTCTGCTCTGTGATTATGCCTGTCAGCATAACACTCTTCCTCATTAGCATATCCATACTTGTCCTTTAGATCATTGTATATAAATTGCAGGCTGCAAAACTTTGAACTACTTTCAAATGTGTATCCGTAATGATCACGTAGTATCTCACATACAGTATCTTTACCATGTCGTCCATGACCTATTACTAATAACTTGGGTTTGTTCATCTGAATCTCCTAATGTTTAAATACATTATACATTAAAAATTATGCGATGTCAACCGTTAATCGTTGTGTCCGCCAAGAACAGCAACAGTTGCCATTTCTTCATCTAATATTTCTGCTTCTCTTATTTTGTATGCTGCATCAAAGCCTGCTTCGTGGATATAACTTTCGTTATTACCCCAAAGTCTTTTAAAATATGAATGGTAGGTTTTTTCGACATCTTCATCGGACCAACTTAGATCACAAAGGTGACCTTTGACTATCCAATTAAGTCTATTGGCTTCTTTTCTTACATACGGTGAACACATTGGACTCTCCCTGCTGTATTAGTATTTACAACAAGAGTAGAATGTTAGCGTAAACTTTGGTAGTTTTTAGCCGATTGTAAAGCCATAGCCTGTACCGCCCGCGACGGCCATTGCTACTTCGACTTCTAGCTTTTCCATTTCTTGCTGTGCTTCTGCTTTAAGTGTATCGCCATTTAGTGTTGATCCGCCTTGTGGACCAGCAATAGTAGCAAACTTTGAACGTGCTTCGCCTAACATATACTTACAACTAGCTAATGTATAATCTTTAATCCATTGTACTGCTAGGTAGTCACTTAGCAATTCACTGTCTGGACGATAGTTATAGCAGTAAAGCAATAGTTCTTCTTCTGCTCTAGGACGCTGTAGTAGTGTAAGTTTTTTACTTGTGTTATTCCATTTAAATTCTATAAATGATCCAAACATTCTGCCTACTAGTTCTTGGTGTTGTGCAAACATATCGTATGTTGCTAGTCCGCCTAGCTTTGATCCTGATAGCAAATATGTGTTTGTGTATGCAGCGTTAAACGGTTCAAACACACTACCACTTGAACCACTACCTGCACGTGAACCAATACTACTGCGATATAATTTTCGAACTTCCATTATTTCATTTGGTAATACATAATCGTTTTGATCTATAACAGTTGTTAAAAACATATAGCTTTCTTCAACTGCATGGTCACTTCGCATTCTATAACGTGTTAATGCTTTTGTTAAGCCAGTTTGATAATGTATAGGATCAAGTTCAACATCAACCATGCCTCCGCCGAGGAATGTGTTAACATAATCGTATACTTCTTGTTTCTGTGTCGCTAATGTCATTATGAAGTTCTCCATTAGTATTTATCGTTCACGATAAATATGTATAACAATAGGAGAATGATTATCCCTCGCTTATCACTATACAAACCGGAACGCGGTAATGATTATTATTTCTTGGACAAACAGATCCTAGAAATGTTTACTATCGGCGGTACCGACATCAACATCCATAAGTTTCTTGGGGCAGAGAATCCTGCTGAAGGTTCAGGTACTGCTGATCAGCCTACGTATGATGCTGTAAAAGAAACTAATATACAAGACTTGCTATTTTTAGAAAATAGAGACAGAAAGTACGACCCAGACGTATATACAATGCGTGGCATTTATAATATTCAAGACATTGACTTTGATTTGTCTCAGTTTGGATTATTCCTAAGTAATGATACATTAATGTTAACTATACATATGAATAGTTCAGTTAAAGCATTAGGTAGAAAGATTATGAGCGGCGATGTAGTTGAGTTGCCGCACTTAAAAGACGAATATGCCCTTAATGATT
>Ga0307984_1000769_pt1 | contig 13636 bp, 8 predicted proteins | sample EllFjometageno78_FD_203169 | JGI IMG/M metagenome (GOLD analysis project Ga0307984, IMG submission 203169) | Marine microbial communities from Ellis Fjord, Antarctic Ocean - #78 | ecosystem: Environmental > Aquatic > Marine > Unclassified | place: Southern Ocean | collected 2014-10-09
TACCCCTGTTGTTGGCTCCTCACAAGGAGTTCCTCCGTAAGTAACACAATCTGCTGCACCGAACGTAGCATTGAAAGCACCAAAACCATCTGCATAAATACATCCGTATTCTGGGACATCATCACATGAAGCATATATACAGCCTAAGTTTCCGTATTGATCGTAAGCTTGAGCTGTTGCATTAGCGTCATAGTTAGATGCATTTTGATCAAGACAACCTAAAAGTTCAGCACAACCAGGAGTCAATGTAGATGTGGTTACTGTTCCAGCATCTCCTGCTGTAACGATAACATTTGCATTCACACAACCGTCACCCCATTGCAGTCCCCATCCAGAATAACCATCGGCTTCTCCACTAACGGCAACAACATATTCAAAGGTTGTCCCTTGCTCTATATCTAAAGACCCGGTGTAAACACCATCACCATCTACGTCAAAAAGCTCAACTCCCCATCCGTTCCAACCATTCCAAGAACCATTTACAGTGACTAGCGCGTATTCAGCACTTGGCTGATCTACACCGTTCATGTCTACAACAAATTCAATCGTTGCTAATTGCACCTCACAAGACCCGTCATCTATCGTAGCAGATGGATCATAGTTTGTTGCTGTAGCATCTGTACATCCATAAACATCAACTGATGAAAATGAAGCCGTAACTGTGACATCAGTTAATGAAACTGGAGAGTCTATAGTCGATACATACAATAGGAATGAACTATATGTGTTCGTACCCTGAGAAGGAATGTCGATCGAGTAAGAAGCACCATCCACACCACTAACGGTTACAGGAAGTGTGTTGAAACTAGGTTCTGTGTCTGGGTATGGATTATATTCAAAACGGAAATAGACTTCAGCATCTGTTCCAGAAGTTGCACCTGTAAAAGTAATTAAGCCACCATCTACAAAACTTAATGGATAAAGACTTACATCTTCATTGGCAAAACCTCCCCAAGGCTCAGCACCAGTAGGAGCAGTGTAAAAGATGCCATCATAGACTGTTCCACCCAACACGCCTGTGAATTCAACATCTGTAAATGTTGTTTCTTGAGCGTATGAGAACACTGAGGAACTTATAAAAACCAGAAGAGCTAGAGCTCTTGAAAATGTAGTATTATGGGTCATAATTAGAAAATTATTTAATAAAAATATTCAAATATTGTAGAATGTACAATAAGTAACAGAAGAGTAAATATATTGTAAAATGTACAATAAGTATCATTTTAACATAATTAATTTGCCATTTTACATAAGTTTACAAAGCACACTATCTACTGCAAGCTAGTACTCTAGCAGTGTTTTTACAGTTACATTCTAAACAAATAATTTTCTTCTTTTACAAGTTCAGAATATCGATCAGAATCAAATTTGAATAGATTTGCTGGTCGATGCTTGACATTGACTTGCTTCTCATTCAGATTAATAAGTGGAATAGGTTTGACTTTTTTACGAAAATTGGCTTTATCTAACTCTGTGTCAATTGAATATTCATACAACTGTTGCATTTCATTCAGTGTAAACTTCTCAGGCAACAAATCAAAACATATAGGTTCACGCTTTAACTTTTGACACAGAAGATCAAATGTAGATTCGATAATTTCATTGTGATCAAAGGCCAGTTGTGGTATATCGCGAATAGGCAACCATTTAACCTCTTCGGCCCATGAATCTGCAACGGCATTAATATCTTCTTTTCTTACCAATGCAAAATAAGCGTTCGTAATTACTCGACCTTGAGGATGTCTATCAGGCTTACCAAATGTTTGTCCCTGGTGAAGCATTACTTCTTTCACTTTAGTTAATTCTATTAAAATCCTACTGGCAGCAGATGATAAATCTTCATCAGGATATACAAGATCACCAGGTATGGCCCAATCTCCTATAAAAGGCTTCATTGCTCTTTTAATTAATAAAGCATGAATCTTACCTTTTTCATATCCAAAAATAACGCAATCCAAAGAAAATGCATATGAGAAAAAATTATCAAACTTTATTTTATAAGCCATTACTTCTTATTTTAATTTTAGATTTCCGACAATTCACCTACACTAACACTAAACAATACTGGCTCGCTGCCCCAATTCCATTCAGCATTAACAAATTCCAAATCTGCTTTCGGAATTTCTGATTTATCGAGTGAAAAAATCGAGTCTTCAGACCGTAGAACTGAATACAAAACCAAAGTCCCAATTTAGATTATACGCTTTAAGTCCATTTGTTATACTTCGGTCTATACTACTAGGATGGTCATAGATGAGTTTCATATTAAATCATTTAACACTCGGTACCAAATGCAGCTAAAATCATTAGGATGTCTGAGACATTAACAAATCCATCCATGTTAATATCATTCAAGCACTCAGTAACACAGCCATATTCAGTAAGGACGAGAAGAATATCTACAACAGTAACAAGTCCATCATTATCTACATCTTCACCACATCCAGCATTTTCTTGATAAACTCGAACATAATCAACAAGCATAACTGAGGGGAACTGAGTGGAAGCATTCGGCGATCCAGGCCAATTACCTCCAACAGCAAGGTTGATTATAAAAAAAAACGGTTCATGAAACTCTTCCTTCGAGACAGCGTTAGAACTTATATCCGCCTCATAATACATTGATTCATTAAGAAACCATTTAATACTTAAAGGAGACCACTCAATACTGTAAACATTAAATTCACCTGCATTACATGCAGCAGAACCTCCAGAATATTGGTGCCCATTGTTGTTGTAATGATGCGTTCCATGAATTAATGCCTCAGTATTAATATGCTCCAAGACATCAATTTCACCACATTGTGGCCAGCCAACATCATCAATATTTGCACCTAGCATCCAAAAAGCAGGCCAAAGGCCTTGACCAATTGGAACTTGAATTCTTGCATCTATCCTACCATACATAAATTCAAATAATCCTTTTGATTTAATTCTAGCAGATGTATAATTGGCAGCACCGAATTGTTCATTCTTTGCGGTAATTCTTAAATAGCCATTATCTAACATCACGTTTGACAGACTATTTGTATAGTATTGTAATTCATTATTACCCCACCCCCATGATCCTTGACCAATATCATAATCCCACTTAGTAGGATCTAAATTAGAAGCTTCAAATTCATCAGACCAAACTAAACCTGATTGATAATTGCAAGAACCATCATCATTAGTAGCGTTCGGATTATAATTGTTTGCAGCTGTATCTGTACAACCTTCTGTGTAACCTGTACAAGGTGTCCCACCGTATAATTCACACTCAGATGAACCAAACCACTCGTTAAAAGGACCAAATGAATTTGCATACATACATCCATTGCCTGGAGTGTTTTCACACAAGTCATAAGTACACATTACATTTCCATTCTCATCCATTAATTGAGATGTTGCATTTATATTATAATCAACTGCTACTGGATCTGTACATCCGTAAACATCTGTTGATGAAAATGTAGCAGTAAGAGAGACATCTGTTAATGAAACTGGAGCATCTGGAGTAGCTACGTACAATAGGAATGAACTGAATGTATTTGCACCCTGAGAAGGAATGTCAATAGAGTAAGGGGCATTATTCATCCCACTGACCGTGACAGAAATTGTGTTGAAACTTGGCTCCGTATCTGGGTATGGATAATACTCAAATCTAAAATAGACTTCAGCGTCAGTGCCTGCTGTCGAACCCGTAAAGGTAATTTCGCCTCCATCTGTGAAGGTTAATGGATAAATACTCACGTCTTCATTGGCAAATCCACCCCATGATTCAGATCCAGATGGGAAGCTGTAGTAGTCCCCATTATAAGTTGTTCCGCCAAACAAACCTGTGAATTCAATTCCTGTATATGTAGTTTCTTGTGCGAAAGTAAAAACAGAAGAACTAGCTATAATTAAAAAGGAAAAAAGCTTAAAATATCGTGAACGATTAGACATCTTTTAATTATTAACATGCATATTTACCAAAAGTATAGTAAATCGTACCATAAGTGTAAGTCTTAGATTATTTATTATTAAAAATACAATTACTTACATTTTCATTAACGCAATCACAAGACATCTTAAATTGTCTAAGAAAACGGTTGAGAATTTGTTAATTCTGCAACGATAGCCTTAACAAAGACACTCCATTCTCATTACTAAGCATTATGGTATATGTACCCGTTGACAGGTATGAGAAATCAAGACTTATAGAACCTTGAACTATCAAATTATCTTGAGCAAAAACAACTCTACCAGTAGCATCAAAAACCTGCATGTTTAAATCTTCCACCTCTGTGCTAACTTGTAATGTGATAGCTCCTGTAGTTGGATTAGGGAACATTCCAAAAGCAAGCGGATCCAGATCGTTCAACCCTGTCTGAGTAACTTCTGATGAAGATGTACATCCGTTTTCATCCGTTACATGAACTGTGTAGGTGTCAAATTCATGAATAGCTGATGGATCATCAACCACAATTCCTTCTGAATCAGTCCAAACAATAACAACCTCACCAACTCCACCATCTGTAGTTACAGTACCTACACCCACTCCATTTTCGTAGGTAATAGATGCTAGTGTAATAACTAAATAACAACAAGAAGCATCATCATCAGTCGCGTCCATACTGTAGTTCGTAGCTGAAGAATCTGTACAACCCACAACCTCTAGCTCATCACAAATTCCATCTCCGTCAGTGTCATTTAAACAGTCATCATTGCAATCATAGAACTCAACAGCGTATGTACAAGAAGCATCATCATAAGTAGCTAAGGCATCATAGTTACAAGCTTCCATATCTATACAGCCATAATCTGCACCTAATCCACCAAAAAACACATCATCAAAATAATAAGTTGTTTCTCCAGCTGCAGAACCCTCAGTTCCAAAATTAAAAAATATAGATGCCATATTATATGTCCAACCAAAACCTAATCCTATACTTAACAATTCTGTTCCTTGTGCTTGGTCTAGAAAATCAAATTCTAACACCTCCCATTCTCCTGAAACAGTCGTATTCGTTTCTGTTTCACAAGTGTGAGTATTGTCATTTGAATCTTCCACTTTCAATCGAATCGGCGTACCCGCTTCTGGAGACCAAACACGAACAGTCATTTTTGAATCAGTTAATGAGAAAGGAATGTCTGTTGAAAAACCGTCAGGCGTTCCTATCGTTGTCCCAGCCCAAGTTGCTGCTTCTACTGTTTTCACAACTTGCATCACCATGTTAGTAGCATCAAACGGATCTGTGACTAACGTGGAAACATTAGCACCAAAGTCAGACATTGTATAATTGATTGTAGAATCTTCAAAAGTCACAGGCAAATCAATTTGCGATAAACCTGATCCATATTCACAAGAACCATCGTCAATCGTTGCGTTAGCATTGTAATTTGAAGCTGCTGGATTGGTACATCCATAAATATCTGTCATAGAAGATGTCGCTGTAAGAGACACGTCTGTTAATGAAACTGGCGAATCTGGAGTAGCTACGTACAAAAGAAATGAACTGTATGTGTTCCCACCCTGAGCCGGAATATCTATCGAGTAAGGGGCATCATCCATTCCACTGACAGTAACAGATACTGTGTTGAAACTTGGCTCTGTGTCTGGGTAAGGATTATACTCAAATCTAAAATATACTTCAGCGTCTGTTCCGGAAGTTGCACCCGTAAAGGTGATTTCGCCACCATCCGTGAAGGTTAATGGATAAATGCTCACATCTTCATTGGCAAAACCAGCCCAGACTTCAGAACCAGATGGAAAGTTATAATAGCTTCCATCATAAGTGGACCCACCAAATGCAGCCGTGAATTCAATTTCTGTATATGTAGTTTCTTGAGCAGAGCATAAAACAGCAGCATTAACAAAAATTAGAAAAGAAAAAATCTTAGAATATATAGAAGTATAGGTCATGATTGCTTTTTAAAATCAAATATATGGTAAAATGTACCATAAGTAAACTTTTATATTCAATCAAGTAAATGTTAGGGTATCTCTATTCACAAATAGCCCCGAAACCAGCGAGCAATAGCAAAAGATCTGTAGTTCCCGCAAGCTGATCTCCATCGAGATCTCCTAAGCAATCCGATGTTGTTGGAGTGAATAAACAAGACCCATCATCATCATTTGCCATCTCGTTATAGTTCGTCGCATTTGGATACATACAACCCAAGACTAAGCTAGAGCAAGCTTCACATTGACCGAAAATGTCTGAGGGGTTAGGCGAGTCGACAACCCAAGATCTCTGAGCATATGTTGTAAAGTCCGTTACTTGGGCACAACTCTCTCCTGCCAACACATCGTCGAGTAAGTCTTCCTCTACTCCGTCAACGATCCATAAGTAATCTAAATCATCTGTTGGAGCTGGGTCGAAAGTCACAGCCCATGTACCATCTCCATTGTCAGTTGCAAGAGGACCCAAAGTTAAATCCCAATTCCACAAAGCTCCAGTCAGCCTTACTTCTGATGCAGTAGCGAAACATAAATCAACAGTTAAGACAAGAACAGGCTGAACCAAAGCACAATCAACACAGCTATTAAAACATGTCGCTGTGAGGGTTTCTGAAACTCCAGAACGAGAGTGGGTTCTATTAGACCCTCCTACTCCATTATCAACTCCACAACCCTGATTAATAAAATCAGCGCTTTCTTCTCCTGTATAGTTTGCCACTCCTTCAGCAAAAGGATCGCCGTTGTTAAACTTAAACTGAATATCCGCTGCTCCGCTAACGTTGGTCGTAACTGTGTATACTCCATCGCCGTCAGAATCGCTCATTAAGATAGCTCCTGATTGCCAAGCTGGTGAAGTAAATGACCCAACCAAATAAACCCCGGCTGGATCTACTGCGATTTGGGATGCATCTACTGAGAAAGTAATGTCAGCGGGATCAGGATCAATCACACAGGTTTCGCTACACTGACCGAAACACCCTGTTACTGAAAACGCGGGATCATTTTCAACAAAAGAAAACGTTCGATTTCCACCGCAAGTAAGCTCTTCCCAACCATTTGCACCGTTTTGAAATTTAAACTCATACGTAGTTGCTTCAAGCGCTTTCGTGAGAGACCAAGATCCGTCTCCATTATCTGTCATAGGTTCTCCAGCCCAACCATTTAAAGATCCAGCCACATACATCCCATCGGACGCTACTGTAATATTTTCAGTTAAAACAGTCAAGGTAACATCAGTTGTAATCGCAGTTGTACCGCAAGCTTGGCATGACCCGTAGCATACTACATCTAAAACTGAATCGGCATCGGTGACATCGAATGCTCTGTTGTTATTGTCACTCGGGTTTCCACATGCAGGAGGCACGGTCTCTGAATAATCCCAAGATGGACCATTGAGATATTTCCATTGAATCGTAGTGTTTACATCTACAAGTGCGGTGTGTGTAAAAACACCGTCGGAGTCGTCATCTAGCAATTGAGAAGCACCCGGCGCCCATCCTTGGAATGATCCAGCAATAAACACTCCAGCTGGATTCGCACCTTCCTCCGTCATATCGACTTGGAAAGTAATTGAAACTTGTTGAGCTGAAAGACTGATTGCAAAAAGGCAAGTAATAAAAGAAAAAAACAGCTGTTTCATCGTTTAAATATTTGGTGATTCGTTCAAATATAAGGGCTTCGTGTACAAATTACACTAGTTATATCGAGATATTTGAAAAAATAATGCGTAGATTTTCCGCTTTAAAACACATTACTTATGACGAAGCAAGAAACAAATTACAGCGCGCTAACTACACTGTCTACAGTCTTCTTCTTTTGGGGATTTATTGCTGCGGGAAATAGTATTTTTATTCCTTTTTGTAAAAATTATTTTTCTTTAGACCAATTCCAGTCTCAGCTTATCGACTTTGCCTTTTACCTCGCATATTTTTTAGGTGCATTGGGTTTATTCGTTATTGGATCTCAAAAAAACAAAGATATTGTAGGTAGTTGGGGCTATAAAAAGAGCACTGTTTATGGTCTTCTTTTCTCCGCGCTCGGTGCTGGAGCTATGATTTTTTCTGTTTATTTAAACACTTTTACAGGTATGCTTCTGGGATTATTTATTGTCGCGCTGGGGTTCTCTCTCCAGCAAACATCTACCATGCCTTTTATGATTGCTTTAGGTGACCCTAAAACGGGCAGCAACAGAATTAACCTGGGAGGTGCCATCAATTCATTGGGAACAACATTGGGCCCGATCATTATTGCTTTGGCACTATTTGGATCTGCTGCAGCAGTAAATGATGACATGATTGCCTCTTTAAGCTTAAGCAAAGTGATGGTTTTATATGGAGCCGTAGGTTTATTATTTATCTCACTTGCTTTAATTTTAACCAAATCGAAAAGCGTTCCCGCTGGGATTTCTGAAGAAACCCCAGAGAAAGCAAACAAAGCTCTCATAACTCTTTTAGCGATGACGGTTTTACTCGGAGCCTGCTTCGCCCCTGTTTTCAACAGCTACAGATTCGAATTCTCAGAAGTTAAGATGCCTGGCATTGAAATGACCAGGATGTTGTGGCTCGCCGGTGGTCTTGCTGTAATTGTCACAGGAATTCTTTTAGCACACTTTAAATCATCTCGCAACGCTACTGGTTGGGGCGCAATGCAATACCCACAACTCACATTGGGGATGCTCGCTATTTTTGTATACGTAGGTGTCGAAGTTACCATCGGATCTAACCTGGGGGAGTTTTTAAAGCAGCAAGAGTTCGGCGGTTATGAGTCATCTCAGATCACCCCCTTTATTGCGATGTTTTGGGGCAGCTTAATGATAGGACGTTGGGTGGGAGCAGTCAACGTTTTCCCATTGACTACGAAGAAGAAAAACATTCTAAAATTCGTCGTTCCATTCGTTGCTTTCGGAGTCGTTATGGGCGCCACATACCTCGCAGGTTATGAGATCTCTGCCCTCAAGTGGTACTTCCTTTGCATCTTAGTCCAAATAGCCGCTTTCTTCCTCACGAAAGACAAACCCGCATTTACACTCAGTATTTTTGGACTTATGGGCCTCATCGCCATTATTGTAGCGCTCAACACGACAGGTCTTGTCGCAGTTTACGCTCTTCTTGCTTGCGGACTCGCTTGTTCTATTATGTGGCCATGTATCTTCTCTTTAGCTACAGCGGGACTTGGAAAGTACACCACTCAAGGATCGGCATTCCTCGTAATGATGATTCTCGGAGGTGCCATCATCCCTCCTATCCAAGGGAAACTTGCCGATATTGAATCTGTAGGAATTCAAAATTCCTTTGTGATCGGAGGACTGTGCTTTGCCTATCTAGTTTACTACGCATGGTTTGCAAAACGTTCACTCAACAAACAAGGAATAAATTTCGAGTAACAAGAGTATTTAATTGAGCAAAACAAACCCATGCTGAAGATTCCAATTGCTCCGAATTCTATTCAAAAAGGTGTTCCCTTAAAACTATTGTTGGACGAAGAGGCTATTTCTCAATTGGCTCAGAACATCAATTTTGTTTATCCAGCATTTAACTCATCGTCCTTTATCAGTGAAACCTTAAGAGGGCTGGAAGATTTAAGCTTGAAAGAAAGAAGTTCTCACATTGCCAAGTCATTGAAAGATTTTTTACCTCATGTTTACTCCGAAGCGATTGAAATCTTATTGAAATCCCTAACACCTCCTCTAAAAAAAACAGAAGGCAACGGATTGGCTGGGTTGTTTTATATGCCACACTGTAGTTTTATAGAGGAATTTGGTGGAGACATAGCCTACAATAACAATATAGATCCGTATGATGTTTCTATGAGCGCTCAGTATAAATTAACCACGAGATTTACCTGCGAGTACTCTATCAGACCTTTTATCGTGAATGATGAAAGAAGAACGCTTCAACTGTTGTACACATGGATGAAAGATGAAAACCCACATGTGCGAAGGCTGTGTTCTGAAGGAACAAGACCACGTTTGCCGTGGTCAAAGAAAATTGATTCATTCATCTCCAATCCTGAACCTTGTATTCCGATTTTAGAACAATTGAAAAATGATCCTGATCTTTACGTTCGAAGAAGTGTGGCTAACCACTTAGGAGATATTGCAAAAGACAATCTCGAGGTAGCTCTATCTTTATGTGAAAATTGGCTCACCAACGCTTCACCTGAACTTAAATGGGTCATCAGACATGCACTGCGCAATCCCGTTAAAAGAAATGTAAAAAAAGCGATTGAGCTCAGGATTTTAGCAAAATAAATAGATAGTTGCTATATTTATTTTTCCTTTACGATTTAGCGTTATATGAAAAACTATATTCTAGTATTTTGCATTTGTCTCCTGTATGCATGTAATGTCGAAACATCGAATAGGGAGGATATCACGACTCATCTCAAAGAGGATTTCACTCAATACGTGAATCCATTTATAGGGACAAGTAAAATGGGGCATGTATTCCCTGGCGCTACAGCTCCTTTCGGGATGGTACAATTAAGTCCTCAAACAAATTTTGAACGTATGTTCAATGAAGACGGTAGTTACAATTCAGATACATATAAATATTGTGCTGGCTATCAACATCTAGATTCAACAATTATCGGCTTTGCCCACACGAACTTTAGTGGCACTGGGCATTCTGATTTGGGGGACTTTTTGGTCATGCCTACAACTGGCGAATTGGTGCTCGACCCGATCCTTACAACAGAACAAGGAAAAGGATTTTATTCTAATTTTTCGCATGACCGTGAAGAGGCTTCCCCTGGATATTATCAGGTCAACCTGGACAGTTATAATATTCAAGCTGAGCTTACCGCCAGCGACCGCGTAGGATACCATAAGTATACATTCCCGAAATCTGACGAGTCGCACATTATTCTTGACATGGTGTACAATGTGTATCATCACGAGAATAAAAATGTCTGGACTTTTATTCGGGTAGAAAACGACTCTCTTGTAACTGGATATAGACAAACAAAGGGATGGGCTCGGACAAAAAAAGTGTTTTTTGCAATGCAGTTTTCCAAACCATTTAAAAGTTATGGCCACAAGAAATACAACGAAGAAACATACGATGGGTTTTATCGACGATTTAATCAAAAGGAGAATTTCCCTGAAATCGCCGGAAAAGATATCCGCGCATATTTTAATTTCAATACCGAAGAAGGAGAAAGCATAGAGATAAAATTCGCCTTATCCTCAGTAAGTACAGACGGAGCATTGAAAAACCTTAAGACAGAAATACCCCATTGGGATTTCAACAAAACCAGAGAAGAAACCCAAGCAAAGTGGAACGTGGAACTCTCAAAAATCAATGTAACTACTTTGTCATTGAACGATAAAAAGACCTTCTATTCAGCATTGTATCACACAAATTTGTCGCCTATTATTTATGAAGATGTCGATGGGAAGTATCGAGGTTTAGACCAAAACATTCATTCCTCAGAAGGTTTTACAAACTATTCTATTTTCTCACTCTGGGACACCTATCGTGCGCTACACCCTTTGTTTAATATCACGCAGCCAGAACGCAACAACGACATGATTAAATCTATGCTTGCGCATCACGATGAGAGTGTACACGACATGCTACCTATTTGGAGCCATTATGCAAATGAAAATTGGTGTATGATAGGATATCATGCCACATCTGTTATTGCAGATGCGATGACAAAAAACGTCGGTGACTTTAATCACGAACGTGCATTACAAGCCTCTGTAAATACTGCGAACGTAAGGTATTTCGATGGTTTGGGCGACTATATTGACTATGAATATGTCCCCGATGACAAAAGCCATTCTTCTGTTTCAAAAACATTAGAGTATGCATATAACGATTGGTGCATCGCTCAAATGGCAATACAAGTCGGAAATGATTCTCTTGCAGAAGAATTCATGAAGCGTTCAGAATATTATAACAATGTCTTTGATACGAGCACTGGATATATGAGACCTCGACTCTCGACTGGAGAGTTCAGAGAAGAGTTTGACCCTATGGATACCCATGGCCAAGGATTTATCGAAGGCAATGCCTGGAACTATGGACTATATGTACCTCAAAATATTGACAAAATGGTCGACATGATGGGAGGTAAAGAGAGCTTCACCAAACACCTTGACTCCCTTTTCACAATGGAGATCGACGAAAAGTATATTGAAAAACATGAGGACATTACGCGAGATGGAATCATCGGCAATTATGTTCATGGAAACGAACCTGGACATCATATACCTTATCTATACAATTGGACTGGTCACCCTGAAAAAACGCAAGAACGAGTACGTATGATTATGCAAACGATGTATGACCCCACCGTCGAGGGTCTTTGCGGAAATGATGATGCCGGGCAGATGAGCGCGTGGTATATTTTAAGTGCTCTGGGTTTCTATAGCGTAATTCCTGGCTCTTCAAATTACGCTCTAGGGAGTCCGTTGGTTAAGGAGGCCATGATCACATTCCCCAACGGAAAAACCACAAAGATTGTCGCTCGAAATCAAAGCACAAAAAATATCTACGTATCAAGTGTTTCAGTTAATGGAGAAAAAGTGAAAAACAACACCTTAACTCACAAGGAGCTCACAAGTGGCGGAGAGATCATCTTTGAAATGGCACCCTCGGCGCCCAAGTCAAAGCATCTTAAGTAAACCTCTACTGGACTACAAATCTTTTAAAATCGTAATGCACCCTTCCGTTATTCAAAACGTTAATTTGAAAAACGTAAGCTCCAGAAGCAAGCTTATCTGAGCCTGGTTGTAAAGCGATTTCATGGTTCCCTTCATTCATTCTTCCGAGGGTTTTCTCATACACTTTCCGCCCACTGATCGCATAGATAGAAATTTCTACATCTGAAGAAGTCAGTAGATTCAAGGAAACATTTGAATCCGCAGAAATGGGATTGGGGGTAAGATCTCCAAGTAAAAATACTTTTGCTGCTTCTCTTTCCAAGTATCCAACTCCATTGACGCCTTCTCCTTCAACCGCAACTTCAAGATCGCTCACATAAGATTGTAGATCATTATCCCAAACCAGAGTAGCCAGTTGATGTTCATATCCATCGTTAAAAGCACCATCAACTTCAGGTGTCATAGGATCTGGACCTTGGGTATGTATGGACGGATTATTCGTCGCTATATCAACTGCCTCTTGGTGTGGCCAAGTAAATTGTGAAACTGCTGCAAACGAAGTGCTGACATGGACTTGAAAGTGCATGTGTACGACACGTCCTGGGTACCACCCAGGCAAAATCGAAATAAACTCTACATCACCATTGTCATCGGTGATTTGGTATCCACGCATATACGTCTGTCCTTCACTACCAAAGGCTGAATATCCTGAGTAATTTCCTTCTACATCACAAGCCCAGAAGTTCACACGAACGTTAGGCATGGGCTGACAATTATCAACGCCCACAACACGCATACGTTGAATGACACGTATCCCAGGTCTCCCTTCAGTAATGTCTTGCCTGAAGAAAAAAGTGTTGTCCGACAAATCGAGCGGAAATGGACCTGCCGTCTCAGAGGGCACCAATGTGCATCCACCTTTACCCCCTGCCGGTTTGTTTGACAATTGTGATGCAGCTGCAACAATAGGGGCTGAAACGATTGCTCCACTAGCTAAACCTAAAGAACGAAGGAATGATTTTCTTTTCATTCTACTAAGCTAATCAACTATATCTTATTTTACAGAATAACAGAAAAATATATAGAGGTAAAAATTACAA